>Ga0209536_100005451_pt1 | contig 19752 bp, 17 predicted proteins | sample DeeMarSeWOR28_12_FD_187461 | JGI IMG/M metagenome (GOLD analysis project Ga0209536, IMG submission 187461) | Marine sediment microbial communities from White Oak River estuary, North Carolina - WOR-2-8_12 (SPAdes) (version 2) | ecosystem: Environmental > Aquatic > Marine > Intertidal zone >...
GAGCCGATGACCAAGGGAACGGTACGGGTGACCGTCGAGAAGCGGGCATCGAACGTTATCGAATCCGCGGCGGTGGGAGCCGCTGACGGTTTGAAGCTGGCCCTGAATGTAGGCGCCATGCTCATCGCCTTCATCGCCTTGATTGCCCTCATCAACTTTCTCCTGGAGGCGGCCGGTGATCTGACGGGCTTGAATGCGGTAACCCAAGAATTCTTCGGTGAGCCTCTCTCGCTGAAGCTCCTGTTCGGGCTCGTCCTCCAGTTTCTCACCTTTGCGATGGGTGTATCATGGCAGGAGGCAATGGAGGTGGGTTCGCTGATTGGCACAAAGATCGTCCTGAATGAATTTGTCGGATATGTGGAGCTATCGTCAATGATTGAAACGGGTAAGCTCGTTTCGGATAAGGCCATCACTATTGCCACGTTTGCCCTCTGCGGCTTTGCCAACTTCGCCTCGATTGCCATCCAGATCGGAGGAATTGCGCCGCTGGCGCCGGAGCGGCGTAAGGATTTGGCTGCCCTGGGGCTCAGGGCCTTGTTGGGGGGAACGCTTGCCAACCTGACGACTGCAACGATGGCAGGGATGCTATTTGCATGACTGCCGCCCAACCCTTCCAGGCAGCGATCGAAGCCTTGCGCCAGCATGCTCCCGCAGGCGTAGAACTGGCGATTGTTCTGGGGTCGGGCTTGAGCGATGCTGCAAGCATGCTCCGAGAGGCTGTGCACGTGCCGGCGACCAGTCTTACCGGCTACCCGCAGGCAGCTGTTGCGGGGCATGCGGGCATAATTAGCCTGGGCACGCTCGGCCGGCTTGGGCTGGTAGTCTTCAGGGGGCGCACGCACTACTATGAGCGAGGATCCGTCTCTGAGATCCTGGCGCCAATTCATATTGCCCATGGTCTTGGCGCGCGCTTTGTCATTCTGACGAATGCTGCCGGGGGAATCCGGAGGAGTTTTGCCCCCGGTGATCTGATGCTGATCGAGGATCAGCTGAATTTCACGTTTCGGACACTCCCCCCCTCCTCCCGGGGTGCGCTCTCTCACCTGACCATGGTTTATGATCCGCTTTTGGTCCAGATGGCCCACAAGGTGGGTCATCGACTGGGGATAGCCCTCCACCAGGGGGTCTATGCAGGGGTTCTAGGACCCTCATATGAGTCGGCGGCTGAGATTGGGATGTTGGCCCGCGCAGGAGCCGATGCCGTAGGCATGTCGACGGTACTTGAGGCTTCCGAGGCGAGATGCAGGGGGATCAAGGTACTCGGACTATCGCTCATTACCAATCGGGCGACCGGAACAGGCGACGGCCCGGCGCGGCACGAGGAAGTAACGATGGTGGGGGAGCAGGCAGCAATAAGGGTGACGAAGCTGTTGGTTGGTCTGGCAGAGGCTCTGGAAGGTGGCTCGCCATAAGCTAATACCTATATTGTGATTTAGAATCTCAGAGCTAACCTCTTGTCCAATAAGCAATAGATGCCATTTAGATTGACCATATTCTAGATGCTCTACCGTTGCACTCGGCCAGATCCCCCCCCCGCCATTAGGCTCTGCACCTCTGCCGTCGATACATGGTTGAAATCTCCCGGGATAGTCTGCTTCAGGCAAGAGGCAGCGACGGCGAATTCCAGGGCCTTACGAGAGTCGTTCTCCGTGAGGCTTGCCGCGATCAGCGCCGCGGCAAACGCATCGCCCCCCCCCACTCGATCAATGATCTCAATCTCATAGCGTGTAGATCGGTAGGGCGTTGAGCACTCCTTCTCATCAAGGAGCATTGCGCTCCAGCCGTTTCGAGATGCAGAAAAGCTCTCGCGCAGGGTGATTGCCACGGCCGCAAAGCCAAATCGATGCTTCATGGCCAAGGCAAGTTCGGCATAGCCCGCCTCATCGATGCGTGCCTGTTCGATGTCTGTTCCGCGCGGCTTCAGGCCGAGGGACTTTTCAGCATCTTCTTCGTTGGCGATACACAGATTGACATGTTCCATAAGAGGCACCATTACCTCCTGCGCCTCCCTCTCGCTCCAGAGCTTCTTTCGGTAGTTGAGATCCGCACTTACGGTCAGCCCCATGCGGCGGGCAGTACGGGCCGCTTCCCTCAGTGCCTCGCGGGGCCCCTTGCCAAGGGCTGGCGTGATCCCTGTCCAGTGGAACCACTTCCCTCCTTCAAAAACGGTCTCCCAGTCCACCTCGCCGGGCTGAAGCGTGGCGATTGATGATCCTGTCCGGTCATAGAGGACCTTAGAAGCCCGCTGGCTCGCTCCAGTTTCAAGGAAATAGATGCCGATCCGGTCGCCACCTCGAATGATGGCGTCGGTGTTGACCCCGTACCGTCTCAGGGCATTGACAGCGGCCTCACCAATCTCGTGCCTCGGGAGACGGGTGACGAACCACGATTCCACGCCAAACTGCGCCAATGATACCGCAACGTTCGCTTCTCCCCCGCCATAGAAGATATCAAACTGCTGCGCCTGCACAAAGCGCAAGAAACCGGGTGGAGAGAGTCGTAGCATGATCTCTCCAAAGGTTATTGCTTTCGGCCTGTTCCCACCCATTGTTCAGTCCTTTCACTTGTCCGGCGGCCGCTGAACGAGCTCTACCGTCCAACCAGCCGGTCTTTCTTCGAGGACGACACGATCTTGGCCCTCTTCCGGTGAGGAGTATTTGACCCCCGCAAAGCGCAGGCGCCCGAGAGCCCGGTGCAGAAAGTGCGTTGAGAGGCGGAGGACACGCTCCTTCCCCGTGGCCGAGTCCGCCCCAGTCAGAACGCGTTCGACTTCCGGTGCAATTGCGAAGGGCATAATGCTCCCGAGTTCATTGAGCGCGGCGAGGATCTGGTGGTCTTTGATAGTGCCTGATTCGATTCGCAATCCGATCATCTCGCTCACAGATTTCTTCGCTTCTTCCCTGATGGCATCGAAACGTCCCTGCCGAATCATCTCGGCTTTTACCATCCAGCTACCCCCGACGGCAAGCGTTGCGGGGAATCTGAGGTACTGAAGGAAGTTGGACCGGTCAATGCCTCCGGTTGGAACGAATCGGACCGCCTTGTATGGGGCAGAAACCGCCTTGAGATATCGGAGCCCTCCCGCGGCTTCTGCCGGAAAGAACTTCACCACATTCAGGCCAAGTCCAAGAGCCGCTTCAATATCCGTCGGTGTCATGATACCAGGTGTGACAGGGACATTGCGCTCCATGCAGTAGGAGACCACCGAGGGGTTGAGACCCGGCGCGACGATAAATGTGGCACCAGCATCCAAAGCCTCTTGAGCCTGCTGAACGGTCAGGACTGTACCGGCGCCGACCCGCATCTCAGGATGTGCGTCACATATACTCGCGATTGCGTCTCGGGCCGCGGAGGTCCGGAAGGTAATCTCCGCGCACGGCAGTCCCCCGTCAATCAAGGATTGTCCCAGTGCTCCGGCTTGTCCCGGATCATCGATTACGACCACCGGGACAATACCCAGGAGCTGTAGGTCCTGCAGGACAGGATGGAGTGGTTTGGATTGCTGGTTCATGCAGGGCACCTTGGAGATGACAGCCAGAAGAAGATGTCAGATGGTCCTCTCCCCACAACTGCTAGAGGCGATCGACCACCATCAGCGCGACGAGGAGAGGCAGGTACACCAGTGACCCGAGAAACAGCGCCCTCGCTGTCCGATTCTCTGGTCGGGCAAAGAGCCGAATAGCAAGCACCAAGAATGCACATGAAAGCACGATCGCTCCCGCGGCATAGAGGTGTCCAAGGAGACCAAAGGCGGTCGGCAGGACGCTCGCAGGCAGGAGTGCGATCGAATAGAGCAGGACCTGCCAGGCTGTCTTCTGGCCGTCTTCGTCAGAAACCGAGAGGGTTCGAAAGCCAGCCCGGGCATAGTCATTCCGATAGACTAACGCCAGGGAGAAGAAATGGGGAATTTGCCAAATGAACAGGATTGCAAAGAGCGACCAGCCGTCGAGTGAGAGGTTCTCCCGGACCACCGCCCATCCGATCATCGGGGGCAATGCACCCGGCACTGCACCCACGATCGACGCCCAGGGGGTAAGTCGTTTCAGCGGGGTATAGAGACCCAGATAGGTACCAAGAGTTACGACGGTGAGGCCAGCAGCGAGGATGTGGCCGAGAACTGCAAACAGCGCCACACCCAGGACGGAACAGAGCACCCCGAAGGTAAGTGCCGCTGGAGGCGTAACTCGGCCAGCAGGAAGGGCCCGGTTTACCGTCCGCCTCATTCGAGCGTCAAGATCCCGTTCCAGATACTGGTTGATGGTTGCCGCTCCGGCACCGGCGAGCGCGGTTGCGAGGAAGGTGACCCCTATCTGCTGGATCGACAGCGACGTTTCGGAGGCGAGATACGCGCCGCCGACCGCTGTTGCAACCGCCAAGAGCGTGAGTCCCGGTTTGGTGAGCGACACCAGATCAGCGATCTGCAGGCGCTCCAGGGCGATATCCTGGGCTTGCATGGTCAGTTCCCCGATCCTGCCGCGGACGGACTACTGGCTGTCGGGGGCCTAGCCGTCGCATACTTCTGGAGCAGATAGGAAGCAATCGAATCGGCCTCTGCTGGCTTCAGACCCTGGCTCGGCATCGACGGGTATGCGGGATTGACTTTCACGGGGTTGAGAATGAAGGCGACCAGTTCTCCTTTCTTTCCCTCGTATTTCGGAATAACTTCCTTGTAGGGAGGGCCGACTTTCCGTTGATCAAAGAGGTGGCAGGCAGAGCATTTTCCCTCGTAAATCTCCTGCCCGGTGAGAGCCTTGGCTCCTACGCCGAGGCGAGCCTTCAGTTCCTCGGTGTTCTTCGCATACATCGCAGCCAGCTGAGCCGAATGGTCCCGCGTGGCGGTGGCGATCGCAACCTGGTCGCAGGTAAACAGCAGCGTCAGTCCGAGAAGGAGCGCGTAGAGCGCATAGGAGGTATACCGGCTTTCATTGTCGCGACCATACGCATACACAAAGATGCCAGCAACGAAGATCAGGAGAATTGCCGAGCCTGCGAGGGTAAATAGTCCCCCGGAGAGGGCCATCGGAGGCAGCAGGAGGACATTCACTACAATCAGGAGCGGGATGGTCAACACGGCCAGCGTCGCTAGGAGAATCCCCGTCTTTCGAAGCCATTCCCGTCCGGTGGGCTCCCCTCCCACCAGAATCCATCCGGAGCGGAACGTAAGAAACAACACTCCGATGCCGGTTGCTGCGGCTGCCACGCCAAGAAAGAGCGCGACACGTGCATAGAAATGGACCGAAAGCAGGAGGTCAAAGACCGTGTCGTAAGTTGCCCACCGGGAGGGATCAACCGCCGCGGTCGTGGCCCCGATGGTGAGGAGAATCGCCAGGGCGAGCAAGAGAATACCCCATCGACCGGAGCGCGTGTGTGTCCTGGCGGTGATGGCGGCATAGGAATCCACCCGCGCGCTCTCCACCGAGGCTTTGCGACCGTGGAGGAACGTGCCGTAGGATTGGAGGATTGTACCGACGGCAAAGGTCACTCTGTAGGAATACAGGAGGACCGATGCCGCCAGCAGGGACAGAAAGCCGTAGCCCATGAGGCCAACGGCGATCGACGGCGTTTGCTGGAGCATCTGAGCATAGACAAAGACAAGGACGAGGGCCGGGACAAGGGCTGCAAACACGACAAGGCTCTTGCGGTAGAGCCCTAAGCCGAGGAGGTCGGAGGCGATCTGGAGATCTCCCTGCGAGCTGGACGCTCGTCCTCGCCGGTCGAGCCACCAGGCCAACAGCGAAACGCCAAAGAGAAAGCCGAGGTACGGTAAGAGCACAATGGACACCATATTCAACATGAACAGCAACAGCTGATAGTGTCCGAGGGACTGTGGAAGGGCAATGTCTTTGAGAAACTCCATGGCGACCTATAGTCTCCTCAATCAGTAGCCTCGGTCAGGAGCGGCGAGTAGGGCTTGGCCTGGCGTTCGGAAACTTCGGCATACCACCGCTCGAACATGCTAGAATCCTGTGAGACGACCCTGGTGTACATATAGGCATGTCGCAGCCCGCAGTACTCCGCACAGGCGACTTCATATGCGGCTACCTTCGGTGTCTGAAACCAGAGCACATTTTCCCGATTCGGGATAACGTCCTTTTTGATACGAAAGGCCGGGATATACATCGAGTGATTGACATCGAGCGACCGCAGGGTCACCTTCACTGGCGTATTGACCGGGACGTAGAGGGTGTCGGTAGTGACCCCGTTGGGATACTCGAAGCTCCACGACCACATCCGGGCCGTGGCCTTGATTGGCAGGGCGCCTTCCGGCACCTCCACCGTGCGGAGATAGCCTTCCCAGCCAATGTAGAACATCCCCATGAACAGGATGAGGGGGATTACTGTCCAGAGGATTTCCAGCGCGGTGTTTCCCTCGATATTCGACGGGTGAGGATTCCGCTTGCGGCTGTACCGGACAATGAACAAGATCATTGCCGCGACGAGGCCGATGAGGACAAGCAGCGAGACCCCCGACACGAGCAGCAATGCCGTGTCTACGTGGTCAGCGAAGGGTGATGCCGATTCAAACATGGTGACATCCCCGATCAGTGAAACGCATAGTCAAAAAACGTAAGAATAATGAATATTGCGAGGGTCACAAGAGCCACCGCAAGGAAAACGCGAAACACTCGGTCTTCGAACTTCAGATGCATGAAGACTGCCAAAACGAGGACAGTCTTGATGGAGGCGATCCCCAGAGCGGTGATGATCACCCAGCGACCCAGATCGATCCCGGCGGCTGCGACCGTCATGGCCGTGAGTGCGATGAGGCCAAGCCAGATGAGGAGATAGGAGGCATAGCTCACCGTATGCTGTGGGTGGGCGGGATGGTCTTCGGTGTTGACCGCCATGAGGGTCCTCAGTGTATCAAATAGAAAAGTGGAAACAGGAAGATCCAAATCACATCGACAAGGTGCCAGTAGAGCGCACCGGTCTCAAGCTTGACGAAGGCGCCGGCATGGACAGACCCCCGCGCGATGAAGACCAGATTGAAGGTCAGCACGGCAACTCCGATGATGACATGGAGCGCATGGAGCCCGGTCATCACGTAGTAGAGGCCGAAGTAGAGTACTTCTCCTGAAGTGCGTGCCAGCAGCTCCGGCGAACGCGGATAGATGCCGACGGCAAACTTGTGGCCCCACTCGAAGTATTTGTTCACCAGGAAACCGAAGGCCAGCAGGATGGTCAATGTCACCAGGAGCATGGAGAGTGCTTTTCGTCCCTCCTGCAGTGCCGTGATGGACATGGCGACCGTGAGACTGCTCGTCAGCAGGATGATCGTATTCAGCGTCCCCACGAACGTATCCAGTTCCGTTGCGGCAAGCTGAAACTCGCCGGGGTACTTGAACCGATACACGGCGTAGGCAAGGAACATCCCGCCGAAGAGAATGAGCTCGGTGAAGAGGAACAGCCACATTCCCATGCGCGAGCCCACATCGTCGCGATGGGCGTGGTGTCCGAGGGCAGGCGTTGGTGCGTGTGTCGTCACTCAGGACCCCGCGGCCCGTTGCTGGATTTCTGTGTAGTCGTACGGTCCCCGTGTTACGACTGGATCGTGGTGAAAGTTTTCCACGGGAGGGGGTGAGGGGACCGTCCACTCGAGCGTTGCACCTCCCCAGGGGTTGATTGAGGCGGGCCTTCCCTTCCGGAGGGATACCAGAAGGTTCACGACCATGAGGATCAATCCGACAATGAGGATCCATGAGCCCACCGTGGAGATGACGTGGAGCGTCTGATACTCCGGCAGATAGTCGTAGTACCGGCGGGGCATTCCCAGATAGCCAAGGAGGAGGAAGGGGAAGTAGAGGAGATTGAATCCAATGGTGTTCAGCAACCAGGCGACCATCGCAGGTTTGTCCGCGTACATCCTGCCGAACATTTTGGGAAACCAGTAGTGGATGGCCGCGAACAGGCCGAAGCCCGCCCCGCCGAACATGACGTAGTGAAAATGACCGACCACGAAGTACGTATCCTGGACATGAATGTTTATCGCCAGTACGCCAAGGATCAGCCCGGTGAACCCTCCGATGGAGAACTGAACGATGAACGACAGTATATAGAAGAGCGGCACTTCAAGCGCGATGGACCCTTTGTACAGTGTGGCCACCCAGTTGAAGACTTTGATGGCACTCGGGATAGAAACCAGAAATGTCAGGAGTGAGAAGACGAACATGCCCGTGTTGCTCATCCCGACCGTGAACATGTGATGGGCCCAGACGAGAGAGCCGAAGAGCGCGATGGCCACACTTGAGAAGGCGATAAACTTGTAGCCGAAGATGGTCCGCCGCGCGAAGACCGGTATGATCTCAGAGACGATCCCCAGGGCAGGCAGCACCATGATGTAGACTGCCGGATGCGAATAGATCCAGAAGAGGTGCTGGTACAGGACCGGATCGCCACCGAGCGCAGGATCGAAGATGCCGACGCCAAACCAACGTTCAACGATCACCAGCAGCAGCGTGATCCCCACGATCGGTGTCGCGAGAATCTGGACCCACCCCGTCGAGTAGAGCGCCCAGACAAACAGCGGCATCCTGAACCAGGTCATTCCCTTCGCACGCATGCGATGCACGGTTGTAATGAAGTTGAGGCCCGTAAGAATCGAGGAAAACCCCAGAATGAAGGCGGCCAGGAGTGCCGGGAGCACATTGGTGGATGTCCGGACGCTATAGGGGACGTAGAATGTCCATCCGGTATCGGCGGCGCCACCGGGAAGAAAGAGCGAGATAAGGGCAAGAAGTCCCCCCGTCACAAACAGCCACCACGAGAGGAGATTCAGGCGCGGGAAGAACACGTCGCGGGCCCCGATCATGATCGGTAGGAAGAAGTTCCCGAAGACCGCCGGAAGTCCCGGGATGATAAAGAGAAAGATCATGATGATGCCGTGGAGCGTGAAGAATGTGTTGTACGTCTGGGGATCCATGATCGTCTTGCCTGGCGTCAGAAGCTCCAAGCGCATCAAGAACCCGAGGCCCACCGCGATGGAGAAGAACACGCTCATCGTGATGAAGTAGAGAATGCCAATGCGCTTGTGGTCAGTGCTCAGAATCCAGGAGAGGATCCCTGAGAAGCGACCTTCGGTATGATAGAAATCCGGCTCAATCGCCGAGGCGATGCCGCTACTCTGACTTGCCATGGTGCTCTCCCTTTCCAGCCCTCTTGCCCGGACGTACAATGAACACGAGGACGAAGACTCCGACAAGCACGAGCGTTCCCAACATCCCGATCCGGGTGATGTCAAGGGTGTATGTCCGCGCATCCGGGTCGTACGCGTAGCAGAACTGCAAGATCTTTGCAATCGTGGGGCCCACCTTGCCGTCGGAGGCCTCCACCAGTGCCATCTTCACGTCGAATGGAAGGTACCGGATGCCGTTGATGTACCGGGTGATCTTCCCGTCCGGAGAGGTGATGATCAGGGCGCCGGCATGAACGAAATCTGTCCCATCCTGCTGAAAGTAGAATCCGGCCGCGTCTGTCAGGCGGGCGATCGTAACGCTGTCGGCGGTGAGAAACCTCCACGCTCCCGGGTCGATTTCCCGATCCATGATGCTCAGGTAACTCTCCTTCTTCCCCGCCGCGAGGTCCGGTGTCTCCTCGTGATCAAAGCTGATCGTCAAGATCCGATAGTCTCTCCCCGGGACGAGGTCCATGTGTTCCACAATCTCGCTCAGTTCGGTCAGGAGAGGACTGCAGATGCCGGGGCATCGGTAGTAGACAAAAGTGAAGATCGTCGGTCGATCGACCATCGAGCCGAGCTGAACAAGCTGCCCATCTTCGTCATACACGAGCAGGTCCAGAGGAAGCGTCTTCCCCAGGTGCTCCTCGATCCCCACCGGGGGCGATGATGCTGTCTGAGCAACGGAAGAGCCAGAAGGAGCACTCAGACCGCACGCCAGAAGTGAGAGCGTCAGGATACGGGCAAGAACATTATGCGTGTGCATCGTCAGAACATCCTCACTGCTGGTGAACCGGCATCGGCCTGTACGCCGACCAGATACTGATGAAGGAGAGTCCACTCCTGCTGCGTGCATCGGGCGATGTGGGTCGTGAAGCCCAGCCCGACAGGATCCGAGAGCACCATCATCCGAAACTCCTGTTCTGTCGGGACCCCGCCCGGACGCGCCAGAAACGATCCGACAACACGGTTGAGGTCTCGGGCGAGACGCCGGAGCAGCCGCGCTCCCGGGGATGGGTCCGTATCGACTTGGGCGGTCGCCGCTTGAATTATCTGGAGTGACCTCTCGTTCTGCCGCAGGACGATCTCTGTGGCCTTCCGGACGGGAATCTGGCCCGGCACGCTACGGCCGTGGGAGAGCTGATAGGTGAGATCCAGCTGTTGCAGTGCTTCCGGTGATGGCTCGGGGGGGTTCGGAACGAAGGTGCGCACAAAATGGGTCAATGCAAACCGGTCAAGGGGTGGCAGGTAGTTGTAAGAGGCCATGCCATTTCTCACAATCCCTACCTCGAGTGTCGTGTAGATGCCCGCCACCGATGGCCCATTGGTCCACCCCTGTAGGGAGTGGAAATTCCGGGGGGGTGGGTTGAGCTGGAGCCCCGCCGGGCCGTCACCGCGGCCAGTCTCGCCGTGGCAGGAGGAACAGTTGGCCGCGTAGAGTTCACTCCCCCGCCGGATGAGTTCCTCTGAGGGTTTGCCTGCCTGCATCACATCGACCGGTGGAAGCTCGCGTGCACGCTGGAGCGGGATATCCTCAACGAAGGACGAGGAGTCTTCAAACACCACGGGCGGAACGTTGTTTTGCCCCACGGTGGTGATCTGTTGGGCATAGTAGATGCCCAGTCCAACCAGGAGGATGAGTACGTAGAGGAACGCGTATCCGAAGAGGGTTGAAGGTCTCTTCAGTATATCGCGGAAGTCGATTTCGTCGCGTAGATCAGGGGCCATCTCAAGTCGCCGCTGCGTTAGAGTCGAAACTGTAGTCCTCGTTCCAGCTTCGGGTCACCAATCGGCACCAGATTGTGTCGGCTGAGCTTTGCTGAAAGCGTCACCAGCACGAGTCCCACCAACAAGAGCAAAAATCCGATCGCAACCCAGCTGACCGAGAACGCCGGGCTTTCGGTCGGCACGATCAGCCAATACAGGTCCAGGTAATGCGCTCCGAGAATCCAGATTGCCATGAACCGGAGCCTACCGATATCCATCTTCGCGTTCTGTTCAAGCAAGCCGAAATACGGAACCGCAAAGTGAACCAGAATGAGAAGGACCGAGAAATACTCCCACCCGTTTTGCCATCTGGCCAAGAACCAATAGGTTTCCTCGGGGAGATTGGCGTACCAGATCAGTAGAAACTGGCTAAACGCGATGTACGCCCAGAAGTTGACGAAGGCGAACATTAACGCCCCCAGGCTGTAGAAATGGTCACGCCGGAGCCGTGTGAAGTATCCTTTCTGGTGGAAGGTCACGATGAGCAGCGTGGCAGCGGCAACGGCAGCCAGCGCGGTTCCGGAGAAATAGTACACGCCGAAGATGGTCGAGTACCAGTGCGGTTCGAGGCTCATCATCCAGTCAACGGCGAGGACGGTCACCGTGACGGCGAACACCGGCAAAAAACCGGCCGCGAGGCGGATGTTTGCCGTCGTCAGACCTGCATCGCGGGTTTGATCCTGGCGGAGCGAATTTCGGGTGAACAGAAGGTAGAAGAGCGTCCAGAGAGCAAATACTCCGAGAAAGCGCAGCACCAAAAATGTCACGTTCAGGTACGGGGTTTTGCCTTCCAGAATCGCGTCGGTAGCCAGTGCCTCACTGTGCGTCCAGTGAAAAAGGTCGTGCATATTGAAGAGCAATGGGATTGCCAGCAGCGGCACAACAGGGGTCACGCCTGCTAGGAACTCCACCGCCCTGCGCATCGGCACGCTCCAAACGGCCCCGCCGATGTACTCCACTGCGACCAAGAAGATTGATCCTCCCCCGATGCTTGCAAGGAACAGAAATGCAACGACATTCTCAAAAGCCGCGCGTTTTGCATCAATCAGATATGCCGCACCACATAGGACAACGCCGGCAATCACAAAGACCCACGCTAGGCGACGCGTGCCTTCCGGGAGCTCTTGGCGCAGGGGCTTGATGATAGTCTCGGATGCGCTCATTTCAAATCCGACTCCTTTGCGTAGTGCGCTCGTTGGAGGACCCGAACATAGTGAACGATCGCCCACCGATCATTTACGGGGATCTGAGAGGCGTACGCGGGCATGACATTCTGCCCCTCGCTAATCACGTGGTAGATGCTTCCGTCGGGCCAGGTTCGAGCCTTATCCGAATGCAGCGTGGGTGGGTTCGGGAACTGCCCCCTCAGGCGGCTGTTTCCCTCTCCGAAATTCCCATGACAGGGGCTACAGAATGTGAGGTACTTCTTCTTTCCCACGGCGAGGACCGAACTAGTCGGGAGGAGCGTGTTGACCAGATACTTCCCGGCTTCTTCCGGACGCCCTGCAAAGGCATAGGGGAGAGAACCTCGTGCGACCGTTCCCTGGACCGGCTGGCGCATGCCGAAGCCGTCGGGGAACAGAGGGCTCGGCTTCTGCGGCTTCAGCTTTGGCTGTTCACTCATCCAGTTGAAGGGCTCCCAGTAGAGCAGATGATTAAACGAGACGTAGGTCGCGCCCGAGACGAGGATCGCCGTCAGCGCCAGGATGCCGAGAAATCGCGGTTCAAAGAGACGTCGATCAATTGCCCGGTCGTCGAGGTCATACCGAACGGCGGCAATTTCCTTGGCGCCGAGCTGCTCTAGCAGCGAGCGGGTGGCACGTTCATCGAATAAGGGATCGGACGCCAGGATTGCAATGCCAAAATGGTCTAAGGAGACCTTCTTCATATACGGCGTGTCATGCAGCGGGTGGCTCGTGTTCGGGAATCGGAAGTACAGAACGATCATCGTTACCACCGAGAGGACGGATGCGAGCAACACCGTGACCTCAAAGGTGACCGGGACGAACGCTGGCCATGACCAGAAGGGCTTTCCGCCGATCACCATGGGGTAGTCGACCAAGGTCACCCACGTGATGAACGCGATCGTTCCGACTGCCCCCACGAGCCCGAAGACCAGGGCAAATACCCCCAACCGGGAGGAGTGCAGGCGCATTGCATGTTCCATGCCATGGACCGGGTAAGGGGTGTTCACGTCGAACCGCGTATAGCCGGCCGCTGCGACGCCTTCGGCCGCCCGGGTGATCCCGTCGGGCGTACCGAAGAGGCCGGTGAGCGCGTAAAGTGGGAATGGGTGTTTCATGCAGTCACGAATGCGAATGATGAGTAGGTTGCGCGCCGGGGAGAACCGCTTTCACCTCCGACATTGACACCACGGGCAGGACGCGTACGAACAGAAGGATGAGCGTGAAAAAGAGGCCAAAGCTTCCCAGGAGAATCCCGTAGTCATAGAAGGTGGGAATATACATCCCCCAGCTGGATGGGAGGAAGTCGCGGTGGAGCGAGGTGATAACGATTACGAACCGCTCAAACCACATCCCGACGTTTACCAGGATGCCGATTGCAAACATGATGCCGATCGAACGTCGGATGCGGCGGAACCAGAAGAGCTGGGGGAAAATCACGTTGCAGCTCACCATCGTCCAGTACGCCCAGGCGTAGGGGCCGAGTGCGCGATTCAGAAACACGAACTGCTCGAACTGGTTTCCGCTGTACCATGCGATGAAGAACTCCATTGCGTAGGCATATCCCACCATACTGCCGGTGAGGATCATGATCTTGTTCATTTTCTCGAGGTGATCGAGCGTGATGATATGCCTGAGATGGAATGCCTGGCGCACTCCGATCAGCACATTCTGGACCATGGCGAACCCGGAAAACACCGCGCCGGCCACAAAATAGGGTGGGAAGATCGTTGTATGCCAGCCGGGGATGACCGAAACGGCGAAATCGAAGCTCACGATCGTATGCACAGAGAGCACGAGCGGAGTGGCGAAGCCTGCAAGGATAAGATAGGCGCGCTCGTAATGGACCCAGTGACGGTGCGAATGCCGCCATCCAAGGCTGAACACCGAGTAGAGGAGTTTCTTGATCGGCTGCGCTGTCCTGTCCCGGAGGCTGGCCAGGTCCGGCATGAGACCGATGTACCAGAAGACAGCGGATACGGTGAAGTAAGTGGAGACGGCAAAGACGTCCCACACGAGGGGGGAAGTAAAATTCACCCAGAGGGCGTGCTGGTTCGGATAGGGCATCAGGTACAGTGGGAGCCACGGCCGTCCGAGGTGGAGAATCGGGAAGAGCCCCGCGCAGATGACCGCGAAGATCGTCATCGCCTCGGCAAACCGCGCAATACCCGTCCGCCAGCGCTGGCGAAGAAGAAAGAGAATTGCGGAAATCAGCGTTCCGGCGTGCCCGATGCCGACCCAAAACACGAAGTTCACGATATCGAACCCCCAGGCGACCGGCTGGTTGATTCCCCAGACACCTAGTCCGTAGAACAGAGTCATGCCGACGCAGAAGGCACCCAGGCCGAGCATCGAGGAGGTGACCGCAAACGCCACCCACCACCTCCGGGATGGAAACACATCCAGCGGAGCAGCGATAACCGCATCGATCGATGCCGGCGATGGGGTTCCCTCGACGACCTCGGCTTCCCGTCGGTAGTCTGCAACGACTGTACTCACAGGGCCTTCTCCGTGTGAATGTTCCGCAACCGGGCCAGGTACGTGACGTTTGGCCGGGCGTTGGTCTCCGCCAAAACGTGATAGCCGAGGTTATGGGCACGATAACGTGAGACTTCAGAGGCCGGATCGTTCATATCACCGAAGACGATGGCCTGTGCAGGGCACGCTTGCTGGCAGGCCGTTGTCACGTCTGACCCTCGCACCGCTCTCCCCTCTTGGGCGGCAACCTGTCGCGCCTCGCTGATGCGTTGCACACAGAAGGTGCATTTCTCCATGACACCTCGCGAGCGCACTGTCACCTCCGGGTTGTGGACAAGGCTGACTGGTTCTTGCTCATAGTAGCCGTCTGCGAGGTGATCCCGGAAATTGTAGAAGTTGAACCGCCGCACTTTGTACGGGCAGTTATTGGAGCAGTACTTTGTCCCCACGCACCTGTTGTACACCATCTGATTCAATCCATCTGGGCTGTGGGTTGTCGCGACAACCGGGCAGACATTTTCGCATGGTGCGGTGTCGCAATGCTGGCAGAGCATCGGCTGGTGGCTGGGGACGGGGTCCTCAGGGGTTCCAGAGAAGTACCGGTCGATCCGTATCCACTGCATCTCACGACCCATCGCGACCTGTTCTTTTCCCACCACAGGAACGTTGTTCTCCACGTTGCAGGCGCTCACACATGCATTGCACCCGACGCACTTGTTCATATCAATCGCCATTGCCCACTTGACACCGTCGTAGCTGACCTCCTTGCTGATACTGAAGAGCTCGAGTGGCTTCTCGTGGAGGAACCTGGGATTCTGCCGGTACTCCTCAAGGGTTCCTTCTTGGATGATGTTGCGGCTTCGGTGGAAGTCCTTCACGAAGGGGTCGTCCAGGGCGTGGTGCTCCTGTGTGCTGACCAGGCGATACGTCCCCCCAGTCTTGGTCACGGATACGCCGCGATACACCCGGCTCCCTGAAAGCGCGCTACGCGAGAGGAGTCCCTGGACGGAAGTGCCGACGTGCGAACCGACCGGGCCCGCATTCCAGCGGCCGTACCCCAGGAAAACTGTCACTACGCTGTCTGCGATACCGGGCTGGATCGCGACCGGGAGTGTTGCCCGCCCGTGCGGAAGCAGGACCTCAATCATGTCACCGGTCGAGAGCTCATGCCGTGCTGCCGTTGCCGACGACACTGCCGCGTAGTTATCCCAGACGATCTTGCTGATAGGATGGGGCAGTTCTTGCAGCCACCCGTTGTTCGCAAAACGCCCGTCTCCGAGAAATGGGGATGTCGTCAGCATCAGCGCATAGGCTTCCACCGGCGCCGGCATCGATACGCGCCCCAGCGCATCACGGCGCGCTTCCGGGATCGGTCCCTCGGATAGGCCTGGTGTGCTGGCGAGGCCGTCGTGCAGCGATGCCAGCCAGAACGTCTTGAAGTCACTGGCGACGCCGAGCGGCGCATGGACCTCTGCCCGCCACCGCTCCATCAGAAACTCATGGTAGAGGGATTCACTGTACGGTGCCGTCCCTGCCCAGGCCAGGAGGATTCCCTCCTTCTGGCGAGTGTTGTACAGGGGGGCGATGACTGGCTGCTGCAAGCTGAGCGTGTGCGTTCGCCGCTGATGATCCCCCCAGGATTCGAGTTGGTTGTGGATGGGGAGCACATATGAGCAGAGTGCTCCGGTCTCGTCCTCGGTCTCGGCGAGTGATACTGAGACGGGCACCTGCTCGAGGGCCTCCCCATAGGCGAGTTCCGCCGGGAGATCAAACACGGGGTTGGCATCAAGATGGATAACCGCTCCTACTTTTCCGGACTTCATGTCACGAACCAGAGATGCAACATCGAGTTCCGAGCTCGGCGCGACGGCAGCAGGGGGCATTCGGTCGCGGCTGTAGAGGCGAGTGTTCCCAAGAGCGCTATTCAGGTAATGGACCATCACGTGGACATCCTCTTCGAGGACGCTTCCCGCAACCAGAATAGCGCGTCCTCGGTTATCGAGAAGGTCGGTGACCAGATGATCCACAGTTTCTTTCCGCACGCCGTAGTCCTCAGCCACCTTCTGCAGCGGATACTCGGTCGTAAGACGGCGCGCCTCTGGAGTTACAGGAATTGCGCGCCGCACATAGGTGAGCTCGTGGAGCAGGCCCAGGAGGAAGTGTAGCTGGGCATCGGGCCGAAGGCGCAGCCGGTAGTCGGCATTCGCCCCGGTGGTGGAAAGATCCCCCTCCACGACGTAAAGTCGGTTGAGCTCTTCAGAGCGAAGTGGATCGCGTCCTGCGGCAAAGCGCCGGATGGCCTCGACGGACATCCCGTCGGTTCCCAGAAAGTCTGACTCGAGTGCAAGGACGACGCGGGCACGCTCCCATTCCACGACCGGGAGCAGGTGGTCGCCATGGACGCGGCGCCAGGCACGCCGTCGTGATTCCTCGTGGAGCGTGTCGTAGGCGTAGACGGAGGTTGTCGAAAAGGCTGCGCTGAACGTGTTCAGAACTTTCTTGAGTGTCGGGGAGTAGACCGGAGGTGTTACCACGGCGATTTTCCGTCCTGCGGCGACACACTGTGCCAGGTGCTCCGTGATGGTCCGGTCTGCCTGCTCCCAGGAGAGGTCGCCGGTGCGTCCGGTTCCGGCACCCCGCTGCGGATTCCGGAGCCGGTAGGGATCATACAGGTTCAGAATACTCGCTTGCCCTCGTGGGCATATGGCGCCGCGGTTCACGGGGTGATCGGGGTTCCCATCGATCTTAATCGGTCTCCCCTCCCGCGTCTTGATCAGCGTCCCGCAAGCCTGGTGGCATCCGGTGCATGTGGATGCATAGGCATTGGCGACGCCCGGAATGTGACCTTCCGGCTGACGCGTGTAAGGGACGATTTCTCCCTTATCTCGGTAGTTCGTGCACCCGGCCGCCGCGAAGGCACTGGATGCTGCCAGCATCGCAAGAAATCGCTTTCGCGAAATCGGTGAAAGCGTGGCAAGGTCAAAATCGTCGGTTACGCCGGGCGCAAACTCCTGTGCCGCAACGCCCTTCAGTGAAGCAGGGTCCGCCGCCTCCTGGAGGCTCCGCCAGTGACGGTTCGGGCTCTCAGTGCTCATAGGGTCATTCTCAGCGGTGCGTTGATTCTCGTTGCGTAGTGCGCGGCACGGCATGTGGATGAATGGTGACGGTGAACGTCCCCGGCGGCGGCTTCCTCTTCGCTTCGCCACTGGCACGCCGGACGGAGAGGGTGAGAGCTGACATCAAAGCGCCCGGGACAGTCAGCAAACTGGCGAGAATCGCTCTCCGTCGCTGGGTGAACTTCGTAGTTGCGTTCATGGAATTCGGTACCTTCATCGATGACAAGCGGCACAGTACTCAGGGCCGTTCCTTACCTGGGCCAACCCGGGGAGGTGGCTAGTGGCATTCCTGTGACAATCGAGGCAAGCTGCCATGGTGAACTGGGAAACCTGGGCGACCACGTCCATGTGTTCAACCTGGCCATGGCAGTTCGCGCAATCTATGCCTCTGTTGACGTGCACACTGTGATTGAAGTAGGCGTAGTCGGGAACTCTGTGAATGCGCTTCCAGGGTAGCGCAGCGCCGGTTTCGTAATAGCGGGTGAGATCGATAATTGCGGGTCGGTTCTTTCGTGCCACGCTGTGGCAGTTCATGCAAGTGGAGACCGGCGGCACAGTGGCATGCGGGGACACAGAAACACCCGTATGGCAATACTGACAGTCAATGCCCATCTCACCGGCATGCAGCCGGTGAGAGAACGGGATGGGCTGCGTGGGAGCATAGCCCACACCGTCACGCTCGGCCCGGGAGAGGTAGTAGGTCGCAACGAACGAGAGAGCTGCAACGAATACCACAAGCGGGAGGCGTATCTTGAGCGTGTAGTCGAGGAGCGCTTTCTTCATTGGATGCCAGGCTGGTGTTCTCTATAAGGGATAGATCGCCCCTGGGGCAACGCCATCGAGGGGATGCATACGGCGCAGGGCGAGGCGACCTGTCGGATAGGCTTGGGGGTGACCGGATACGAGCATGAAGTGATTGGCAAGAACACATGATGGTACGAAACTCCGATATGCAATGCAATCCCTTTTTGTCCCGGCTGCGATTGATAATCGACCCCCATTCCCCTATATTGCCGACCGACACCAGGGACACGACACCATGGACTGGCTTGAGTACCGCGATCTCTTGGAACTGCCGGGAGCGGTTACAGACATTTTCCTCGATTTCATCGACTCGTTCGATCGGGTCGAGCGGTTCTACCCCCATAATTTCCGCGATCCTGCTGCCTACGCAGGTGTTGTGCAGGCCCTCTCTCAGAGGAGCTTTGACCGAGCGACGCTCGTCGATGTGCTGCGGGAGCAGAATGCGGCGTTCGGGGGATCTCCTCAGACCACGCGGAACATCGATCTTCTCCGGCGGCCTGAGACACTAGCAATAGTGACCGGGCAGCAAGTGGGACTATTCGGCGGGCCGCTGTACACGGTCTACAAGGCCTTAACCGCCGTGAAGCTCTCACAGCACCTCCGGTCTCTCTTTCCGGAGCATGCGTTCGTTCCTGTCTTCTGGCTGGAGGGGGAGGATCACGATTTTGAAGAAGTGCACAAACTGGGGCTGCTTGATCAGGAGAGCCGGCTCCAGACTGTGGGCTATCTCCCCGGCGGGACGCTTCCGGACCGCAACCCCGGCCCTGTTGGCGAGATCTCGTTCGACGAGAGTCTCGAGCGGACGATCGATGCCCTGCAATCAGTTCTCGGGCGGACCGAGTTCACCGATGGGGTGCTGAGTGCCCTTCGACGCTTCTATCGCCCAGAAGCGACCTTCGGCGGGGCCTTTGCCAGCTGGATGAGCTATCTCTTCCAGGACCATGGGATCGTGTTTCTCTCTGCACACTCCCCAGCGCTCAAACGGATCCTCTCACCGTTGTTCAGGAGAGAGCTGGAAGATTTCCCCCGAACATCACAGCTGGTGATCTCGAGAAGTGCAGAGATCGAAAAGACGTACCATGCACAGATCAAACCCAAGTCCATCAACCTGTTTATGTTTCACAAGGGGGGTCGGTATCCGATCGAGCCCCGGGAGCACGACTTCAGCCTCAAGGGCACGAGGCATTTTCTCCAGAAGGAGGAGATCCTGGCCCTCGCCCTGGAGCACCCA
>Ga0209536_100005452_pt1 | contig 19748 bp, 20 predicted proteins | sample DeeMarSeWOR28_12_FD_187461 | JGI IMG/M metagenome (GOLD analysis project Ga0209536, IMG submission 187461) | Marine sediment microbial communities from White Oak River estuary, North Carolina - WOR-2-8_12 (SPAdes) (version 2) | ecosystem: Environmental > Aquatic > Marine > Intertidal zone >...
GAGGGAACCGGTTCTGGTCCCTCCACCGTAAGCTCAGCCCCCGTAACCCCGGCAATCGATGCAAGCCAACCCAGAGATACAATATGCGGATTGGAGCTATACCCGGAGCCTAAAAACCGACAATCTTGCCTTCGCAGATCTCAGTCGCTGTCCGGCCTATACATCTCCCCACCCTGCGTATACCTTCAAGAGTCATTCCCATGTGCGTTATCCGATCGGTAAAATGAGGATCGGCACCATCCACCATAAGGATCACTTCAGGTCGAAATTCTTCGGCAAGGGGAGAAAATATCTCAGTCACCACGTATTCGTATGTTGCATCCGTGGATCCAGGAGATAAGGGGACATTTACAGAATAGCCTCTCCCTTCCCCGTATCCGATTTCATCAACGAAGCCTTTGCCGGGATAAACTGTGCGAGGATCCTGATGAATGGAAAGAAAAAGCACCCGCGAATCAGCAATTCTGCTGAAGCGAACCCCTGGCACGGAGCGTGCCAGCGCCCGTGCTTGCCAGTAACTATCGACCTGGAAATGAGCCCCGATACTTTAGCAATTGGAGTGACCAGACCGTGAATATGGGCTTGCTAGCGGGCTAATCCAGCAGGATGGTGGACTCTCCTGGATGATCTAATGCCAGCAAAAGAAGAAGGTATCGTTTAAGCAGCTTGGTGACGAGAAATTCGTCCTTGACACGCTGATGGCCGTTTGCACCCAGCTTTTTGGCCAATTCCGGCTGTTGAAGCAAGGAGCGAATCTGCAGACTGGCGCCCTCCACCGAGTGGACCAGCATACCGGTGTAGCCATGGATAATCTGCGCAGGAATTCCCCCTACGGCCCCCCCTATTACCGGGCGATATTTCCAGAGTGCCTCGGATACCGTGAGAGCGAATCCTTCCCGGATGGATTTTTGTAAAACTATATCTGAGGCACGCTGAAAGGCATTGATCTCAGTGGGGATAGAGTGAGTGAGAAAGATGATTTTGATATCGGGATCATCTCCCGCCGCCTCTTTTACCTGAGTAAGAATCTCCTCAGCCTCTGGATCATCCGCCGCTTTGTCACCCACCATTAATAGCCGGCAGTCCACGTGTCTTCGCGCCATTTTGAAGGCCTGAATTACACCCACCGGATCTTTCCATGGGTCGTAGCGCGAAATCTGGGTGACAATGGGCTTGTCCCGAGGAATCTCATACTTTTCAAGTACTCCGGCTACGTAATCACCGTTCAGTTCTCGATTCTTGTCTGCCAGTGGATCAATTGCAGGATAGAAACGATATTGCGGAATCGTCAACTGCGGTGAAAAAAGCGGCGAGGAAAAGATGGCCGCATCGTAGAGTTCAACATACGGCCTGAGGAAATCCCACACTTGCAGGTTCGGGTGGGACATATCTATATGGCAACGCCATACCCACTTGTTTTTTCTTTTTTTCTGCCATTTTATCAAAGAGGCAGGTTGTGGGTCGTGGATAACAATGAGGTCTTCATCAAAGCTCATCTGTCGATAGTTCATCTCATTGTAGGCCAGATATGTCTCGAAGATGTCCTGCGCGAAATACTCTTCTTTGCCTTGCAAGGCATTGTGAAAGGCTTTGGTGATATCAAAGAAATCGGCGCCGCCTTTGATCACTTCCCATCTGGTATCTATTCCCAGTTCATTGAGGAGGGGCACCACTCGGTGCAACATTTCAGCCACTCCACCGCCAACAGCGGTAGAATTGACCATCTTGATGGAGCGGCTTCCCACGTGCGAAGCAAGTGTATAAAGCTCCCCCACAACATCTCTACCAACCACGTCTTTATAGTCAGCAAGTCTGGGTATGCTCATATCTGGTCCGGGAATCGCACACAGCAACAGGGAGTTTGTTATCGAGGCTGTGCAAAATTTTTCTCATGAACACAACTGGAACAATAGGTGTTCACAGATGTTCGTCAATTAACTCTCCAATTCTCACCCGCAATTCTTCTAGCGTATAAATGTTGATATCGATATTTCTGATATTTTCTGCCAGTTCTTTATAGTTCAGATTTTCTTCTATCCAGCTGGAAAAGTCATCGGATTTGAGATGAGTTTGCAGTCTGCTCTCAATAAAATGATAATAAATTGAATCTATACTGATAGTGTCCAGTAACTGTCTAAAAGAAGAGAGGTCGTAAGCGAACTTGTCGGTGAGATACACGAATCTGACCAAACTGTAGAGATAGAAAGGTTCGGTTACCGTCCTCTCGAATAATAGATGATTCTCGCTTCTGTGGTCTTCTAAAAGCTGGATGATTCGTGCCCGCAAGCTTTCGATCGTATTGTATTCAGCCAGATCGATGGCCAAGAGTTTTTCCGCCAGAGCCTCTTCGTTCAGATGTCTGGCAATCCAGACAGCGAAATCATTGGTATAAGGTGTTTGGATTTCTCTTAACTTTCGAAATGCAGAAAATGTGTGGTAGAAAATCGACGAACTCGAGCACGTCTTTACTAACTCAAGCAGTCCATCAAGATTGTCAGCCTTGCGACCGGTGAGTTTTTCCAAAGATGCGCTGGAACAAAATTGAAAAACGCGCACCGCAGGCACATCGTCCTTTGACTGCTCTCTCGGGGAAGCCATTCGAGGATTTTCCTTCAACTGAAATACTGTCGATAACCGGCTCAATAATAACAACTTATCTTCATGGAATCCAGGCGAAAAAAAACGAGAGTCCAACTGAAATCATTCGCTACCTGGGAAACCCTTCGAATTGGATTGTTCAAAAATCCCCTCTTTCCAGCGCCTTGGTCAATTTTTCCTTGGCTTCCTTCGCCGATTCGGCTTTTACTTCAACCAACACACCGGCAGTGTCTTCAGGTCCCGTTCGAGGACCCACTGCCAGACCTAGATGTTTTTCGTCAATGTAAAAAAGAGCGATTTCAACTCCTTCCTCGGTTACATGGGTACCTATAACTTTCATTGGATCCCTCTTGCACGTATAAACAAGACTACAATACAGGCGCACACCTGTACTGCTCCGAACCTTCTATACTTTTACCGTATGATTAGATTTTGCTAGACAAAATAGGGTGACACTATTTTTAAATCACAGAAAGCTCTTCTACGCAACCTTTGCCGGGCCAGGGTTCGACCTTACTGATCAGCGTTTTGCTCAATACCAATTTTGGCGAAAACCCTTTGCTTGATTTGGGTATCATATGCCTGCCACTTGAGATCCTCATACTCGTCGCCAAGTCCCCCTGCAAGAAATCCTATGGGTACTTCGAAACCTCCGGCTGAGAGCTTGCCCCCACCGAAGTAGTGGCCAGTGGCATCTTTGCCAAAAACCTCTTTAATAAACTCATCAGGATCCATGGTGAGCTTGGACGTTCGCAGGGAGCCAACCAAGGTTTCCTCCCAATCCTCACCGGTTACAATACCATACACTATGGCTGTGTGCACATTTTCCTCGGTCAACAGGAAGTCCGCCGCCTGAGGGATAGCATCGCGATCTTCAGCCCGCAAATACCCAATTCCGGCCAGGGAAAAGTTTTCCACACTCTGGCGATTTTCTAGGGCCCGCTGGATGATTTCCATGGTTTGTCGCGAGCGAGCCTGGGTCAAAACCTGCTCCAAAAGATCTGCATCCTTGAAGGAACTCAAAAATGCGGCAGCGTGGAAATCTTGCCAATGAGCTCTGACAAAGCCGGCAGTATCCGTCATGATACCGTGTGTGAGGGCCGTGGCAAGCATGACATGATCCCTGTCTCCCTTGTCCATTTCAAGTAAGCCATGCTCCAAGTATTCGGCGTATATGGTCGCAGTGGCCCCGTAAGCCCGCCTGATGTCAGTGAACTCCGCCTGGAGCATTTCTTGTGGTTCGTGGTGGTCAACCACCACCAGCGTAGCCACACCGGCCTTGTCCAAGGCTTTCGTAATTCTCCCAGCAGTGGTTCCCTGACTGTCCACGAATATGGCTCCTGCGTAATTCTCCAGCTTCAACGTTTCTTCGTAATGGATTAGATCAATCCCCAACAACCTCACCAGAGCCCTGTTTTGCTGATGGCTGATCTTACGACCGTAGAAGATATCAGTCTCAATATCATACTGACCGCTTATGAGTTGATGGGCGAGGGCTGATGAAATGGCATCGGGATCGGGGTAGTCTTGGAGGACAACAACGTGGCGTTCCCCACGGTGGGACTGCAGAACTTCGGCTAATTCGGCGTGTTTCCCTTTGGTGGGTGTAGTTTCGAGCTTTTCAATCTTCTCTCTTGTGCTAGCCATGTGATCCTCTCCCTGCCGCAAACGAACCGGCAAAAATTTTATCTATTCGAAATGCTTTTGTGACCCTTGTTCTCTTTCCCACTAAACCTCTATTACAGAAAGCAGGTTCAAATCAAAAAATGTGGCAAACAGTCTATCTTAAACGAAGTATGATTTGATACTACCACAGCCTCGGGCGCAATGGTACACGACGATCTTCCGGATTGACTTATCAGAGCACATTTCAAACACTTAAATTCTAGGTTTTAAGCTCTATCCCGCTGTTTCTCTTTGCCTGAAACCTGTCAAAGATCCAGTCTGGAGCGAAGCGGCAGCGGGGAAACCTGAAACCTACATTGGCTGACCCAACGCCACATCCACTTTCAGCGGCAGGTGGTCGGAGGCGATCCTGGCCAATGGGCTCTTGTGTGGTCGCAGGCTCTCGAGCGCTTCCCTCGGCCGCACCCATATCCGATCAAGGGGTAGCAAGGGAAACCAGGCGGGAAAAGTCCGCTTTGCTGATGTCTTCCCGAAATACTGGTGCAAGGTGCGAATCGTGCGGCTCAGAGGAAACCACTCGTTGGTGTCACCAAGGAGAATGGCCGGTTGCCCCCTTCCCCCTTGAATGATCTGCTTCAGACGTTCCACTTGCTTGGACCGTTCTGATAGAGTAAGTCCGAGGTGGGTTACGATGACGCGTACGGCTTGATCTTGGATGTCGAGAGTTGCCTCAATGGCACCACGGGGCTCACGGCCGGGGACACTCAGGTCTACGAGACGAATCTCAGCGATGGGATACCTGGTGAGAAGCACATTGCCATATTGACTATCTTCTCGCCGGATAGTGGTGCCGGGCACCGCTTTCAGTCCGGTGGCTTGAGCCAGATAGTCCATCTGCGCCTCTTCGATGCCGCCGCCGGACTTGGAGTTGACCTCTTGTAGTCCTATTATCTGGGCGTTAAGCTCGAGGATCACCCTGGCAATTCGCCCAGGATCGCGCCGACCGTCTGTACCGACGCACTGGTGAATATTATAAGAAGCCGCAGTGAAACGATGAAGCTCTTCTTCTGCGGCCACACTTTCATAGTCAAGCTCGACCATTTTCCTCGCTTGCTTGGGCCGAATCCTTTTTTGAATCCTGGTTACTGCTCATTCGCCTCTTGACCACCAGGGCAAGAATGACAATCACTGCCACCAAGACCGCCAGAACGCCGAAGCTCTTCACTCCCGGCTCTCGAACAGCTACCTCCAGTTGATGTTCAAAGAAGGTTATGGCCAGGATGCCCGGCGCCATCCCCAAGATGGTTCCAAGAACATAGTCACGCAAGCGAATGTGGGAAGCTCCGGCCACGATGTTCACCACGGTGTAGGGAGCTATTGGCAACACTCGGGCGGTGAGCATGGTTGCCAGGCCATGATCGGCAAGTCGACGGCTTACCTGGTTCAAACGGGAGCCGGCCAAACGGCGAACCTTGTTTCGGCCAAGGACGCGGCCGAGAGCGTAGGTGATCACCGCAGCCAAGAGACATCCAATCATTGAGTAGGCAGATCCAGTGATGGGCCCAAAGGCAAATGCGGTCGCCAGAACCATCAGGGTAACGGGAACAAGGATCAGGCTGCCGACAACATAGCCTCCTACTATGACAAAGGGCGTCGAAGGGCTGCCGCGGAGGTGGTCTATCCACCCGGTAACCCTCTCCACGCTGAGCCACTCTCCCAGGACCGTCCAACGCCAGGCAGCCGAGAGACATAGAAATATCAGCAGTATGAGTCCCCACCGCAGGAAACGTTTCTTGCCTGAACGGCGAGCATCTTCTGGAACGAACTCTTCAACCAATTTTTCCGGAGCCACAGGACGTTCAGGATCGAATATAGCCCTGGCGGGGAGTACCCTTTCACTCCATTCAGCCGTTTCGACTTCCAGAGGAACCAGGGTTCGTTGCGAATTACCAAGTTCGTTCACCGCTTCTATGAGCGATTGTCGGGACGACACATTATCAGCAATCACATCCTTTGATACTCCCAAATGTTCGGCAAGAAGTCGATTGCGAAAGGTGGCAATGGCCCTTTCAGTGCTATCTTCCCCTGAAGCTTCTATGGCCAGATCACATTCGGAATCCAACCCCATGGAACGATTGCTGAGGTTGGCCGAGCCCACACGCACCAGCCTGTCATCCACCACCATAACCTTGGCATGAACGATAATATGCTCTTCTCCAAGTCCTGGAACAATCGGATAGTACACCCGCAGCCGTTTGTGCAGGTCTCGCTCCCTGAGCTGTTTCAAGTGCCGGGAACGAAGCACCCCCATGGTGGACTCTTCGAGCCAGCCGGGACATCTCCGTGGCAAAACCAGTATGACTTCAGGACCGTCTTCCTCCTGCAGCCGAGCGGCCAGGGCGTCGGCAATCTTTGCCGAGGTGAAATACTGGTTTTCAATGTAGAGATATCGACGAGCTGCAGCTATTGCGTCGCAGTAAAGGTTTTCCACCTCACGTATCTCTTTCCTCTCCTCATAAGCCGCCTCTGTGCGGGCAATTCCAACCCTGACATTTTCCATATCAGTTGAGAGATCTGGTGGCCATGGATCATGTTGTTTTCTATCGGGGGGCTTTAGCCGATGCCCAGTGGCACGGTGCCATCTTTCACGGACCAGGTCACCAAGTGCAGCCGCTACGGGGCCCTCCACTGCTACTTGTACATCATGTCTGGGAGGGTAGCTCCGCCCCAACGGGTCTACCCTTCTGGGGTCCTGCGGTCTGTGCTCTGGTGTGTCCCACCTGGATTTTGTCAAATCTATCCCGCCGACAAAGGCCACGGCATCATCAACCACGACAATCTTCTGGTGATGCGACGCACCCACGGGATGATTCCCGTCTAAACGGAAATGCAACCGCCTTGGGACCCGCCGGTCCAGCTTTATTTCAGGAAAAAGCTCCCTATCCAACGCGTAAATCATGGCAAAGTCCCAGACCAGAATGTGAATGTGCAGATCTTTCCGTCGGGCAATCACTGCCTTGAGAAAGTGGAGCAATTTCTCTGAATTATCCCGCGGTCTTTCCTGGTGCAGTAACTGTATGCGACTGTCAAAATCCCAGCCGGCAATGAGAACGGACTTCTTGGCTCGTTCCACAGATGCTTTGAAAGCAGCAAAATATGAGGCACCATCGATGAGAAAGGCCACCCTGTCAGCCGGCACTGTCCGCCAACAATTCCTCCCCTCAACCAGGATCGTTTTGTCTTCCACGCCGTTCTTCAATCTCTCTCCACTAGGGTCAAAAACATGCAAGAAACCTGAGTTTTGCAATAGTGTAAACAGTGTAAGCTGATCATGTCCTTTATCAAATTTACAATAAATAAGGTAAAGTACGTATAGACAATTGAGAACTGCTGTAATTTAATGGACTTCAATGGGCTGATTATGTGCTTGCCACACACTTCCTTGACCAATTTCTAGGGCTTGGGTACCATATCGCAGGTGTGTATTGGCTCACAAGAGAATCTCCAATTGCGACTATAACTCCGGCTCGTGCCAAAAGCCTATGGAATCTACTCAATATCTTTCTCTTATTGAGGTTTTGCTGGAGAACCTGCGGGAGGCGGTCGTCGTCCTCGACGGCAATCTGCGGGTCAAACGGGCAAGTACGGCTTTCTATCGCATTTTCCAGCTCTTGCCTGAAGACGCGGAAAATCAGTTTATTTATGAACTGAACGATGGAGGCTGTGCTGTTCCTGAACTCATAGATTTGCTGGAAAAAATCGTCAGCACGAAAGAGATAGTGAAGGATCTTAGGATTGAGCATGATTTCCCCGGGGTTGGACGTAAGACTCTGTTACTCAATGTATGCCCAATTTTGGACAAGGAAGAGGCTGTCCAAATGATACTTATCACCTGCGAGGACCGAACGGCTCATGATAGCATACAGCAAGAGCGTCATCAGCTTTTGAAACAGATGAGAAAGTACACGCACCAATTGCAGCAGGCCTACGACCAGCCACAGCTTCAACAGGGCAATAAGGAGGCAAAAAAGGAATGGCTGTCCCGTGTCCAGGAAGAACTGGAAGAGACTGATAAGAGACAATCAATAGACTTGTCCAAGATTGATCGAGCCCTGAAGGCTGCAATCGAAGAACATAAGCGATCGGAACAAGAGCTGAGACTCTACGCGGCAAAACTGGAATGGATCAATCGGGAACTCCAAGACTTCGCCTCGGTGGCTTCCCATGACCTGCAGGAACCCCTTCGTAAAATACGGACCTTTGGCGGGCGCCTTGTGGATAAATACGGCGAAACACTCGATTCTACCGGGCAAGATTATCTCAACCGCATGCTCAATGCAGCCGAAAGAATGCAAGCCCTCCTTGACGCCTTGCTCACCTATGCCCGAGTGACCACAAAAGCTCAACCATACGTTGAGTTTGAACTGGCTGAGGTGGCAGCCGAGGTTTTGTCCAATTTAGAAGCACGGATCGAACAAGCTGGTGCAAAAATATCTCTGGGCAAACTTCCCACAATCCAGGCGGATCGTTCCCAGATGGTGCAATTGCTGCAAAATCTGATCTTAAACGCAATCAAATTTCACCGTCCGGGAGAGCATCCGGTGGTGAAGGTATACGGTCACACCCTGGAGCCTCAGGAAGAGGAGTCGCTCTACGGTATAGCTGGTGGTCCTCTTTGCGAGATTCGTGTTGTTGATAACGGTATCGGTTTCAACGAGAAATATCTTGACAGAATCTTCGCCCCCTTTCAGCGACTCCATGGCCGCACCGAATATGAGGGTGCGGGCATGGGGTTGGCCATATGCCAAAAAATAGCCGAACGCCACGGGGGTAAGATCACGGCACACAGTAAACCTGGGGCAGGTTCCACCTTTGTCGTAACTCTCCCCGCTAAACAGCCCGAGGCTGAAACACTAGGGTAATGAAAGCTCAAGACAGGGTTATCATACTCATGGCAGAAGACGACCCAGATGATCGTGCCTTGATCATGGATGCATTCCAGGAGACCCGGATTCAGGGTGAACTACGCGTGGTCAAGAACGGTCAGGAACTACTGGACTACCTCTATAACCGCGGTGACTTTGAAATTACGGAGAACGCCCCTAAGCCTCAGCTGATCCTTCTCGATCTCAACTTACCAGGGGTGGGTGGTCATGAAGTGCTGGAGGAAATCAAAAGTCATTCCACCCTACGGCGAATACCCGTAGTGGTGCTCACCACCTCACAGGATGAACAAGATGTTATCAGGTCTTACAGCGCGGGTGCTAGCTCCTACATCACCAAACCACAGAGTTTCGAAGGCCTGGTCAACGTCATTGGATTGCTTGGAAAATACTGGTTGGAGGTGGCTGAACTTCCCTTCTAAACCGTTGGAGTCACACATGGACGATCAATCGATCAAGCTCCTTTTGATTGATGACGATGAGGACGACTACGTGATCATACGCGATATGTTGTCCGAGGTCGGATGGACAAACTTCGAGCTGCACTGGGCCTCCACCTACGAGGCGGCCCAAGAGGCCGCCAAATCTAATGACTATGATGTCTTCTTGGTTGATTATCGCCTGGGCGAGCGCGACGGCCTGGAACTCATCCGCTGGTTGCGACTCGAGGGCTCTGGCAGACCGGTGATAATGCTTACTGCCTACAGTGATTACAATTTGGATATGCAAGCCATGCGGGACGGAGCTTCTGATTACCTGGAAAAAAATCGAATCACCGCCCTTCTTCTCGAACGCTCAATTCGATACGCCATTGAGCGAGAAAAACATCTGGCCTTGCTAAGAGGTTCGGAAAAGCAGCTGCGCTTGCTTTCTTCAAGACTCATCGAAGCCCAGGAGAATGAGAGAAAACTAATCGCCCGCGAACTCCACGACAGCATCGGAGCAAGTCTCACCGCCATTATTTACGGTCTGGAGGAGGCCCTCGACAGTGCGGGCTCTCAGCAAACTACTCAGCTGGAAGAAGTCTTGACCATGGCTCAGGAGACGGTAGAAGAGACTCGGCGTATTAGCAGCAACTTGCGACCGTCTATCCTGGACGATCTGGGCATTCTGGCCACCATCAAATGGTTTTCCCGCCAGTTTCAAAACCTCTATGACTCCATCAACATCGAAAAACACATGGAAGTTCAAGAGGCTGAAGTGGCCGAACCTCTGAAGATTGCCATCTTCAGAATTCTCCAGGAGGCTTTGAATAATGCTGCCAAACACAGTGAGGCGGATACTGTGCGCATATCTCTGCGGAGGACTGACGAGAGTTTGGAATTAGTCGTTGAGGACAACGGCAGAGGTTTTGATTCAGTGCCTCTGCTTAATCGGGGAGAATCGGCAACGGGCATGGGGCTTGGGAGCATGAGAGAGCGAACGGAACTCTCAGGTGGCTCTTTTGCCATCAGCTCCACGAGGGGAGAGGGAACCGTAGTGCAGGCCTCATGGCCCCTATCTTCCAACCACCCTACTGGGTGACCAAACCCTTGTCAATGGCATAGGCGGTCAGTGCGGCTGCGTTGTGCAGATCCAACTTCTTCATAATATTCGACCGGTGTTTTTCCACGGTCTTTACGCTGATACACAGTAAGTCAGCAATTTCTTTATTTTTATATCCTTCACCAATGAGTTTGAGCACTTCCCTTTCTCTCCGGGTTATGGTTTCCCAGGCGGAAGTGGACTTTATTTTCTGCCGGCCTTCCAGATACCCTTCCAGCACTTTATCCGCAATTCCCGGACTAAAGTGAGGCTTGCCAGCGAGGACGCTTTCTATAGCCATGAGCAATTCGGTGCGACCAGCTTCCTTTACGCAGTAGCCATCCGCTCCTGCGTTGAAAGCTTCCAGCACGTAGTCCTCATCCGTGTGGACCGTCAAGGCCAGGATTTTTGCTTCCGGACAAATTTTCTTGATATCCCTCATAGCCGACAAACCGTCGAGCCTCGGCATGGAGAGGTCGAGGAGAACCAAATGCGGGTTTGCATCTCTTACCATTCTGATGGCGTCAAGGCCGTCTTTAGCCTCCCCCACCACTTCTAATTCAGGCTTTGATGCCAGCAGAGACTTGAGCCCTTCCCTCAGTATTCTGTGGTCCTCAGCAATGACAATTCTCTTTTTCTCTCCCATATCATCACCCCATAGTATTCTGAAACATTTTATAGAGATTCCTGGCACCTGTCGCAGATACCGTCTGAGGTGAAACGGCAACAGGGGAACCTGAAGCCCTGATGCCTCACCTCTCAACACGTGCCATAAGATGCACAGCTTCAAAGAAAAGAGTTGTTAGCTAATCAGCCCTTTTTCTATAGCAAAGGCAGTCAAGGCCGCGGCATTGTGAAGATCCAACTTCTTCATCAGATTGGCCCGGTGTTTCTCAACCGTCTTCAGACTGATACCGAGGTACTCGGCAATCTCCCTATTCTTGTATCCCTCGCCAATTAATTTTAATACCTGTCTTTCTCTTTTGGTGAGACTATCCAGTGATGAAGTGACCTTCAACGTTATGCTTCTCTCCAGATAGCCATCCAGGACTTTTTCGAGAATTCCGGGACTGAGATACGGCTCTCCCGAGAAAATGCTTTTTATCGCCTTGAGTAATCCCTCGCGGCCAGCATCTTTCAGACAGTATCCATCTGCGCCCCCTTTCAGGGCCCCAATTATATACTCCTCATCGGCGTGCACGGTCAAAGCCAGAATCTTCGTCCGTGGTGAAAGCTTCTTAATCTGTTTCATTGCTGCCAAGCCGTTCAGTCTGGGCATGACCAGGTCGAGCAAGATAAGGTCCGGTTTGAGATTCTCCACACATCGAATAGCTTCCAAGCCGTCCTCTGCTTCGCCCACAATTTCAAACTCAGAATATGAGCCCAACATGGAGCATATGCTCTCTCTGAGCAAGGTGTTGTCCTCGGCTATAACGATTCGTCTGCTACCTTCCATGCCAGTCTCACCATGAGCTTACCGCAAGGGTAATAGGCTCCTGTTTTTATACAGCCCAGTGAACGAGGAAAAAATGTAAGCCCAGTAGCTGCTTGTGTTCGTGTCCTTTCCAGTTTAGGTAACCTGCATGTAATTAGCAAGGGGAAATCGCAGGGTTGGGTTTCCGGGGTCAGTGGTCAGGGGTCTGGAGAGAGGCAGGTCTTCTAGGTTCAAGAAATACAGTCCTTAACCCATATGAAAATCCGAGCCCTTTTAATACAGTCTAAGCTGAAAAGACCGAATCATGGTGAATTTCACCTTATCAATGATATTTTTGCGGAACAATGTACGAGGTCTGAATGTCTAGGGTGCTCATAGTAGAGGACGATACGAGGTTTCGAAAAAAACTCAGGGACAGTTTGGCTTCGAGATTTCCCTCTGTAATCTTCAGGGAGGCGATAAGTGGCAAGGAGGCATTTCAGGAGATTGATCGTTCGCGACCTGCTTTCATTTTCATGGACATTAGTTTGGGGGATGATAACGGTCTCGACCTGACAAAAGAAATCAAGCATTTATATCCTGAAATTTTCGTTTCCATACTGACGAATTACGACTTTCCTGAATATCGGGACGCCGCCTTTCAAAACGGGGCGGATTTCTTTCTGGTCAAAGGATGGGCAACGCTTGACCAGATTGCAGAGGTGTTGGAGACGACTTTGGCTCGCAAGGTTGATGATGAAAACGATGTATCCTGACGGATTAAATCGAGATGAAGGAACCTATGCAAACTGACGCTTTCACAAGGGACGATCTGGGCACACTGATGGGAAAAGAGGGTGAACTTTGTGTCTCCATACTTATGCCTACCCACCCGGTGACCACGGAAATACGGCAGGACCAGATCAGATTCAAGAATCTGCTGAGAAAAACCAAAGAAACCCTTTGTGACCTCGCAGCGGATGGCCACGATCTATTGGAGCCGGCAGAGAGGTTGTTGCGAGACAGTTCATTTTAGATACACCAGGGGAGCGGACTTGTATCATTTCTCTCATCGGGACTCTTTCTTACCTACCGTTTGCCCGTGAGCTTCAAGGAGCTTGTAGTTGTCACTGACACCTTCCATCTCAAGCCCCTTCTCCCCCTTGTGGGTGAAGAGTCCAGGTTTTACATCCTCGCACTCAGCCAGAATGAAACCCGGTTGATTAAGGCCGACCGTTTCGCCGCCTCTGAGATTCAGGTTCCCTCCATACCCAAAAACATTACCGAGGCGCTGAAGTATGACGATCCGCAAAAACAACTACAGTTCCACACTGGAACCTCAGCAGCAGGCAAGCGACCGGCAATGTATCACGGTCATGGGGTTGGAGCCGACGATAGCAAAGATAACCTTTTGCGATATCTTCGACTGATCGACAGGGGTTTGCAGGATGTACTGGCTGGCGAGCAGTCGCCTTTGGTGGTGGCTGGAGTGGAACACGTCAACTCCCTGTTTAGGGAGGCGAACACCTATACCTCCCTGATGGAGGGAGAAATAAGAGGAAACCCGGAAGGTTTGACCGCCGAGGAACTCCACCAGCAAGGCTGGGAAACCGTCCAGACTTACTTTGAACAAGGTCGGCGGGAGGCAGAAGAGCGTTATCACCGGTTTGTCGGCACGGGCAAAGCCACCAACAATCTCAAAGAGATTCTTCCGGCAGCATTTCATGGCCGGGTGGAGGTCCTCTTCGTTGCCGACGGTATTGAACAGTGGGGAAAATTCGATCCGCTGGAGAATACCGTCGAATTGCAGCAGAAAATTGCGCCAGGTGACCAGGATCTCTTGAATAGTGCTGCCGTCAAGACGTTCGCCAATGGCGGTACTGTCTATCTTGCCGAACCAGGGGATGTTCCAGGTGACGGTCTCCTGGCCGCTTTGTTCCGTTACTGATTAGCAGATGGCTGACAATCGATTCATGGAAACAAGTGCTTCATGGCCCTGCATTCCTGAGGCCATAAAGTGCACCTTTAATCTCTTGCTCTTTTTCGTTTCTCCCGCCTCAATTGATCATGCTGCGAACCCTCTCTCAGCAACTTGGCGTCACATGCGGGACATCTTTGCTCCTGACAGGGCACCCCTCTTGAGTGTGGTACTTTCATATTGCACTTGGGACAAACACAGGATCCTCCTGGACCCATTTCGTGTCTCCGTTGTCTCACCATTATGACTCCCTCCCTGATTTCTTTCTCCCCTCGCTAATCCGCACTTGAACCAGGAAACAATCCGAAGCCGATCGCAGGTCCCCACTGTGCGAGGAGCAATTACCGATTCGTTCACGAGGGCCTAGCTTCTTTCACCCTGCATTTTCTTCCTGATTTTTCCCCGGCTTCGGACCGTCCCCAGACATGACAGCCGATATCTCTACTTCCGTCGCCGCTATTTCTGTGGCGGATAATAGGGCGTTTGCCAGCCAGCGTGCAGTGGCCTGGCTCATTTCCAAAGCCCCACCCTCTTGCTCCGAGCCTTTCATGGTGAAGTTCACCAGAATTCTATCATCAGCTTTCTTCTGGATTCTGATTAAACAGGAGTGACACCTGTACCCTCCGAAATCCTTTCCACTAAGTCGGGCGGCGAGGCGCATCTTTTTTTCCTCCTTTGCCCCTCCATGGACCAAATCCAGCGAGATCCAGTCGAAATATTTTCACCAGGGTTTCTTCAACGCACCTGATCGACTTCAGAGGTTCTCTTCAGTGCTCCGTCTCCTATGGCATACCCTTGATGATCTCGGCAGCAGTATCACTGATTTTCACCCTTCCCCAATCTGGCTCGTTGATGTCTGATGCTGCTCACGCTTTTGCCTGTATTTCTGTTCTTGGCGGTCCTGTTCTTCCTGGAATTTTTTCTGTTCGCTCACTGCCTGTTCATGGGCCTGGTCTCCGCTCAAATCAGCCCGACGTTTATCGAGCTCTTTTAAAGGCTTCGCCCGGCCATAGAGAATTAAGGTGTTATCGTCATAGATCTCAGTTTCCCCTTTTGGGGCGCCAACGTAGGTGCCGTCGCTCCGATATAAACCCAGGACAGTAACGCCTTCCTGGGCCAGGCGGCAGTCCTTGAGTTTTCTGCCGGCGAGCCAATCCTCCTCCCGCACCCTGATTTCTTTTACCGTGTACTCTCCTGAGAGTTTCAACAAGCCTGCATAATCGCGGGTATCGAGATCGGTCCACCGGGCCAAGGCTCGCTCGATGATGCGCTCCAGGTAGCGATCTACCTGTTTACTGCGAGATATGAGCCACAGTACGGCGACCCCCCCTGCCAACCCGAGCAACCTCAGCAGCTGACTCCTTCCAGCGCCAGTCCCAAAGGAAAGGATAAGGGTGATGATAATGGTGACCAATCCGGCGCTGCGCGCGGTCATAAGCAGCAGGATGATCCGCCGCCGAACCGGATGGTCGACGACCTTCTCTGCCTCGCTGGTGGTAAAGCCCGTCCCAGTGAAGGCTGACCGTGCTTGAAATCGCGCCGCCTCGTGAGATAGGCCGGTAAGAGCCAGAGCACTGGTGGCCAGCCTGGTGATGATGAGCGACAAGGCCAGCACAGTAATGGCCGCGATTACACCTATGAAACCTATCATCTGCCTCTTTTTCTCACCTCTCGAGCAGAAATTAACAAATGACCACTCTTTTTTGGTCTCCTCGCACAGGGCCAAAAAATGGTCGGAATGCATCAAAGTGGTTTGGTAATTCAACCAATGAGAGCGAGGAGTCGGTCAGGCAGCTTACGCCGCCTCTCTCTCTTTGCGGACTTCAAATTTTGGTTCGAGGTCTTCCATTCTCTCCACTATGCCGCCGTATTCCAGTTCCGAATAGGGCAGCATGGCCGCCCCAGAAAAACCCTGCTCCCTCATTTCGTAGGCCTTGCGGGAAGCTTTCTCGCGGATATAGTCCCAATAGGGATGATCGAAGACATCGGCCGGTTGCGTCAGTTTTCCATTGTGCACACAAAATGCCATGCAGGATACAATCGGCGGACCGTCGAAGAAGGATACGCTCGTATTTCGCTTTACCGGCATGAGTGGACCGGTGTGGCTTCCGCGCATGAATCCTGCCACATGGTGGCAAATGCTAAAAGGGCCCAGGACCTCACCGGTGGCGGGAAACTCGCCTTGCACGCGGACCAGCATTACCGGGTCATCCTTGCCCGTGTACTTGCCAGCAATATTGTGCAGTCGCGTCGTGCTCACAGCAACCGCTTGCTCACCGCTTTCACGGGAGTGGATTGATTCGACAACAAAACGCTGGTTGTCTCGCAACAAGGCGGCGATGTCATAAATATCTTCGGGTGAATTCAACTCGATGACCCGGTCGCCTTGGGTGTAGGAAACGTCCATAATGGTAAATCTAAATCCCTTTTTCATCTTCGGTGCCAGAATCAGGCCCGAATTGTACATTGGATCTGCAAAAGCCAAGTACAACGGCAGATTGTAAGCCCCAGGGTCAGTCTTGTCGGCGGCGAACATCAGAAAAGGCTCGCTCGTCCGCTCCTCGATTTCCACCTCGGCTACCGCAGGCCCCATCCCCTTGACATTCCCGGCAAAAGCATCTTTTAACAGATCTTGACCCGCACCGTAGAGACCTTGCTGTTTTGCCTTATTCGTCCCTTCCAGGAAAGCATCCCAGGCCAACTTGTGGATTTTTTCATCCAAAATCCCGTGTCGATGGGTGATGAGTAGGGCGATATCATCGCCGGTGCTGGAGATAAAAGCATCCTCAATGTCCGCGGAAGAGCTTTCGACATAGTCTTTGACGACGGAAAACAGCTGTCGACTCGGGGCGATGTGACCTCCAACACTACCAATGTCGGCCTTGATAATACTTAAGGTAATTTTCATGGCGTCCTCCTTACCTTGATGTAATAGACCTATCTCACACCAAGCCTACCGCACCCGGCAACCAGATAAATAGGGTAAAACCCTTATTTTTGATTAGCAGCCCACTCTAATTTTGACCGCTCTGGGCTGATCGGCGTCCAAAACTGCAATCTCCTGAAAGAACCGCTATATGGTAGGTAAGGCCAAGGTGCTCATACTTTCATAATGGATGTAGCTGATAGGAAAAATCAATCGTTTTTCACGGCACTTCCCGAGTTCATGCCACGGCAAATACATAAACCGTACAGGGGACAATACAGGATCAGCCGTATTCTATTGGCCCGGCAACTACGTGTAAGATGTCTCTAACCATCGGAGCTAGAGGACAGAGGACAGCAGGACGATACGGAGATGGGGAGACCCGCCCGCCTCGCCTGAAGGCGAAGCCGATGGCGGGCAGGCACGGAGACGCGGCGATTAGTGATCAGAGGTCGGAGGTCGGAAGTCAGAGGTGAGCAAGTCAAATCGTCAATTGGTCGAACAGTCAAATGGTTATGAATGGCCTCGGTGACAAATTATTAACTCTTTAATAACCATAGAATGTTTTACGATTTGTACGATTTCTGCGGCTTTAACGGTTTCACCGAATTAGTACTGATCTGGAAACTCGCTTTTTGGCCGTCATTCTGAGGAATCCCGCTAGCAGCGTGAGGACGAAGAATGTCGAGATTCTTCGTCCCGCTCAGGCGGGAAGCAGGATGACAATGTCGAGTTTGTCCGGATGGACACTAATTCATCTGAGAAGCCGGCGGATAAAAAAGAAATACAGGAAGGTAGGTATGAAGGACCTGGTGAGAGAGTAGTTCTGTTCGACATGGTCTGCCACGCACTAGGGTTCCTGGCAACGCTTATGGTACACTGGAAACGATAATAAACTTTGGAGCAACAAGCATGGAAATGATTCTGATCATCAAAAGCCAGGGGGCGCCTGAAATGAACCGTCTTCTGGTTTATTCTTCATGCTTGATATTTATGGCAGAAGTATTAGTCCAATGAAATCAGCGGAAAAGATCCATATTGGTACTTCCGGTTGGCACTACTCTCATTGGAAGGGGCCCTTCTATCCAGGCTCCTTGCCCAAAAAAGAATTCCTCAGGTACTATGCCGCTTATTTCCAAACCGTGGAAATCAATAACTCCTTCTATCAACTGCCCAAGAAAGAAACCCTTACCGTCTGGCGAAATAGTGTCCCATCGGGATTTATCTTCACAGCCAAAGCCAGCCGTTACATCACTCATATGAAAAAGCTGAAAGATCCGATTGATTCCTTGAATGGTTTGCTGACAGCTGTGGAGGTATTGGGAGACACGCTAGGGCCTATTTTGTTTCAGTTGCCGCCCCGTTGGCGATTCAATCCCCAAAGGTTAAGTAATTTCCTGGACTCCTTGCCGCCTGGTTATCGCTACGCCTTCGAGTTTCGGGACCCGACCTGGTTCGATACCCGTGCCTACGAGATGATGTCGAAACACGGGGCAGCTTTCTGCATTTATGAACTTGCCGGCCTGCTCTCACCCAAAGAGGTCACCACGGATTTTATCTACATCCGATTGCACGGACCCGCTGAGCAACCTTACCGGGGCCAGTACGACACACATGTCCTTGCTGGCTGGGCAGCCGCATTCTCCACCTGGGTAAGGCAGGGCAAAGAAATTTTCTGCTATTTCGACAACGACGAGGCGGGGTATGCCGCCCAGGACGCTCTCAGGTTGCAGGAAATGTTAAGGTGAGCGGTTTCTACTCGTTATTTGGGCAATTTGCTTTCCACCCTCCTGTTAACCGCTCTTCCCTTCGGGATCAACTTGCTCGCCAGCGGTTTCGAATCTCCATAACCTTCAATGTCGACACGCTGTGGTGAGATACCTTTGGCTACGAGATAGTCACGCACAGACCTGGCACGCCCCTTTGACAGAGCCAGGTTGTATGCTTCTCGTCCGATGGAGTCGGTGTGACCTAGGACATGTATATCAAGCCATTGATTCTCTTTCAGGTAATCGAGCTGTTCGTTCAGCTTTGCCAAAGCACTTGGCCCCTCACCCTATGCCCCATGCTCAATCCCGAATTCGCAATCGCCCTGTCTCCGTTTCACCCCATCTCTGCCTCGTCCTCCTGTCCTCCATCCTCTGACCTCTGATCATACATGCAATTATCACAATAACAGGACCACCCCATATCATTCCCACCGTTTATCTGCTTTTCTAAACATGATAAGGTAAAAATAGGTGATTCGTTCGAGGTCTGAGATTTTTTTGATGTAGACTCTGCACAGGAAGGAGCCTAGAGAGGAACGATTCAAGGGAGGTTGCTATGAACAAAAACAGAGTTACGCCTTTCGTCCTGGCGGCTTTCGTCGCAGCTGTCGGCTTGCTGTTTCTGGCAGCCGCACTTTTCGACCTGCCACCGATGCAGGCGAAAGCCCCCGGCAGCTACGTGCTTTCTGCGGTTTCACTGATCTTTGTTGTTTTCGGCCTCACCTATGCCTATCTGCTGGCCACAGGGAGAATTGAAAGAGAGGGAAGATCCATTGCCAAGGTTCGACAGGAAGCTATCGGAAAAATGCGAGATCAAAATCTTCTGGCAAGAATAGCCAGGGATGATCCCAACCCTGTCGTCCGTGAGGCTGCCCAAGAGCGGTTGCAGGAACTGAGCACATAAATTCAGGTGGGAACCATCCACCTCCAGAAGGGGAACGTCACGATCTCCGTCCCCGTTCCCGACCGC
>Ga0209536_100005453_pt1 | contig 19744 bp, 17 predicted proteins | sample DeeMarSeWOR28_12_FD_187461 | JGI IMG/M metagenome (GOLD analysis project Ga0209536, IMG submission 187461) | Marine sediment microbial communities from White Oak River estuary, North Carolina - WOR-2-8_12 (SPAdes) (version 2) | ecosystem: Environmental > Aquatic > Marine > Intertidal zone >...
GCTGTTCAGGGCAAGGGCCGATACCGCATCAATACTCCTATTATTGATATGACAAAGGCCCAGATTATTCTTACGGGCACCAAACTCGGTGTCGATTATTCTTTAACACACAGTTGCTACGACCCGGATGAGCAGGGCAGGAGCTGCAGCCGATGCGACTCTTGTAGATTAAGATTAAAGGGTTTTGCCGAAGCAGGTATGGAAGACCCAATTGAGTACGCAAAATGAGAGTAAACGAGATCTTTTATTCACTCCAGGGAGAGGGACTTCTGGCAGGGGCCCCCAGTGTGTTTATTCGTCTGGCAGGCTGTCCTCTACGCTGTCGGTGGTGCGATACGAAATATGCCTGGGACCAAACGGTAGGGACCCACTACAGCATTGCGAAAATCGTGCAGACTACCCAACAGTGGCCATCTAAATTCGTCGTAATAACCGGCGGCGAGCCGATGATTAATTCGGACTTGACCCTGCTGGCGCAGACACTAAAGGCATCCGGCAAACATATCACTATTGAAACCGCGGGAATTGCATTCATATCGGATATTCCCTGTGATTTAATGAGTATTAGCCCGAAGTTGAGTAACTCGGCACCGACCGACCCGGAACTTGCAGCGATTCACGAGGATTCAAGATTGGATTTAGCCGTTCTTCGCGAGTTGATAGATAATTATGAATATCAGCTAAAGTTCGTCGTGGATTCGGAGGCCGATTTGCCGGAGATACAGCAAACTCTGGAGAAAATAGGAAACGTAGATTCAAAAAAGGTGATGCTGATGCCTCAGGCAGTTACGAGAGATGAACTGTTGGCCAAATCGCCAATGGTAGCAGAATTGTGCAAGAAGACCGGCTTTACATTTTGCCAGCGTCTCCATGTATTACTCTGGAACAATCAAAAAGGAACCTAATATAAACACTCTATAGTCGAGGACCCTTTCAGCAGCCGAATATCGTCAATCCACACGGTACCCTTGCCATCTATAACCAGATTGAGTTTTATGTTGTCAGGATTCTGTCCCTTCTTTAATTTAAAAGGTATTTCTTCGGTGGTCCAGTTTGTGCCTGTGCTGCCTATCAAAGCCGCGTAACGTCCGTCTGAGAAATATTCACCTCCGCCAGGGAATTGACACCACATTTCGAGGTAGGCTTTTCCTTGCAAGTTTAATGTTCTCAGACGCGCTTGATAAATCAATCGTGCATCTTCAATATCTATGTTGCCTGTTTCAAATAAGCGGACGGTTGTTGTCTCTGTTGCTTCAATTCGCAGAGAGCCGTTGCCATCGCTTGAGATTTTCTTGTCGATAGTGACACCGGACTGTGTTAATATCCCTTCTGTAGTGTCGAGAGGATAATGTTTTAACTCACTTGTGGCGATTTCTATTGTTGCATTATGCAACTCGATACGATCAACATCTTTGTGTGTACGAACCGCCTGTGCTCTCCAGCCAAAAAGTAGAAATAATGGAGTAACCAGAATGATGGAAAGGCCAAGACCTATATATCCGATTATCAATCCCGCTAAGGCCAGCCCATAACCTTTAACTGTGACTTCCTTTCGTATTTTTCTCAGAGCTATGTGACCGCAAATTACAGCAGGGATAGATCCAATCGGACCAAGGAGCGAAAAAACCAAAGAAGCAATTGCCAGTCCGGAGGTTTGACCCGACTCAGGTTTACCTTGATTTTCTTGCTCAACATCTTGCTTGACGGTTTTACGCAGCGTCTCACGAAGTTCCTCGTATTCATTTTCACTTATCTTGCCTTCGTTTCGAAGCTGTAACAATTCCTCTTCCGATGATATATTTGATACATTCTCCATTTTTCAATCTCCTTAAAGTTCCCCGTTTACCTTTACCTGGCGGAAAGCAGGACAAGAATCCATCAGAGGTGATACAATGCCCATATTGCAGCAAGAGCCAAAATAGTAGCGATAGTGGCTTTTCCAAAGACATCCGGCCAGGAAACGACGCCGAATACAAATGCCAGTAGCTGAAGAAGTATACAGGCGAAAAAACAGGCACCGAAAATAACATCCATTTCCCCCCAGCCTGTAGCTGCAGAACTGAAAACGAAACCTATGCCTGGCAGGATGATCCCCGCCAACATCAGATAGAAGGCGATCTTGCCTAATCTGCGTTTTGACCCTGCTTTGTTCACTTGTGTTGCAGGTTCCTCAGGTTCGCCCGGCATGGATTTTCTCATCGTGCCGAGAAGGTCATTATATTCAGCCTCGCTAATCTTGCCTTCATCGCGAAGCTGCAACAGTTCCTCTTCTGATGATATATTTAGTGCGTTTGCCATTTCTTAATCTCCTGACAATTTTTCCAGTTTCTCCTTTGCTTCAGCAACACTTATCTGATCATTTCGTAATTGGTCCAGAACGGCCTTTTTCTGAGCGTCCATTTTCTTAAGTGCCTCATAGTTTGCTATTAACCTGTCCAATCTGGAGCGGATGGCCGCGTATCCGAGTGAGCCTTTTTGTTCCAGTGTTTTAATGCTGAATCCTGCCAGGAGATATTGTTCGAGGAATTTCTGGTCTTCCTGAGAGAGTTTGTTAAAGAAGGTCTGACTGAAATTGCCCTCGATTTTGACTCCGCAGGCCGTGCATGACATCGCTATAGTCTGCATGGGCAGGCCGCAAGAAGGACAGGATGTTGAAAGTAGTTTCTTTGCCATAATTATAAATATTAGCATAATTTGGGAATATGTCAAGAATAATTTGGATATATTTACAATAATCCCAATATTTTTTGACTTCCAGAAACCTGTCAGAAAGCCTTTTTTTAGGGATTTGTATGAAAATCCGTGGGAAATAGTCAGAAAAATTAAAAAATCCGCTTGAAAACCGGTAATTTTTAATTATTTCATTACTGCTCTCCGGCTTTATGCCTAATTTAAGTAGACCTTGTAGGTGTATAATCCAATGGATTACAGTTAAGGCGGTTTCAAAATTCAAGATTGACAGTCGGTGGACAATAATTAATAATCAGCAACTTATTATAAGGCCCGGGTGGCGGAATAGGCAGACGCGCTAGCTTGAGGGGCTAGTGAGCTTCGGCTCGTGCTGGTTCGACTCCAGTCCCGGGCAATATCAGTTCGAGGTCTAATATATGGCGGATTATATAGAACGGCTATAGGTGCGATGTTGAGTCAATCATATATCACCAAAACCAAGATGCCTTTTCTTGTTATTGTTGTTGTCTTGTTTATGTTTAATGCGAAAGTGGCGCTTGCAAAGCAGGAAAGCATCGAAAGCCTCTTTGCCAGGATATTCATAGCTGATCCTAATGCTTATACAAAAATACGGAAGAAAATTATCACAAGAGGTCCAGCCGCAGCAGATTTTCTGATCGATTACCAAAACCAGAAAGCAAGCTGGTATGAGCGAGCAATAGCGAATGCTTTGGCTTTCAGAATCGTCTCGCCGGATGTCTATATGCGCTATCAACTGGAATTCGATAAGTGGGCATGTTATATGGGTGTGCCCAATTGGTCCGATAGTAGTGGGCAATCCTCTGAGCTGGTAACAACAGGCCGGAAAGCGGTTCCTTTTCTCATCGAAAAACTGTCTTTTGAACCTTCACGAAAAATACGTGACAGGACAGTAGTAGGCTGGCATTGGAGTCAGCCACAAGCAACTGCCATTGTGTTTTTACAACACATTGGTGGAAAAAATGCAGCACGGGCAGTTGCCATTAGTGTCATGAACGGTGTTCGTGTCTGGCACGTTAGATATGGAGGAAACTTAAGTGTTGTCGCAAAAGGGCGGTTAGGCCCATACTTTTATGATCAAAGAAAGCTATCCGACAGCCAACTTATTGGTGTGATGATTCCGTTCCTGAAACAAGATGATTCTTTGCCTCTGGCTGCCTGGGTATTAGGAGAATTTGCAGATCCCAGAGCCGTCGAGCCGCTAATTGAATCACTTGTTGATTACAATATCCACAGATACGGGCCCTCAGCAAGGGCGTTAGTCAAGATCGGAGATCCTGCAGTTTTACCATTGCTAAAAACCTGTGTGACGGCAAAAAGCCATAAGACAAGAAGTTGGCCAAAACATGCTCTTAGTAAGATGGGGAAGTTGGTTAGCGAAATTCAACACGAGAGTTTGCGCAATGGAACACCTTTAACGAGAAAAGAAGCACTGATTTCAATCTCAATTCTTGATGGTAAGGATGCCGTTGTAAAATCTCTTAATGATGTTTGGCCGGGATCGGTTACTGATAAAAAGGCAATTGCTTTGTTGATATCGTGCCTAACAAAGTCTGGGGTTGATGTAACAGTTCCTTTGGAAGATGCTCTTGCTCAAGCCGGGGATAGCGCGGTACCGGATTTGATTAAAGCTCTGTCAGATCCCAACAGGGGAATTCGCTCTGGGGCTGCCGGAGCTCTCAGAAAAATAGGAACCACTTCTATACCGTCTCTTGTGAAAGTATTGGATGAGGGACCACCTATTGCTCACTACCATGCTGTTCACGCGCTCAGATTCATTGGGGACCGTCAAGCGGTTCCTGCATTGATAAATGCTCTTGAAAATCCTGACTTTAATGTTGTAAAAGTAGCTGCAACGGCCTTGGGTGAAATAGGTGATCCAACCGCAAAGGAACCTCTCTTGAAAGCTCTCGTATATACGAGCGACTGGAGTAAAAATGTAAACGCGCTTTTCGGAATCTCCGGTGCATTAGCCAAGTTTAAAGAACAGAGAGCTTTTGATACCTTTACAAAGCTTGCCAAAGATGAGAATTGGCTTATTCGCAGGGCTGCAATTGAAGCACTTCCGGATGTTGGTGGTGAGATGGCATTACCTATCCTTTTAGAACTAATCAAGCATGAAAATAAATCCACTCGTGGTGATTCTGCAATTGCCCTTGGCAAATTGCGTGATCCGAGAGCAGTTACGGCTTTGATTAAGGCACTATCGGATTCAGAAAGATTTGTCTATTCCTGGGCTGCATGGTCGCTTGGAGAGATTGGAGATCCCAGGGCCTTGCCTTATTTGCGTAAAATGGCTTCAGAGGCCAAAGGAAACCTTATAGATACATTCAATGAGGCGATAAGTAAGATTGAAGATTCAAGCTCCCAATCGAAAATAAGGCGAAAAAGTAAGTAGAAGGAAAGCACTTCGAAGGGCAGGAAAATGTCGGAAACTGAACAACAAGGTTTACTTACAGACCGGGTGATGTCTATTGATGCGCTGCGCGGATTCGATATGTTTTGGATAATCGGCGGCTGGTACATCTTCGACGGCCTGCACAAGGCACTAAATAATTCCACGACTGGCTTCATAATGAAGCAGCTCAAGCACGTTGAGTGGGAGGGTTTTGTTTTTGAAGACCTGATTATGCCGTTGTTTTTGTTCATCGTCGGTGTTGTTATGCCGTTCTCTTTTAATAAGCGCCTCGAACGCGGCGACAGTAAATGGAAACTCTACGTTCATGTTTTAATTCGCAGCATAATTCTTTTTGTCCTCGGCATGATAGCCCAGGGCGACCTGCTTAAACTCGACCCGTCCAAGCTGAAGATTTACTGCAACACACTGCAGGCCATCGCAGCGGGCTATCTTATTTCAGCCATCATCATCCTGAATATGCGTATTCGTTGGCAGATAGTGACAACCGTGCTCCTGCTGCTTTTGTTCTGGGCTTTGATGATGCTCGTTCCCTTTCCCGGCCGGGTCGCGGACCGCCTCAACCAGGATGCAAACCTCGCGGCTTATATTGACTGGTATATCCTTGATCCTTTTGACGACGGTCTCAACTACACCTGGATACTAAGCAGTATGACCTTCGCCTGCACCGTCATGTTGGGCGTGATGGCGGGGCATCTGCTTCGAACCGAGATAGACGATTACAGAAAGGTCTATATCCTTGCTGCTTTGGGTATCGGCACCCTTGTAATCGGCTCGTTATGGGGCGGCTGGTTCTTCGGCATCGGCAAATTCTACTTTGGCTTGTTCCCCATAATAAAACGACTCTGGACCAGCTCGTTCGTACTCTTCTCTGCAGGTCTTAGCTATCTGCTATTAGCACTGTTCAATCTCGTTATAGATGTGTGGGGCTTCAGGAAATGGGCCTATGGTTTCGTGGTCATCGGTACAAATGCCATTTTCGTATATATGGTTACCCACCTTGTCAAATTTCGCTCCGTCGCAAGCGTTTTCGTGGAAGGGCTGGACAGGTTCGCAGGCCCGTGGAAGGATTTCATACACGCAATTGCCGGTTTCGCCCTTGTTTGGCTGCTCCTTTTCTGGATGTATCGTAAAAAAACGTTCATTAAGGTGTGATATTGAAGATATAGGGATTTGGAGCGATGAAAACACGGTTTTTGTTTGGTTATTTGTAGTAATATATTCTTGACATAAGTAAAAAGATGATCATAATTATCAAAGTTTTCAATGAACCCCTGCTTTATCGCATTCTCCCCTCTCTCCTCCTCAAAGCAGGGGTTTTGTTATTAAATTAACTTTGCCATCGGATATTTGCTATTTTCTAAGCGTTTTCTTTTCGAATCGTTTGTTTTCAATAATCAATTACTCAGGTCAGGCCTAATCGTTCAGCTTCGTTGTAGAGGCCGTAGTGTTTCATTTTTTTAAATAGAGTTGTGCGGTTTATCTGAAGCGCTTTGGCCGTTTCCTGTCTGTTCCAGTGGTTGGCTTCAAGTGCCTGGCGAATGAGCTCTTTTTCCGGCCCAGCCAACGCCTCTTTCAAGCTCTTCGGTTGATATGTTTTTTTCTGTGGGCCTTGTGCTTGTTTGATTGCATTCGGCAAGTCATCAGGGCCAATGAACTTGTCCTTACTTAGCAATACCGCCCGTTCGATTACATTTTCAAGTTCGCGGACGTTTCCGGGCCAGGAGTAACGCTCTAAATACTCCAGCATCTCATCAGTAATACCAAGTCTTTGCTTATTGTGCTGGGCAGAGTACATACGCAAAAAGTGCTTTGCCAGCAGCCAAATGTCACCGACTCTCTCGCATAAAGGGGGCAGGTTTATCGTCACAACGTTTATCCGGTAATACAGATCTTCCCTGAATCGGCCCTGCTTTACCTCTTCCGCAAGATCTCGATTGGATGCGGTTATAATTCTCGTGTCGACGGTTTTTGTTTTGTTGCTTCCGACGGGCTCAAATTGTCTGTCCTCCAGGACCCTCAGAAGTTTTACTTGAAGAGCCGGTGAAGCGTTGGAAATCTCGTCGAGAAAAATTGTGCCACCGTGTGCGGCCATGAATTTGCCTTCCTTGTTTTTAACGGCACCTGTAAATGCTCCCTTGACATGACCGAATAGTTCGCTTTCGAGCAGTGTTTCCGGAAGCGCACCGCAACTTACCTCCACAAACGGCTTGTCGTGTCGGCTGGAGCGATGGTGTATCGCTCTTGCCAAAATACTTTTGCCGGTGCCGGATGGGCCGGCCATAAGAATTGTGGTATTGCTGTCGGCAACGGCTTCGACAAGGTCGAAAATTTTCGCCATCTTGTAGTCGTGGCTGATAATGTTCTCCAGACTGTATTTCTGTTGGAGTTGTAATCGCAGACTTTCGTTTTCAATCATGAGCGATTGCTGTTTGATGGCCCTTTCTACTGCCATTCGCAAATCGTCATCTGAGATCGGCTTCGTAAGGTAATCGTATGCGCCCTGCTTAATTGCCTTTACCGCACTTTCAATCGTGCCGTATCCGGTTATCACAATAGCTACAGTTTGAGGATGCTCCTGTTTGATTATTTCTAATAGTTCCAGTCCATCCCCATCAGGTAAGTTCACGTCCGTTATGACAAGAGAATAGCTTTGCTTTTCCAGTTCGGCCAGGGCGCTCTTTATACTTTCAGCGCCGTTTGTTTGGAATCCTTCGAGTGACAAAAACTCACACAACGAGTCCAGTATGATTTTATCATCGTCTATAACAAGAATGTTTTTTTCTTTCATCGGGATGTCCTCACCGGTGTTTATTTTTTATGGACCACTTGTTATCGGCAAATACACGGTGAATATACTCCCGCCTCCGGGAGCATTTTCGGCGGTTATTCGACCGTGATACCTTTCGACGATATCCTTACATATTGCTAATCCCAAACCTGTGCCTCTGTCTTTTGTCGTGAAAAACGGCTCAAATATAGCGTCGGTATGTTCTGTAGGTAAACCTGTTCCGGTGTCACGAAACTCGATTACAGCGGTATCATCCGCTTCCAGCCGGGTTGAGATGTTTAGCTGCCCGCCGGCCGGCATTGATTCAAGGGCATTTTTTACAAGGTTACAGAACACCTGAAAGAGATTGCCATTTTTGATTTGAGGTATGCCGTGGCCATAGTTTCTTGATACCTGAATATTGCAGGTTTCCGTCCTAACATCCATTGTCCTTAAAGTATCTTCAAGAATCTGTTCTAAGTCAAAATGTTCCAACGATGCGTATGTACTGCGGGAGAATTCCAGCAGTTCGCTTACGATTTGTACCATTCTCATAAGTCCCTGACGACACTGGGTGAGGTACTCTTTTGGTTTTTCGAGCTGTTTGTCCTCAATAATTCTCATCGCAAGATTAAGATACCGCAGTATCCCATCCATAGGATTATTTAATTCATGGGCAACTTTAGAAACGAGTTTGCCTACAGTTGCCAGTTTTTCGGTGTTGGCCAACTGTTTTTGGATATTATCCTTTTCTGTTATGTCTTCGATTATGACGGTTCCGCAGAGGATTCGGGCTGTTTCGGCTTTCTTAAGAGGCATGCAAGCGATTTGCAAAAGTTTTGTTTTCCCATTTAATGCATAGTTAATATTGTTAAATTCAAGGATTTTTCCAGCGGACACAACTGATTTTAATTTTTCGGTCCACCCTCGCTCTGCCTTGTTGGGATTGTCTGCACCTTTTGCCAATGATTCGTCAATGAAGTCGCCTAACTTGATGAGCTTTGTTGCCTGGGAATTGGCCTCGATAATCTTCAAATCCGAGTCGAAAACAATCACTCCTATCGGTAATGATTGAATGATCGATTTGCCAAGCAGCCCAAATATTGCCTGGTCATTTTTGGCGTCGATCTTTTCTCGACCACCGTTTCCGGTTGGCTTTTCCGATTTTTGATTTTGATGAACCGCCATATCTCGAATAACAGCCCCTATGGCCATATTGTCCAGCATGGATGTTGCTGAAAAACAACATACTTGTTCTTTTTTCGGAACGAAAGAGTTGTGTATTTAGCAAGAAACATAACATTTTGCAGAATAAGCATCTAAGCGGCCTGATATTAGTCTCTCAACTCTAAAATCATTTTTTAGCGTTGCCATTTATCAACATTTTAATACAGTTTTTGTTTATTTTATCATGCGCAGACGATATTTCCCCTGACAAATTGTGTCCAACCTTGTATCAGATAAGCATTTGTAAAAGTAAAAATAGGGTATCAATTTGTCCGTTTTTTGGAATGATTTTTGCAATATCGTCAATAAAGCTATGTATTATTTACTCCTGATTATTAATTATCGGTAGTTATGCAGGGAGGCAAATGAGTAGGTCCTATAAGCGAAAGTACAAACGGTTGCCAATAAAACTTGATTTGTCGTATGTTGAAGCTGATTCGACTATAGAGAAATCCCACGCCGGCTGCACAGTAAATGTAAGCCCCGGTGGTTTATATTTTGAGACCGCAGCCGGAAAATTTAAGCCGGGCAGCCTGTTAAAAGTGGAGTTGTTAATACCTCCGACGTCTGGTCTGCTTGAATTTGGAGGCACTATGTCAGGTCTTGGCAGGATTTTGAGGATTGATAACATCATCTGTTCTTGCACAGGCACCGAAATGCCTTCTGTCAGGTCCGGTGTGGCGCTGGAATTCTGCCAGCCCTTGAAGCTTTGCGTGTAAGAATTAGTTTTTCGGCCAGATGCCCTCAAAGACTTCCACGGCCGGTCCGGTCATATAAACACAGTTATCTTCTTTGCACCAGTTCAAATTCAGGTCGCCACCCGGCAAATGTCCCGTGCATATACGCTGGCATCGGCCGGTAAGCACACCTGCTACACAGCATGCGCAGGCACCACTGCCGCAAGCCATCGTTATTCCACTACCTCGTTCCCATGTCCGCATAGTAAATTCAGAAGAATGATTAACCTGAACAAAATGTACGTTGATGCGGTTTGGGAAAATGCTGTGGTTTTCAATTATTGGCCCAAACTTTTCCACGTCGACTGCTGAAAGGTCATTGCAGAAAAAGACAGCGTGTGGATTGCCCATTGATACGCATGTCATTACGAATGCCCGATTTTGAAACATCATTGGCTGCTCGATCATTTCTTTAACGGGCAGATTCACCGGAATATCTTTAGTTGACAGTTTTGGTTGCCCCATATCGACACACACATTTTGTACTTTATTGTTGTCGTCGATATCCAATCCCACAGTGAGGACACCATTGCCGGTTTCAATATTCATTGAAGCGGGGAAGGGCGGTTGGCCCGGCACTGAAATGGCCCCACCGGCTTCGGCGAGTTTATGCTCATAGACGTATTTTGCCACACAGCGGATACCATTTCCGCACATCTCGGCTTCTGAGCCGTCTGCATTGAAGATACGCATCCGTACATCGGCCGTTTGTGACGAACATATCAAAATCAAACCATCAGAACCGATGCCCCGATGCCGGTCGCTTATGATCTTGGCCATCTCAGCGGGATTCTCAATCTTTTCCTTGAAACAATTGACATAAACATAATCATTGCCAAGGCCATGCATTTTTGTAAATTTCATCGTACTATTCCTTGCAAAAATATTGCTTTAGTATACCCGCGTTGGCGACCCGAAACAACATTGTTTGTTAAATTTAATAAAAAAGGAATGATACAGGTAGGTGCAAGTTTATGCAATTCCAAGGCGTTTATATACTTAAATGAGGTTTATATCGCGAATTCCTTTTTTCTGCTGTCCAACTGGGCTTTTAGACGCTGCACAATAGATGAGTGCATTTGTGAAACGCGTGACTCAGACAGATCCAGCGTTGTGCCAATTTCCTTCATTGTCATCTCTTCGTAGTAATACAGTACGACAATAAGCCGTTCGGCACGAGTCAGGCCTTTGGTAAGCAAATTTTTCAGGTCTCGCTTTTGAGCTTCGATCGGGGGCGCATCGCTTTTTTGGTCTTTGATTATGTCTATTTCGCGAATATCCTTCTCGCCGTCACCTTCGCCATATTGGGTGTTCAATGACACGACGTTTACAGCACTGGCATCTCGCCGAAGCCTGTTAAATTCCTCCATGTTCATATTCAGTTTTTCAGCAGTTTCTTTTATTGTGGGTTTTCGACCCAGAGATGCCTCAAGTGATTGTGTGGCCCTCGTAAGCTGATGTGCCCTGGTACGAACTAATCGAGGTACCCAATCCATACTCCTCAACTCATCAAGGATAGAACCTTTTATACGGGGCAGACAGTACGTCTCAAACTTGACGCCTCTTTCAGGATCATAAGCTTCGATAGCATCCATTAAGCCAAAAGTTCCGGCACTGATAAGGTCGTCTAATTCGACTTTGCTGGGTAATTTGCTGTGTACGCGCTCAGCGGCATATTTTACCAGGTGCCTGTAATGCTCCATGAGCAAATTACGGAACTGGTCACCCTGAGTTTTGTGGAACTGTTCCCATATTTGGTCTATATCAAGTTGCTGGTTGCTTCCCATTAGGTTCCTCCGTGGAAGGTTCCCTGATTTACAGGGCCCCGGATTCTAATCGCTTTTATAGAGCCAACTATAACGTCCCATAAATACTACTGTCTTTTCATAATCACCGGTTCTCCCTACAGACACACCTAACAAATTCTTTATCGACTTTCTGGCCGATAACTTAAGAAAAACCGGCGAACAAGTTACTTAAAAAGTTCCCTTTAGTACTGTTGGCTAAACGCCACACTATGTAAAAACTGAGGTCAGTCCTTGTTTTTGTTTCAGCAATTCTGCTGCGATTCTTTGGTTGATTGTATTTTCCAAGAGCTTGTTTTTTTGCAGTTCAATATATTCATCTCGGTTTTTATCAAGAAGGTCTTTTGCATATTTGTCGACTGTGGGTTTAATCTTAAAGCTGCCGCTGATGCCGAATTTGATGTTTTCAGTATCACGGAGCACAAGCCGTCTGTTTACGATATGCTCATCGATTGCGCGGTTTAGCAGATCGGAAAACTCGTCGGCCACCAGGTCTTTGGGTACGAATCCAAGGCTGCTGATATCGCTTATGTTTCGTGCAAGGATTTTGTGGCGAGTTCGGGTGAACTCGATTATCTTAACAAGCAGTTCGGTGATGTTATCTGTAATCAGTGATGCTATTTTCATAATCGCTCCTTATTTTCAAAAGCTCGCCAGCCCGGAAAGAAACATCAACTCGACACGTATATCACACATTTGTCCTATCATAAGCAGCTCTTCGAAATACTTTTTTCAGAAAAGCATAAGAGTGGGAGAAAGCGGGGGAGATGGATTCTGATTGGTATAACTGTATTTCTCATCCCTGATGCTTCCTTGCATTCCTTGAGTTCTTACAGCATCCAGTCTGTCTTACAAACGTATAGAGACAAAACCGTTCCTACTTTTGTCTTGTTATTTTTAATTATTTTCAGATTGCGAAGAGGTATTTACTGCTATGTTTGCAGCTTCTTGCTTCTTTAGTATCTGTCTGATCTCCGAGAGAGTGTTTGTTTTCCTAAGCTCAATGATTTTCGAAAGTCTTTCAAATACCGACTCATCGTAGAGTCGATGTCCGCCATCTGTCCATTGGACTTCACGGATAAGCCCCATTATTGTGTAGTTATGAATAGTTTGGCGGGAGAACGGGGTATAGCGAACTAACTCACCGATTCGATAGAGCTTGACAGGTATTTTTAACGTACAACTCTTAGCTTCTGTCTGCACTGCAAAATCCTTTTATATTCGTGTAACTACAATACTTATGGATGTTTGTTATAGCCATATTACTCAATTCAAGCTGTTTAAAGGAATTTTACATTTTGTAAAATGTAAAACCCCTTTTATCGGATGTCAACTTTTTTTTGATTTTTTTGAAAATTTTTTAATTTTTTTTGGCTTCTTGCGAAACTTTAACCGGGTAGCCTTAGTTGAGGAAATTATGCAAGAATCATAGTTTTATCTTCTATAGTTTCCGGTGTGTCTTGTTGAGCGCGATTGGCCGGTTTTTGACGTAAAAGGTCAGTTTCCTTTTTCGGTTTTATCCGGTGTTTTTCCCAAATGCCGCTCCTAAAATATCCGATAGAGTGATTAGTGAATCCATAGTATCACTTTAAACTGTGAGGACAGGACAATATTTGTGTAACTATTGAACAATGCATCGAAGCAATAACAATACTGAGGTTCCCGGTAGGGATACGGATAGCCATCTTTCCCTGGTTGAGCAGTTAACCCCATTGGCTCGGAAGATAAACTGCCTTGACATCGAGCGGATAATGGATGTTTGCATGAAGCACATTCCGAATCTGGTCGGTGCAAGACTAGCCTCACTGTATATACTTGATGAAACGAACAATATGTTGCATCTTCAGAAGCACAATCATCCGTTTCTCATAAATAAAATAGTCTCGCTGAATCAGAATCCCCCATCTCTTATGGTCATGGCCGTAAGAAGTAAAGAGATCATACTGGTCGGGGACATAGATACCCATAAAAAGCCTGTAATTAAAAAATCGCAACGCGCCTTTTCTGAGAATTATAAGACCAAAAATTGTGTTATTGCTCCTCTTATATGCCAGGATAGAGTAATCGGCGTACTTAATTTGGCGGACAAGATAGATGGTGACGGATTTAATTCCGAGGATATCGCGCTGATAGAGTTGTGCAGCCAGTTAGTCGGTGGATCCATCGGCAACATAAAGCTGTTTGAGAGGATACAGCACCAGGCGACGACAGACGGCCTGACCGGTCTTGCCAACCACAAGACCTTTTACGAAATTCTTGAGAAGGAACTGTGGAGGTCGCGCCGATACGGCGGGCAAATCTCGCTCATTATGATTGATATTGACAATCTCAAGAAGATAAACGATACCTACGGGCACCGTGCCGGGGACAAAGTCATTCGAGAGATTAGCAAAAAGATTAAAGAGTGCATCCGGCAAATCGACACGGCTGCACGCTATGGCGGCGATGAGTTTGCGGTCATTTTGCCTAATACATCGCTAAAAGACGCTTTTGTTGTTGCCAAGCGTATGGTCGATGTCGTTGCCCATTCGCCGGCAAGCTGGAAAAAAGAACAGATAGCACTGTCAATCAGTGTGGGCCTTGGTGAATATGACGCTGATACAAATCCCGAGGATATTACAAGCGGTTCCGACCGGGCACTGTACACGGCAAAGCAGGCAGGCAAAAATACGGTAAGAATCTACGAGCCATCAAAAAAATACGACCAGTAGCTCTTCTATAAATTTGGCATCACTTAGGGAAGAGAGGCCGAATTTCATATCCAGACACTTACAACAGACCTCAGGGAACGGCAATTCAGCGAAAAAGGCCCCAAGAATGGGTGTATGCGAGATAATCCAATGGGCATTTCATAGAAATTCCACGGGATATTGTCTGAGAAAATCCGGAAAAATCTATAAAAAACTTGACAAACTCGGTGTATTGTGTTAGAGGGCTAAGTGCTGATAAAACATTGAGCAAACCATAAGAAGTGTTAGTGATTGTGGGAACGTCAAAGGAAGATATGCGAGAAAAGCAGCAGAGAAAACTGTTTTTTTTATATATTTTACATACTTTCGGGGGATTATTGTTCATTTTTGAAAGGAGAAAAAAATGAAAGTATTTGTAGTTCTAATTTCAATATTGGCCGTTTTCTGCACTTGTGTGCTGGCTGGCCCTAAGAACGTTATGTTCTACATCGGTGACGGGATGGGTTCTGAGCAGGTTTCTGCGGCAAGCTGCTATCTTGGACAGTCCTTACCTTTCGAGGTATTCCCTTATGAGGCAGAATGCACAACCTACTCGGCAAGTTCAAGTGTGACGGACTCAGCGGCAGCGGGAACGGCTCTGGCAACAGGTTTCAAAGTAAACGATGGCGTAGTCAGTATGGCCTATCCCGGGGACCATAGTGAGCTGCTGACCTTGTTGGAAGAGGCCCAGGCAAACGGCAAGTCTGTCGGTCTTATCTCTACGTGTTACCTGACCCATGCTACGCCCGCATGCTTCGGTGCCCATGAGCCGAGTAGGAACAATCTAAGCAGCATTGCAGGTGACTATCTCAATCAAACGCGCCCGAATGTGCTGTTTGGTGGTGGCGGGAACGGGCTAACCGTAAGCAACACTGTAACTGCCGGCTATACCGTTGTTACAGATTCAGCGGGCTTCAGTGGACTTGATACAAGCTTACCTTATATCTCGGCGCAGTTCGGCAACACCCACATGCCATATAAGTACGACTACTTGAGCTTGGAGTATCCCTATCCTCTTTTAAATGCAATAGTCCAGAAAGCCCTTGAGGCCCTGGAGGACAATGAAAACGGTTTTTTCCTGATGGTAGAAGGAGGGCGGATTGACCATGCCTGCCATGATAACAATCTGCAACGCTGCATCCACGAAACGATTGATTTCTCTGAGTCAGTGCAGGTTGGGATCAATTGGGCAGCAGGACGTACCGACACTCTTATCCTTGTAACCGCGGACCATGAAACGGGCGGCTTGGACGTCGTGCAAGACAACGGAGCCGGGAACTACCCGACTGTGACTTGGTCTACAGGCAGCCACACCGGAACAAATGTTCCTGTTTATGCATGGGGACAGAATTCCGAACTGGTCTCCGGCGTAATGGACAATACGGATATGTTCTACGTATGCACTGCGGACACAAGCGTTCCGCAGGCCACGAATCCTAACCCAAAAGATGGTGCAACGGAAGTCGCATTAGATAACCCTCTGACATGGAGTGGCGGAGCGGGGGCTGTCTATCACAACGTTTATATGGGAACGGACAGTAACAACCTGCCCCTGGTAGCTGGAGACATAACTGATACGGAGTACTATGCCGGGCCGTTGTTGGAGAATACGCTATACTACTGGAGAATTGACGAAAAGGAATCCCTTGGCAGCGATCCTGTTGAGGGTGAAATATGGAGTTTTACGACGACATACGATCCAGAGCCTATTTCAAATCCATATCCGGTAAATGGAGCGTCGGATGTAATTCTCAATGTACAGTTGTCATGGGATGCAGGGGCAAGGGCAGATTATCACAAGGTCTACCTCGGTACGGATTCGAACAATCTGCCTCTGGTCTCCGAGCAGACGGAAACGACATACAGCCCGCAGAACCTGAACAATTTAACAACCTACTACTGGCAAATAGTGGAATGGAACTCGGCCGGTTCTGCGGCAGGCCCCGTATATAGCTTCACTACGGAATCTGAGCCCGTTCCGGAAAAAGTATATGCAATGGGGGAAAACACGGTGCGCGGGACTCTTATAAGTGGCGATTATTTGGCTACGCATGAGAGTGATGATTCCTACGAGGTTTTTCAGGAAGTCATTAATGTACCCAATAAAAACGGGTACAGCACTTTGGAACATACATGGACGTTCAGTGTAGCCAGCAGCTCGAGTGCCGAGTTCTACGTCGAGGCACATCACTCTCCGAGCAGTGACGGAGATGATTTTGTCTTTTCATATTCAACGGACGGTGAGACCTACAATGACATGATCACGGTAACCAAAACTGAGGACACACATGTACCACAGGTTTACAAGTTTCCATCAAGTCTGAGCGGAACGGTCTATGTGAAGGTGACGGATACGGATCATATGAAGGGTAACCAGCCGTTAGATACCCTCTTCGTAGACCAGATCTACATTCTCGCATCTACCGGAACCATTAAGCATTATCAGGCAATCAATCCATCACCTGCGGATGGTTCGACAGATGTGTCATTGGATATTATCTTGTCGTGGCATGCCGGAGACGATGCTATTTCTCACGATGTGTACTTCAGCGCTGATATGGAATATCTGACATTTATTGGAAATCAGCCGGGAACAAGTTACACTCCTTATCATGTTGATCCGCTTACCACGTATTATTGGAGAATCGATGAGGTTCGGGATGGGGCGGTTACCGAAGGTCATATATGGTCCTTTACTACTACATACATAGGCGAATGTATTCCAGCAACTATGACGGTTGATTCAATTTTGACGGATACTGTCAGGGGAGACAGGGGGCAGGAATACGGTAGGGCTACAGTAACAATTGTGGACAATTGTGGAAATCCCGTTTCGGAAGCTACTGTAACTGGCAGTTTCACAGGTGACTTTAACGAGCAGAAGACAGGTGCAACAAATGAAAGCGGCATCGTTGTCTTTCAGACTTCTGACCAGTTGAAAAAACCTGCATTCGGCTTTATCGTCGAGAATGTCACACACGCGGAACTGGAATACTGATACGAAAAGTTATAGAAGATGAGCCTCTCTGCAATTTGATTGAAGGGAGGCTCTTTTTTTTGATTAGGCCCTTCGAAAGAATTCCGATGAATATATACTAAGGTAGTATCATAACCGGATGACAGCGGACCGTAAGGAGAATTATGTATGTCAGTTATTGATAACAGCATGCGTGGCGGTGTTAACAGCCGTCACGCATGTTTTATTATAAGGGTGGATATCTTTAGGATGTTTTATGAGACAGATTATCTTCGCCATTCGGCTTTTCGGACCATTAATGGCGGCATCTGTCTGGGATTAAGCCTTTTGCGGCCGGCATTGGCGCAGCTTCTATTGCTCGAATACCAGCGGATGGTAAACAATTCGATTTTCAATGGTAATTTTTCTTTTTTCAGTTTACCAAACATTGCCAACCTTCTGTGAGTCCCATTTTATGGGAGTTGAGAACACCGCCTCCTGCAGTCTGGTCGGAACTTCTAACGGGCTGAACACACCGCGTCTCCACACCCCTCCTATCGACTAATTTGGCCGGTGACTTTTGGAAATTGCCTAAGACAAAACGCGATAAAAGTCCTATGGATGTGGGTATCGTCTTTATACTTTGGAATACGCGGCAGCAAGAAGACAACTCAGAGATTTACCGGAATCTGGCGCTCGGCCAAATACTCTTTCATCTGCCTTATTGTGTATTTGCCAAAATGGGCGATTGAGGCTACAAGGACAGCGTCTGCACCTCCTTCAACAATCGCCTCGTACAAATGCTCAAGTGTCCCAGCTCCTCCCGATGCGATTACCGGTAGTTTTACGGCGTCAGATATCGCCCTGGTCATAGGAATATCGTAACCGGCCTGTGTGCCGTCGGCATCCATACTGGTCGGAAGAATCGCTCCGGCACCTAAATCCTCAATTTTTTTTGCCCACTCGATGGCGTCAGTGCCTGAGCCGGATGTGCCGCCTTTGATCATAACTTCAAAGCCGGATGGCAACTGTGAGTTAACACATGTGTCGATAGCAATGGTTATTTTTTCGCTGCCAAACTCGTTCGCCGCCTCTTTGACGAAATCCGGATTTAAAACGGCGGCAGTATTAATGGATATTTTTGATGCGCCTATACCGATCAATTCTTCAATGCTCTTGCAGTTTCGGATTCCACCGCCAACTGTCAGCGGCACAGAGATTCTCCCTACCGTTCTTTTTACGGCATCAAGTAGGGTCTTTCTGTTCTCAATGGTGGCAGTAATGTCCAGAAAAACAAGCTCGTCGGCACCGGCTTCGCTATAGACAGCGGCACTTTCCGCCGGATCGCCCACATCTTGTAACTTAACAAAGTGAACACCTTTAACCAAACGACCGTCCTTAACATCCAGGCAGGGGATAATTCTTCTGTAGTCCATACGTTTTCCTTCGTAATTAGTTAGGATTCAGCAAAATCTTAGTTACACATTCATCGCTGGAAGTATACCAAACCGCGTCATCACGGTCGAGAAAATGTTTTTTGTGTTGTTAGATTTCTGCCGTATATATTTTTAGCTGAGCAGGGGGGAATACTTGACTGAATGCAGCGGCCACATTGGCTCAAAAGGCTGATTGGCCGTATTTCGAAAGAGTCATTGAAGACTTGTGGATTTGTAAGTGGGTGTGATTGTCTTTACATGCAGATTAGGCTGACGTTGTATGTATTATCTGACATCTCCCCATGTGATCGGCTGTTTGTTGACTTCGAGTATTTCAGCCCGACTGATAAACCATCTTTTGCCCCGCTCTTTTTGCAGGTCCACATCTATTTTTAGAATCACAAACGGCTGATATTCTCTGTAGTGGCTTTGCTCGTCAAATTCAACTTTTACCGTAAAGGTCACATCAGCTCTGGGCGGTGATATTTCTATTTTTTTACCCAGTTCTCTGCTTTTCTTAACGAGCGGCTCTGAAAGCAGGCTCCGGCAGTGTTTCATCAAAGCATCTTTGGAATTGTGAAATGAATCGCTGTAATCTGAGGAAATACACGCTTCGATTGTGTTTAAGTCTTCCTGCTCGGAAGCTTTTCGGATTGTGCCGATTAGTGCGTTGATTTTTTCCAAATCGGTTTTGACAAGCAAGTCCAGGCCAAAACCGGCTGCGATAAGGATAATTGGCAAAATCCATTGCCACCGGCGTTGTTCATAGGTTTGAATTATATGGATTATCTGTAGAATAAACAGGATTGTGATGGCCGAACACAGGACGGCTTGTATAGTTATAGTAAGTGTTATGCTTATTTTGAACAGGCCTGCTTTAACCAGCAAATCCAGCACAAAACAGGCGACCGCGAGGCAAATTACCAGATGCGACTGCCACCAGAGGCGGCTGTCACCGT
>Ga0209536_100005455_pt1 | contig 19741 bp, 15 predicted proteins | sample DeeMarSeWOR28_12_FD_187461 | JGI IMG/M metagenome (GOLD analysis project Ga0209536, IMG submission 187461) | Marine sediment microbial communities from White Oak River estuary, North Carolina - WOR-2-8_12 (SPAdes) (version 2) | ecosystem: Environmental > Aquatic > Marine > Intertidal zone >...
AGGGTGTTGGTTCCGAGGCGTACCTGAACGGTACGTCGCAGGGGCCGACACTCGAGGACGCCAGGAAGGACGTCCATATCCGTGGTCGTAGCAAGTGATACATGAAATATCCGGCTAGAGATGATTAACTAACAGCCTGATTGCGAGTAAAATTTGCAATGACGGCCAGAGTTATAGAGTTGGGAAGGCTCGGCGAGCTCGCCAAAGGCTCCCTCGCCTCCCCAACATCTATACCTCAGAAACGTACCAGAGATGTAAAGTTCCTGGATACATAGGAGTACCACTATATTTAGAGCGAATATTTCAACTCTGAGGCATTTGGCTCAACAGTGAACCTGGAACTTATGCCTTCGGTTCGGGTCAGGCATTTCTGTCAGGCAGACCACGCCTCTAGTGTATAAGACAATATCTTCCACCTGGGGCCTGATTCCGATTTCTTGGCCAACAAGGTGATGGTGATGGCTAGGTACTAGGGCGAGCACTGAATCTCCGTTCCTCAAGCGCAAAGTATAAAGGATATTGGGACCTCTAAAAGTCTTGTGAATAATCATCGCCTTGAAAGGACTATCGTCCTCATGAATGACATCTTCAGGCCTGATCAGGATGTCCACTGAACATCCTATCGGGCATGGCGAAGAGAATGACCCCTCCAGAATCCCGAGTCCGCACTCTACCCTACGGTTATCTATGACAGTTCCAGGCAGTAACGACCCCTCTCCTACGAAGGCGGCCACGGAACCGTTGGCGGGTCGGTGGTATATGGCATGGGCGTTGTCCCATTGTTGGAGGCTGCCGTCGGAGATGACACCTATTCGATCGGCCATGGCAAAAGCTTCCTGCTGATTGTGAGTCACCATGAGTGCAGTTGCACGTTGCTCCTTAATAATCTCTCGTACCTCCATGGAAAGTCGCTCACGCAAAGCCACATCCAAATTCGAGAAAGGTTCATCCAGCAGCAGTAGCCGGGGCCTCGGTGCCAGAGCTCTCGCCAAAGCAGCACGCTGTTGTTGCCCACCGGACAGTTCGTGAGGGTATTTTCTCGCCACACCTTCCAAACCGACGGTTGATAATTGGTCCATGATGTACGTCTTCTTTTGCAGGTCCTTCATGGATCGCAAGCCGAAACCCACATTTTCAAAGACTGTCATGTGTGGAAACAGGGCGTAGTCTTGAAAGAGCATCCCTATGTGTCTCTTCTCTGGAGGTACTGAGAATCCTCGGGAGGCTACCCTACTGCCCTCTACCCATATTTCTCCGGAAAGAACCTCCTCGAATCCTGCTATCGTCCTAAGGAGAGTAGTTTTTCCTGAGCCGCTCGGTCCAAGAAAACAGCCGATTTCTCCTTTTTGCAGGGTGAAAGCAATGTCACTGATAACCATATGGTTATGGTAACCTTTTGATATGTTTTTAACTTCTAGCGTAGAATGCATTTTCTCTTCCCAAAGCTATTTCTCCGACTTTCGCATGAGTAGGATGACCGGAACAAGTCCTGCAAGGAGGAGAGCAAGAGCAGGTAGTGCCGACCGCTCCCACTCCCCCTCTGAAGTAAGCTCAAAAATCTTGACAGCAAGAGTGTCCCAGCCAAATGGCCTAGTCATGAGCGTTATGGGCATTTCCTTCATCACTTCAACAAAGACCAAAATTAGGGCAGTCAGCAGACCGTTTCTGAGCATAGGGATGTGGATGCGTCGCAGCAGGGAGAAGCCCTTCACCCCCATAAGCCTGGATGCCTCATCAATGCTGGGAGTGATTCTTTGTGTTGCACTGTCTATGGGATTAAAACCGGTGATTATAAACCTTACTAGATAGGCAGTGAACATTATGATGAGTGTGCCCTGTAGAAAAGTTGAGGCCTCATAGCCAAAGTATGAATTCAGCCAGTGAACTATTACCCTGTCCAGCCTTGCCACTGGAATGAAGATGCCAACGGCAAGTATGGTGCCGGGCAGTGCGTAGCCGAGGGTTGCCATCCGCGTCAAGCCAGAGGTGTAGTGATCCCTATGTCGACGTTTAGCATATGCTAGAACTATGGCCACAGAGCAGATGACAAGGGCTGCGATCGAAGCCAGAAATAAGGTCTTACCTACAAGCCAGAAGTACCTGCTGCCAAACTCTAAATGAAATACCTCAACGGTCCAAGAAAGCAGCTGAATAAAGGGAAGCACGAAGGCTGCAAGGAGAACTGACAGTGAGAACAAGAATGCTGCCCAGTTGGAGCCTCCTACAAGCTTGATTCGACTCGTTTCTAGGCCAAGACCACCCCCTTGGGTATACCGCATCCTGCGTCGAGAGAGTTGCTCCAGTATGATGAACAGAAAGACGATGAATACTAGAATTGAAGAGAGCTGTGCCGCAGCGGTAATGGAGAAAAATCCGAACCAGGCTTTGTAAATTGCCGTGGTAAAGGTATCGAAGTTAAAGATGGACACTGCGCCAAAATCTGCCAGAGTCTCCATGATAACTAGCATGAGCCCTCCGGCGATCCAGGGGCGAGCCATGGGAAGACAAACTCTAAAGAAAGTTCCAGTCGGCGTGAGACCGAGAGTGCGGGCTGCCTCCATAGAGCTTTTACCTTGTGTCATGAAAGCACTTCGAGCAAACATGTAGACATAAGGATAAAGTGCCAGGATCATAACAACGATAACACCTGCTGTGGACCTGATGTCCGGGAAGCTGAAACCGCTATGGGGGAAATGAGTTCTGAAAGCCGTCTGCACAGGGCCTGAAAAGTCGAAAAGCCCTAGATAGATGAAGGCCAAGACATAGGTAGGCATGGCCAGCGGCAGAAGAAGCGCCCAAGAAAACGTCTTTCTGCCAAGGAAATCGCATGCCCCTGTAAGCCATCCGAGTGAAATCCCCAGCAGGAGAGTGCCCAGAGATACGCCAAGAACAAGCCAGGCCGTGTTTGTGAGAATTCCGGGAAGTACGTGTTCCACAAGATGGTCAAAAATTCCCTGGGTTGGCCTTAGCAGTGAGGAGATGATCACAAGAAGCGGAACAGCCACCAGTCCAGCAACGGCAGTAACTGCCACTCGCCATCCATCTATACTCTGCGTCATGTTCCTAAGTGCGAAGTAGCAGAAATCTGCCGCGTTTCGCCTATGTAATGCTTCCGATTGAGGCATGGTGAAGTCTTATCTGTATCCCGCACGGTCCATAAGTCGGATCGCAGCAGCCTGATACTCTCCATATTTTGCCACGCTGATGGGGTTCTCTTTGAACTCACCCCACCCAGCAACAATGGGATCAACTTTGACTCTAGGATTGGCAGGGTATTCCATATTGGCGCCTGCAAAGACACTTTGTGGTTCTTCGGTTGAAAGCCATTCGAGCAAATGCACGGCCTCTTTCCTGTGTTTAGCATGGACCGCAACACCCCCTCCGGAGACATTTACGTGAACTCCAGTTCCTTTCTGATTGGGCCAGAAAAGAGTCAGAGGTAAACTTGGTTTTTTTTTCATCAGCCGCCCGTAATAGTAGGAATTGACAATTCCAATGTCTCCCAGGCCTGCGGCTACAGCTTCCATCACTTTGGTATCGTTGGAGAAAGGCGGAGCGGCTAGATTACCCACCCAACTGCGCACTATTTTCTCGGTCTTGGCCTCGCCGTGCTCTACGATCAGTGATGCTACGAGAGACTGATTGTAAGCCTTTTTGGAGGTGCGAAGAAGAAGCCTATCTCTCCACCTTGGATTTGCCAAAGCCTCGTAGGTGCTCAGCTCCGAGACATCGACTTTTTTCGTGTTATAGACGATGGTTCTAGCTCGAACTGAAAGACCAAACCAGCGATTCTGTGAATCGCGCAAATGAGATGGAATGTTTCTTTGTAAGGTGTCGGATTTCACCGGAGAAAGAAGCCCTTCCTCAGCCGCATGCCAGAGATTTCCAGCATCCACGGTGATGAGCAGATCGGCAGGACTGTTTGGTCCTTCGGCTTTCAGCCTTTCGAGCAAAGCACCTGCCTTTCCGGTGAGATATTTGATTTTGACTCCAGTTTTCTTTGTGTAAACCTCAAAGATTGGCTTGATGAGGTGTTCTTTCCTTGCCGAATACACCACAAGTTCCCGGGCGAAGACGCCAGAGATCGAGACAAAAGAAAGGGTTGCAGCGATCGAAATAATCAATAAACGGTGTTTCATAACTCCTCCTCTTCAAAAAACGGTTTTACTTTGCCCACCTATTTCCCGGTAGGCATCTCAATCACTTGTTTAAGTGGCACCAAGTATCTTTTTGGTGCTTATAATTAATTTCGTGCAACGTATAAATTTAGGCTAGCCTAACTTAGACATCCATAAAAATACCGGAAAAGATAAAATACTTCCGGCTTACCTTGTAACTCGAAGAGACGCAGCTCTTAAGTCTTGATAATTTACACCTCAAGCAATCGCCAGCGTCTCGCCCATTTTCTTATTTTCAGGGGTTATTGTACGCCGTTATTTCTCCAAGAACCGTCTTCAATGCAACGCTCACAATCATCAGTCATTGTTCCAGTTTCGCAGAAGGAGTCAAACCTGCTTATCCACCTTTCACCACAACGTGGGCAGCGGTCCACAAATTCAACGAACTTGGTCAAGCGATCGACAATGTTACGAGGAATGACATGTTCCATCTTGCATGCTGTCTCGTCAGCCGCGTTCTCGTCTACGGAAAGAACTTTGACGAAAAAGTCTCGAAGGGCTTCGTGGCGGAAAACTATATCCTTAGCGATTTTCTTTCCCCTCGGAGTAAGGGTAATCAGATCGTATGGAGCGTAGTTGACGAGTCCCCTTTCGGCCAGTAGTCGCAAGGCACCCGTAACTGAAGAAGCCCTTACCTGCAGTCGCTGGGCAATATCTTTGGCTCGAGCAGCTTGCTTCTCTTCCATAATGTGGTAGATAGCTTCCAGGTAATTCTCCAGGCTTTCGCTAACTGACTGTGCAGGTGTCAAGTCATACTCCTTGCGGAATAAGATGGTAAATATTTAGGCACGCCTAAATATTTAATCTATTCCTAAATTTGAGTCAACTGATTATTGTTTCCGAGACTCAGCCCGTTGTTAGAATCAGCGAATGGTTCCTCATTTCTTCTTGCTTGCATCCTTCAAAAGCATCTAGTAAGATGCGATTTCCTAATTCCTATTTTTTTTATAGTCTTTAAAACTCTCTTAAGAGTTGCTTAACATTTATGGTTAAACTGGGCTAGCGTTGAAATACTCTGCCGACTTGAGTGGAGACAAAAAGGTTATATTAGACACTGATAAGCTACTGGCTAGGAGGACACCGTCTTATGATCGGGCGTTTTACCAATCTTGGTGTTTATCGAGAATTGCTTCGATCTCGTGATTTTTATAGGGTCGCCTTTGCTGGGGCACTGGCCCTGGCCAGTTATCTCTGGGGCAGTGGAGGCGATACAAGCTCAACGGTAGGAGTCGGTCTTGCCTTGGCCTCTGTGGCACTCAATGGTTTGCCGATCATATGGAGTGCGGTTCGTGGCCTGATTGAGCGAAGACTGAACGTTGACGAACTGGTCGCTCTGGCAATCATCGCGAGTCTGATTGAAGGCGAGTTCCTCACAGCTGCAGTCGTTAGCTTTGTCATGGTTTTAGGCTCTCTGATCGAGGAAGCAACCACAGATAGTGCCCGCAACGCAATCAGGTCTCTGATAAAAATTTCCCCTGAAACGGCAACAGTTTTGGTAGGCGGCAAGGAGCAGAATGTCGCTATCTCAGATATAAATGTTGGTGACATTTTGCTTGTTAAGCCTGGAGATCGCATTCCCGTGGATGCAGTGGTCACCAAAGGAGTCAGCGCCATTGACGAATCTTCTATAACTGGTGAGCCAATACCAAAGGAAAGAACTTCTGGTGACGAGGTTTATGCTGGCACATTGAACCAGAACGGTGTGATTGAAATTCAGGCAACCAATATAGGGGAAGATACCACCCTCGGGAAAGTCATTAGGCTAATTTCGGAAGCTGAGGCTCACAGACCCCCGACGGTAAAACTAATTGATCGTTTTGCCCAGTGGTTTACCCCAGCCATTCTAGCGTGCGCAGGAATCGCTTGGTGGCTAACAGGCGATTCAAGCAGGGCCGTTGCTGTATTAATTGTTGGCTGCCCATGTGCCCTGATTCTTGCTGCTCCCACTGCTGTTATTGCTGCCATTAGTCGGGCGGCCAAGATGGGGATTCTTGTAAAGGGTGGTCAGTATCTCGAAGAGGTTGGGCGGGCAGATGTAATTCTTTTTGATAAGACGGGAACCTTGACCCAAGGTGAACCTACAGTTGACGAAATTGTTTCAGCTGCAGATGTTGAGACAGAACAGGTCTTGGCACGTGCAGCCTGCGTAGAGCAAAACAGCACCCACCCTCTGGCTCGAGCGGTGCTCAAAGCTGCTCATTATGCCAAGCTCACCTTGTGTAGCGTTGAGGACATGGTGACCGAAATTGGACTTGGTGTTAGGGCCTGTGTTGAAGGGAGCTTGGTTGAGGTTGGAAGTCCTTATTTCTGCGGAGGGTCTATGAGACTTCCAGCCGAGTTACGCAAACACGTTGAAGCTTTCAAAAAGAAGGGAGCAACTCCTCTCGTCGTATATGAGGATCAACGCCCACTCGGAGTGATCAGCGTTGCAGATCAAGTTCGTCCTGCAGCTTATAAAACAATCCAAGAACTCCAGGCCATGGGAATCAATCGCCTGGGTATCCTTTCGGGAGACCACGAGCAATCTGTCCAATTAATTGCTGATGAACTTAAAATGACAGATACCTGGTGGGGATTAAAGCCTGAGGAGAAGCTAAGGGTTATTAGTGAAATACAGGATTCGGGGCACAAAGTGGTGTTTGTAGGGGATGGTATCAATGATGCACCTGCACTGGCCGCTGCTGAGGTGGGTATTGCCATGGGAGCTGTTGGAACGGACGTCGCTCTAGAGACGGCCGACATTGCACTTATGACCGATGACATCTCAAAGATACCCTTTCTTACCAAGCTTAGTCGCAGAACAGTCCAAATCATCAAGTGGAATATCGCCTTTGGTATGGTCTTCAACGCCATCGCCGTTCTGGCCAGTGGTGCAGGTATATTGAGTCCGATTATGGGCGCAGTTGTGCATAATATAGGTTCTGTCTTGGTTGTCCTCTCCTCTGCGAGTCTGGCATTTGCTGGAAGGAGTTAAGGTCAGTATCCCTTTTCGTTATCATCGGCCAAGCTTTCCTGCGGCGTATACATTTAACATAATTCTATCTCGGGGAAGAATCAGCAGAAAAGACATCTGGGTCATGCTAGCTGCCCTTGCCAGGCAGCCACATCTCCCGCAAGGCTAGAAGTGAGACGAATCTGATAGCACTCATGTTTCTTGCTCCCGGGGAATAGTCAAGGTGAAGGTAGAGCCTTCAGCCCCAGTGCTTGCGACTTGAATATCTCCCCCCAGATCATGCATGATCTTTTTAGATGCAGCAAGGCCCAAGCCGGTTCCCTTCTCCTTAGTTGTAAAGAAGGGTACAAACATCTTGGGAAGATGCTCTGGACGGATACCCGGCCCTTGATCCTGGACTTCCACACTACATGTAAGACCGCCACGATGAGACCTGACAATGACAGTCTGGCCTGGATTCGAAGCCTCAATTGCATTCTTAATCAGATTATCCAGTACCCTACCTAACAACCCAGCATCAACCCGAGTGGGACATCCCCGCTCATCCAACTGAGCCTCTAAAGTGACCTCGCTCTTGCTAGCACTGGATTGGTAATGCTCAATTCGCTCGCTAATGATTTTATTAAGGTCAGTCGAGAGCATCTCTATACGTTCCGGGGAAGCAAAAGAAGACAAAGTATCAACAACATTCTCTAGACGCCCCAGTTCCTGTTCAAAATCGCGGTCAAACTCTGCACTTTGTAGCCCTTTTTTCTGGTTGTGAGTCGTACGCTTTAGAGCTCCAACTATGTCTTTCATCTCGTAGCCTATCGCCACTGCAGCCTGCCCCAGCAGAGTCAAGTTTTCTGCTTCAACCATCTCTTGCTGCTGTCGTCGTTGCCGGTCTGCGAGCCAGCCCAGCACAATGGCAACAAGGTTAAACACCAGAACCTGACTAATTACAGTCAAATGGGTGCCATGGGGGTCATTATAGATAAAGACATGTGGTGCATAGATAAGGCTGATTACAACTGCGGTGGTGATTCCAACTTTGAGACCAAACCAGAAACTGGCCAAAAGAATAGGTATAAAGTAAAGCTCCCGGTGGAGGATATGTAGGCCCAGGTGACCGCGAATTGCACCATAGTGCAGTATCGTGATTACCATCGTCAAAGTTGCAATTATTGTGATTTTGACGGTGGTACTCTTGTTACCCATCGGCCCACCCCCTTTTTTTATTACTTCCTGTTTGCGCTTCTTCTACTTATCAAACTGGCTTTAGGGCCATCGACGGTCCCGGTTGGCGATCATTCTCGCGTCTAGTCTCACTCATCCGGCTCTGCCGAAGGCGATAGTAGAGACTTCCTTTAGCCAGAAGCTATGAGTGGGTGCCCTCCTCAGCCACCGTCCCTTTGTATAGAAAGTCAAATTCGTTACCGGTGACAAACTCTTGAATCGATCCAAGGATAAAGTGGACGACGCCCACCTGGGTTCCGGTCACTAAGCCTGCTGAAGGAACCTCACTGATGATCTGATCGACGATACCTTTCACCGGCCTGGGCTGGAGCAAGGTCATGGCGGTCTGTCCAATAAGGCTTCCCGCCACGATCAGCACCAGAACCCAGTTTCTCTTGGCGGCTTGCCAGATCTGGAAGCGGGTAAGATTTTTCAAACCTCTTCTCATGATTTACTTGTCACCCCGTCAACGTGAGTTGCATTCAATATCTTTGTGGGGATTCTCTCTACCTATGGGGGTACCAGAATTTAACCAGTCTTTTCTGACCTTCCACTTTAAAGAGGCAGATCACTCCATATTTGCCTTTTTCGGGAAAGGAAAAATTTGCAGCATAAATCCCACTGTAGTTTTTTAAGCTCTCCACCTGCTCATTGCCCGAGGGGCCAATCACCTTTATCTTCCCGACGATATCTTTGATTTGGTGATTCATGCTGTCTTTGAAGAACTTCACCATGATGTGGTGGGTATTTCCCTCCGGGTCTTTCATATTCATACTCGCCAGGCTCATCATCTGGAACTCTGCGCGCACACCCTCAACTACATCCTGGTGAGTGAACGTCTCTCCTTTTGCGCCGTGTTCCATGGTGTCAGAATGCATCTCCGACATCTCGCCGTGGCCCTCATGTGATGAGCCCGCCAGGGACAACCCCGCCGAACTCCAACTCATTGCTAAAATCATTGCAAGTATCGCTACCCATTTCTTGGTGTCTTTCATTTAGAGATCCTCCATTTTTCTATTAGTTAATTACTAAATCTTCATTTCTAATGCCATTTAGTCTTTTAGTTTCCACCCCTTCCAGAGCGCGTAGATGGCGGGCACCACAATCAGAGTGAGGATAGTGGCGCTCACCATGCCCCCCACCATGGGGGCGGCTATCCGTTTCATGACCTCAGAGCCGGTGCCGTGACTCCACATGATGGGCATGAGCCCCGCCATAATTGCTGTTACAGTCATCATCTTGGGCCGCACTCGCAGTGCTGCTCCTTCCTCAATAGCTTCGTAGAGATGCCTACGTTTAAACTCATCACCGTAATTGGCCTTGAACTTTTTGTAGGACAGGTCCAGATAGATGAGCATGACCACTCCGGTCTCTGCCGCTACTCCGGCCAGAGCTATAAAGCCAACCCCTACAGCCACACTCATGTTGTAACCCAGCAGATACATGAGCCAGAGTCCGCCAGTTAGGGAGAATGGCACGCTCAACATGACGATGAGGCTTTCAGTGATGTTCTTGAAGTTGAAATAAAGGAGCAGGAAAATAATCACCAGCGTCATGGGCACCACGATCATGAGGCGCTTCTGGGCCCTCACCATGTACTCGTACTGGCCGCTCCAGACCATGCTGTAGCCCGGAGGCATCTTGACCTTTTCACGCACTACTTCCTGCGCCGTCTTTACGTAGGTCCCGACATCGATCCCACTGAGGTCCACATATATCCAGGCGTTCTTGCGCGCGTTCTCACTCTTGACCGTAGGAGGACCTTTGACGATCCGAATATCTGCGACTTGGGTGATAGGCACTTGGGCCCCTGACGGGGTGGGTACCAGGATTCGTTGCAGTTTTTCGGGAGTATCCCGTAGCTCAGAACCATACCTTATATTCACCGGGTAGCGCTCTAGTCCCTCCACCGTCCTGGTGATATTCATGCCGCCAATGGCGGTCATAATGATGTCCTGGACGTCACCCACGGTGAGACCATAACGTGCCGCCTCTTTTCGCTTGATCTTAAAATCGAGGAAGTTGCCACCGGTGACCCGCTCAGAGTAGACACTTAGTGTATTGGGCACCTCCCTCATTACCGCCTCTACCTGTTCCCCCAGGTCGCTCAACACCTGTAGATCCTCACCCATTAGCTTGATCCCCACAGGCGTTTTGATCCCGGTAGAAAGCATGTCTATTCTGGTCTTTATGGGCATGGTCCAGGCATTGGTCAGCCCTGGAAATTGAATGGCTTTGTCCAATTCATCCACTAGCCTCTCCATAGTCATGCCCTCCCGCCACTCCGATTCGGGCTTAAGCATGATGGTAGTCTCGATCATCGACAGTGGTGCCGGGTCAGTGGCCGTCTCTGCCCTTCCCACCTTGCCAAAGACATGGTGTACTTCCGGGAAGGTCGCGATAATTCGGTCGGTCTGTTGCAGCAGCTCCTTAGCTTTGGTAACAGATATTCCCGGCAGGGTGGTAGGCATGTAGAGGAGATCTCCTTCATTCAAAGGCGGCATGAATTCGGAACCAATTCTCTTCCAAGGGATGTAACTCACAGCCATTATGATAACTGCTAGGATAATAACTGGAATCTTGGCCTTGAGTACCAGCTTGATGATTGGGTGGTAGATCCAGATGAGAAAGCGGTTCACCGGGTTTTTCTCCTCTGGCTGAATCTTACCGCGAATCCAGTATCCCATGAGCACAGGAACCAAGGTCACAGCCAGTAGAGAGGAGCCAAGCATGGCGTAGGTCTTGGTGAATGCCAGGGGACGAAAAAGCCTGCCTTCCTGAGCTTCCAGGGTAAAAACAGGCAAGAAGCTGACAGCGATTATCAGCAATGAAAAGAACAAGGCCGGGCCGACTTCCTTGGAGGCTTCTGCTATCAACTCCCAGTGGGGTTTCTTGCCGCCATACTGCTCTATGTGCTTGTGTGCGTTTTCAATCATGACGATGGCCGCATCCACCATGGCCCCGACCGCAATGGCAATTCCCCCCAGGCTCATAATATTCGCATTGATTCCCTGTCGTTCCATGATGATAAAGCTGATAAGCACCCCGATCGGGAGGGTAATAATACCAACCAAAGCGCTGCGAAAGTGGAGCAGGAAGATCACGCAAACCAGTGCAACAATGAGACTCTCCTCAATAAGTGTCCTTTTCAGGTTGTCGATAGCCCTTAATATTAATGCTGAACGATCGTATACTGATTTGATCCTGACGCCTTCGGGCAGGCCGGACTCAAGTTCTGCCAATCGTTTTGTTACATTCTTGATCACCTCCAGAGCGTTTTCTCCGTAGCGCATCACAATAATGCCGCCTACTACCTCACCGGTTCCGTTGTAATCAGCGATACCGCGTCTGAGTTCTGGTCCTATTTTGACGGTGCCCACATTGCGCAGGAGAACTGGAATTCCTCTTTGGTCCACATCGAGCGGAATATTCTGCAAGTCTTCAACACTCTTGATGTATCCTAGACCGCGAACCATAAACTCAGTTTCGCCCATCTCAACAAGCCTGCCGCCCACGTCGTTATTGCTCCTCTGGATGGCCATCTTGACCTTCTGCAGTGGAATCGCGAAGGCCACTAGCTTATTGGGGTCGACCATCACCTGGTACTGCTTGACAAAGCCTCCAATAGATGCCACTTCAGCAACCCCAGGTACACTGGTGAGTTCATATCGGAGAAACCAGTCCTGGATGGTGCGTAGCTGTGCCAGGTCATGCCGATCGCTTTCTAGAACATACTCGTAGACCCAGCCAACTCCGGTGGCATCGGGCCCCAGTGTGGGGGTAACCCCCGCGGGCAATCTGCCGGAAACGTAATTGAGATATTCCAGCACCCGGCTTCGGGCCCAATACATGTCGGTGCCATCCTCAAAAATGATGTAGACAAAGGAAAAACCGAAAAAGGAGTAGCCGCGAACCACCTTTGCGAAAGGGACCGCCAGCATGGCCGTGGTCAGCGGATAGGTAACCTGATCCTCCACCACCTGAGGCGCCTGGCCGGGATATTCGGTGAAAATGATTACCTGAACGTCGGAAAGATCAGGAATGGCATCGAGTGGGATGCGCAGCATGGCGTAGATGCCGCCTGCGATGACAAAGAGTGTCATCAGGATCACCAGGAATCTATTCTTGATGGAATAATCGATTATCTTTTCAATCATTGCATGTAATCTTATTTAACAGGTAGTGCTTGGCTCAAAAGGAAAGGTCGAACGGCCAGGTCAGCCAAACTAATTTCATTAATTCAAATTGTTTCAAATACTCCCGTTCACCTCGTCTCCGTCTCTCAGGGTCCCCGTATCCCCTCTCACCCCGTCTCCGCTTCTCCGTTTCTCCATCTCACCGTCGCTTCGCGCCCTTCACCTCTGCCTACTGCTAGATGCCCGCTGCGTGCTGCCAGCTACTCACAAGGGCCTGCTATTGCTTCTGTGAGCTGATACGAGACTCATCCTCCATGGTTATGCCCGTCATGTCCAAATCGTCCTCTTCAGTGTCCATGGTCATACCGCTCATATCGAGGTCGTCGCCAGAGTCTTGGCTCTCCCCCATGACCTCAGTTCTTTGGTCGACGGTTGTTCCGCCTTTTCGAGCCTCAAGCATCTTTTGAATAGCCTCGCGGAGGCGACTTTCCGAATCCAGCATGAACTGGGCTGAGATTACGATCTTTTCGCCTTCATTCAGGCCGTTCAGAACCTGGTACTCATCATCGTTGCCCTCCAGACCAAGCTTCACTCCTCGCGGTTCAAACTTACCCTTACCCAGGGCCACGAACACCACTTTGCGAACACCGCTGTCGATCACCGCTTCTTGTGGTATAACAATGCTGTCTTCGGCAATGCTGGACTTCAAGTAGATGTTGGCATACATATCGGGCTTTAGCTGATAATCTGGATTGGTAAACTCCAATCTCAGTTTGCCAGTTCTGGTCTTGGCCTCCAAGTAGGGATAGATGTAAAGTACCTTCCCTTTGAAACGCTTGCCGGGAAGGTAGGACAGTTCCATCTCAGCAGCCATTCCCTGGCGAACCCAAGGCAGTTCATACTCATATATGTCCACGTCCACCCACACCCTTGAAAGATCAGCAATTTCGTATTGGTGCTCGCCGGCCTTAACATAGTGTCCCGCGAAGGCATTCTTTTTTATAACCACGCCAGTGGCTGGCGAATAGATCGTCATTGTTTTCCGTATCTGCTTGGAGCTTCCAAGCTTTTCGATCTGACCTTCAGTGAGATCCCAGTAGCGCAACCTAGTGCGGGAGGCCTCAAGAAGACGCTCCGCCCCCTCCTTGATACTCGGGTAGGAACTGTTGGACAGATTGTTGTACTGCTTCAAGGCCAAGAGGTACTCTTCCTGAGCGGAAACAAGCTCCGAGCTGTAAATATCGAAAAGCCGCTGTCCTTTTCTCACTTTTGTACCTTCAAAGTCCACGTATAGTCTTTCAATCCAACCATTGAACTTGGTATTCACGGTATAGATCCTGGTCTCGTCATAGGTGACGGTACCGTAGGTGCGTATGTATTTGATCAGAGGCTTACGCTGCACCTGGGCCACCCGAACCCCCATGTTTTGTATGGTCACCGGATCGATACGGATGGTGGAGGTTGGCTCCTTTTCATCACCCTCCTCCTCGTACACGGGTACTAGATCCATACCCATAGGGGATTTCCCCGGCTCGTCTCGGATATAGGTGGGATCCATAGGCGCAACCCAGTATTTAATTTTCTTCCCGGTTTTTGGGTCAATGGATTCAGCTTCGAGCCCCACCTTTGAAGCTGTAGCGCTCTCTTGGGTTGCAACCTCGCCGGCGCCAGGTTTACCACTGACCTGCCAATGAGACCAGAGGCTCATACCAATCCAGCCCCCGATTACGCCGGCTAGCAAAACAACAAAAGCTGTAGTCACCAGTCGCTTCATATTTGCTTTACCTCATTGCTAAACGTCTTTTGTTTGTTGGTAAAGATAATCATCCAAAAGCAAAAATCAGCTCATAATGATTATTCTCCATTATCTGACACCATCGCCAAGGGCCCACCAATGAGCTCCGTGAGTTCGGCCAACTTTTGGTAAATGGAGTAGAGATAGCGCTTCGCCTGCAGCTCTGCACGGAGCAACAGAATCTGCGCGTTAACCATGGTACTGAATTCCACTTTACCCACTTCGTAAGCTGCGAGAGAAGAGTGAGCCCATTGTTCAGACTGCACCAAAAGTGCATCCACGTAAAGCTTGTAGTTCTTCTGGGTATCTTTGATCTCGGTGGCCAAAACGTTCACCTGATAAGGGAGAGACTTCGCCAAGTTGTGATAGGATTTTATCGCAGCATCGTGGCTTTTCTTGGAGGCAGCAAGCTTTTTGTTCTGGCGACTCTTGGCCCAGACAGGTAGGTTGAGAGTGACCGTGGCAGAAAAGAAATCAGGCAGATCCCGTCCAGTGAAGTCTTCGTCACGCTGACCGTAAGCCACCTTAAAGTCCATATCGGGCCAGTACTCTTTCTTGGCAAGTTTGATCTCCACCTCAGACTGAGCCACCTTTGCCTGTCTCAGCCGCAGCCAGGGATTATGGGCTAGGCTTTTTTCTTTCAGGTCCTTCAAGGCCTGCGAGTCAAGTTGCACCTCTGGGTACTCAAGATCCATGAGCGGCTTGATAGACATAAATTGTTCGCGATTCAGCAGTTCGTTGATTTGATCTCGCAAGGTTCGACGGCGCTTCTCCAGGACGATTTTTTCGTCTATGAGTTTGCTCAGTTCCACCTGTGCCTGGAGGACGTCCTGCTGGAGACCTTCACCAGAGGCATATCTGGTCTCGGCTACTTTGAGAAGTTGAGTCACCATATCGGTCAACCGTTCATTGATTCCATGATTGGTGACTACGAATCCCAGCTCATAATAAGCTATTGCGATTTTGCGAGCCAATTCCGACTTTTTGGCCTCGAGAAAGGCCTGCTGTTCGCTGGCCATGAGGGCCTGCCGCTGAGATCTGAGACTAAGTTTGCCGAACCAAGGGAACTTCTGAGCTAGGAAAACCGTTTTTTGGGTCATGGGCTCTTCGTCAAACTCCCAGCTGTCGGTGGGCAGGTTCAGAACACCGAAGCCGAGACGGAGATCTTCCAGTGAACCGGCGAAGGAAACCTCTTCCTCTAAGCTCTGGACCTTGGCCTCGAGGCTTTGAATTTCTTTGTTCTGGACAAGTCCTTCTTCGATCAATTCTAGCAAAGGCTGTGGTGCGCTGATGGGCGCTTGAGCCCTTAGAGGTTTACAGAGAATCAAACCCAGCCCAAATAATAGCGCAGTCAAGATCAGTCGTTTCTTCGGAATAGGTCTCATTTTTGCTCCTCCCACCTGACTTAAAAGGCAATTCGGATGCCAAAACATTGTCATTAAGCTAACTTATTAACTTAACGAAGTATTTGGCGACAATAATCCATTTGGCAATTACCGTAATCTTTAAGTGAGAGCACAATATGGATATTTTGTATCCATATTTTACAAATCTGGTGAGTAAAAAGTATCCAGTAGAGATCAGTTAAAATTCGAAAATTGGGCCCTTGATAGACTGCTAATGGACTGGCGCGGTTTAGTGAAAAAAGTTGAGAATTGAAAATAGCGAGCCATTTCCAAGTTTAGCGAAGAGTGAGGCATCATTTTTGATTAAACTAAATTGAAAGAGATAGTTAGGACCTCATGATGAATGTCAAATATAAGGTTTGCATTTCTGAAAGTAGATCTATTTTGCTGATCAACTGGAGTTGATGAGTATTTTGAAATTTAATCATTATATTATAACTAAGTCTACAATGACTAAAAGGTTTTTGACATGGGATTTGCAAGGATCTTTTCTCTGAAAAACTGAGTAGAGATCCATAGGAGTGAATAGATGATTCGGATAAAGAGCTTGCAGCAACGCTTGATGCTCTTTCTCTTTTTCCCTGTGGCAGCCCTTCTCATAGGCATGGGAGTTGTTGGATTTATTTATGCCAGAAACAGCCTGTTAACACAGTGGAGTGAAGCTGCCATTCTCAAATTACAGCGGGCAGCCCACGATGTGGACATGCGCTTGAACCGGCCACTCCAATGGTTAGAGATGTACAATAAGACAGGAGGAGAGCATTTCGACGAGCATACTCAGGAATGGATTCTGGAACAGCTGCGGCAGCAAGAAGGAGTAGTGAGAGTCGAACTCGAACGAAGTGATGACGAGCGCAACGAACCCATGCTCCAGATGCACATGCAACCTCATGGAACCCAGGGGTCCAGGATGGGCAGCATGATGCGCTTTCATCGGGCGAGAATAGCGGAGATAACCCCTCCTCGCTACGACTCTCTTCTTCAGCATGAAACTGTGTCGATCGTTTCAGAACTCAATGATGCAGATGGTAAAGAAATTGGCAAGCTTGAAGTAGTGATTCGCTTTGATTATCTGTTGGAAAATCTGGGAGCTACAGGTTGGTGGCAGAGTCGTCAGGCATTTCTGGTGGACAATACTGGAAAAGTGCTCATTTGCACCGATCCCGACAGACGTCAACTGGGAGAGACCAACGACCCAGTTGAGTTGGCAACGTTAAAGGCGATCAAGGAACAGAGAACAGGGACAATACTTGGCGAGGGACACCCGCCCGATGAGGTGAGCGGTTTCTATCATCTTGAAGAAGCTCCATGGATTTTGGTTATGATAGCCCCAGGAAAGGTTATTCTGGCACCTATCGTAAAGTTCCGCAACTTTTACATTGTGGGAGGATCCTTGTTTGTTCTCTTGATCCTGTTGTTGATCCGAATTGTTACAGGGCGAACAGTTTCTTCCATTAAAGACGTTTCAGAAGCCGCGGGGAGCATCGCCCAGGGCGATTACAGTACTGTTCTACAGGTGAAAACCCAGGACGAAGTCGGTCAATTAATCCGCAACTTCAACACCATGGTTTCTCAACTCCAAGAGCGGATTAAGCTCAAAGAAGCACTGGGTCTGGCCATGGAAGTGCAGCAAAGTCTACTACCCCGGAAAGCCCCGGAAGTCGCGGGTTTCGATATAGCCGGTAAAAGCATCTATTGTGATGAAACCGGCGGAGACTATTATGATTTCATTGAATTCTCAGATGTTGATACAGAACACATTGGAATTGCAGTGGGTGATGTGGCAGGTCATGGCATAGCGCCCGCTTTGCTCATGACTTCTGTTCGCGCCTTTTTGCGAAGCAGGGTTCTTATGCAGCCGGGAGATTTGGCAAAAGCAATAACAGATGTCAATCGCCTCCTTTGCATCGACACCGCCGAGACAGGCAATTTCATGACATTATTTTTCATATTGCTTGACTCAGGGAATGGGGAGGCGCGATGGGTGCGAGCTGGACATGAGCCTGCAATCGTCTATGATCCTTCGACGGATTCCTACAGCGAGTTGTATGGAGATGGAATCGCTCTCGGGGTTGACGAGACCTATGCATTTCAGGAGAATAGACAAAAGGTATGGTCCGATTCCCAGATCGTACTCATCGGCACGGACGGGATTTGGGAGAGCGAGAACCCGCAAGGAGAAGGATTTGGCAAAAAACGTCTGCGTGAGATAATTCGCAGTCACAAGCATCAAACCAGCAAAGAGATCGTACACGCCATAACAGAAGCCCTTGCCAACCATCGGCAAACGGCCCCTCAGCAGGATGACATTACCATGGTTGTCATTAAGCGATTGTAAAATTTCGCTCTTTGGCTTTCGCTGCGCTCTAAGCATTGACAAAGGTGAAAAATGAGAAGAAGAACACTAAGAATTTCAGTGGTCGTACTGCTTGGATTGTTTATCCACCTTGCCATCATGGCGCATGAAAAAGGTCATTCTAAAAAATTACATGCCCACTGGTCAGCTCCTCCTGAGGCTGCCAAGCGCCCAAACCCCATACAACGGGATCAGGAATCCATTGCTCGCGGCAAAAAACTGTTTCAGACTCATTGTGTTGTCTGTCATGGACCTGGAGGTAAGGGCGATGGTCCAGCCGCGGCAGGGCTCAATCCTAAGCCGCCAAACTTGGTGAAAATGGCGGGTCATCACCCTGATGGGGACATTGCCTGGAAGATTGAAAATGGCAGAGGAACTATGCCAGCTTGGAAAGGTAAATTAAAAGAGAAGGAGATCTGGAATTTAACTAACTTTATCCAAGCCCTCCCTTCTGAACTTACTTCGCGATAGGCCTATGGGTAAGTTAGAGGTCATCCTAGGATGGATTCAGACACACCACGAATTAATGTCATGGTTGGCAGTTATATCTGTGTCGACTTTTTTGGTCACGCTGTTTGCCGTTTCCATTTTGATTATTCATATTCCGGACAAATATTTCCTGCACAAAAAAAGAATATCCAGCAACAATCCAAAAGACGCCATAAGCTTCCAACTTGCCTGTCGAATTTTCAAGAACATCTTGGGAGTTTTCTTTATTGTGACTGGTATAATAATGTTGTTGTTGCCCGGCCAAGGACTTCTCTCTATACTCATCGGCGTCATGCTGATGAATTTTCCTGGGAAATATAAAGTCGAGCGGGCGATTATCAGACAAAAAAAGGTATTATCCGCGATCAACTGGCTGCGGGCCAAGGCCCATCGACCACCGCTCCAGGTAGAACATGCTGAGTAGATTTTGGGAAACAGAGTTAAATGCAAGAGGTTGAGGCAAGTATATATACGTGTTGCCAGCTAAAGAAGCTCTCATTAATGTTAGAATCTATCGTTTTGCTGGTCAGTTTGCTGTCTCTATAAGCGATGGTTGTATGGGGGTATTGTTCCCGTTTGACTCTTACATGAGCAAGTCGCGAGCAGGAGAGGATCTGCTCTCCTCTTTGATAATACAAGATATGAAGCTAGACACGTCTACCATCCTGCTCAAGATACCTGCTATTATCTTTGAGTATTTGAAAGCCGAAATTGTCAACATCTCCAAAGCTTATCTGAAAAATCTACCGCTCAAGTTAAAGGTGGCCGGGGCGAAGATTTGGCTTCCCCACCCCAACTACGCTCAATTAATTATACAGGTTCTCAATCCATCTCATGGCCTCTGCATCACTCACCGTTCCGAGATACCTTTGAGTCGTTGACAGATTTGTGTGCCTCAGGATCACCTTGCTGACGATCTCTATTGGAGTCCCGGCACGAGAGGCATATGTGGCGGAATGTCTACGTAAATCATGTGGCCTCAGGTGGATCCCCCTACCAGTTCCCCTGCCTTTCTAACAATCAGTCTTGTAGCAGCATAAGTAATAGAGAAAATCCTCCGCCCCGGTTCTATTCCTTTCTCGCTGATGTACTCTTTAAGTCGAGCAGCAAGCTTTGGAGGAATGAAGACCACCTCTTCTCCTCTGCCGCCTTTGGAATCCCTGATAATCAGTCGCCGGCCATCTACATCATTGGGAGTGAGGTTAAGCACTTC
>Ga0209536_100005456_pt1 | contig 19740 bp, 16 predicted proteins | sample DeeMarSeWOR28_12_FD_187461 | JGI IMG/M metagenome (GOLD analysis project Ga0209536, IMG submission 187461) | Marine sediment microbial communities from White Oak River estuary, North Carolina - WOR-2-8_12 (SPAdes) (version 2) | ecosystem: Environmental > Aquatic > Marine > Intertidal zone >...
GATCCGGAGCAACGCCATCGACGTGGTGGTGATCGATTCGGTGGCGGCGCTCGTGCCCAGGGCCGAGATCGAAGGCGAGATGGGGGATTCGCACGTCGGTCTTCAGGCTCGCCTCATGAGTCAGGCCCTCCGCAAGCTCACCGGCGCCGTGAACCGTTCCCACACCGCCGTGATCTTCACGAACCAGATTCGGGAGAAGGTCGGTGTCATGTTCGGTAGCCCGGAGACGACCTCGGGAGGACGGGCGCTCAAGTTCTACGCATCCGTGCGCCTCGATATCCGACGGATCGGCGCGATCAAGGACGGGCAGGACGTCATCGGTAACCGCACGCGCGTGAAGGTAGTGAAGAACAAGTGCGCGCCGCCGTTCCGCCAGGCCGAGTTCGACATCCAGTACAACGAGGGCGTGAGTCACAACGGGCTCCTCATCGACCTCGGCGTCGACAACAACATCGTCGACAAGTCGGGATCGTGGTTCTCGTACGGCGATCTGCGTCTCGGGCAGGGGAAGGAGAACTCCAAGGCATTCCTGGTCGACAATCCGGATATCGCGATCGAAATCGAGACGAGGCTCCGTGAGGCGCTGGGGCTTCCCGGGGTGACCCCCATCGAAGCGTCCGCTTCCTCGAGCGACGAACCCGTCGACGGAGGTGCGGCTGCGGACTGACGACGGGCGAGGAGCACCTCGCTCGGTGGCTGCTTCGCTCCCCCCCAGAAGGCCCTGGACGACAGATTCGTTCAGGGCCTTTATCTTTGGGGTTCCGCCGCTTCCTGTCCGAGCGTTGGCTACAAGCCGGGCGGAGCCCCCCGAACCCCGACTCTCCGATCCGCGAGCGGCCCACTGGCCGATGGACCCATGAAGACCGCCGAGATCCGCAGCCGATTTCTCGACTTCTTTCACGAACGGGGCCACGAGGTGTGCGACAGCTCGTCGCTCGTGCCCGCCGACGATCCGACCTTGCTGTTCACCAACGCGGGAATGGTGCAGTTCAAGGCCGTATTCCTGGGTCAGGAAGACCTGGGCTTCAAGCGCGCCGTGACCTCGCAGAAATGCGTTCGGGCCGGCGGAAAGCACAATGACCTGGAGGAGGTGGGACGCACGACGCGCCACCACACCTTCTTCGAGATGCTCGGCAACTTTTCGTTCGGGGATTACTTCAAGAAGGACGCGATCCGCTACGCCTTCGAGCTCCTGACCGAGACGTACGGGCTGGACCCCGATCGGATCTATGCGACGGTCCACCACTCGGACGACGAAGCCGCCGAGCTGTGGGCCGAGGACATCGGCCTGCCGCCGGAGCGCATCTACCGGCTCGGTGACAAGGACAACTTCTGGCAGATGGCCGACACGGGGCCGTGCGGACCGTGTTCGGAGCTCCACTACGACCTGCGGGACGAGCGGACGCCCGTCCAGAGCACGGAGGAGTTCGTCGAGCTCAACGAGTCGGGTCGGATCGTGGAGCTCTGGAATCTGGTCTTCATGCAGTTCGACCGGGACGAGGAGGGCACGCTGCATCCGTTGCCGGCCCCGTGCGTGGACACGGGCGCAGGGCTCGAGCGCATCGCTGCGGTCCTCCAGGGCGTGGACTCGAACTACCACATCGACCTCTTCGAGCCCATGCTGGCGCGCGTCGCCGAGCTCGTAGGGCGGCCGTACGACGGGGCCGCCGAGGAGGGCGTGAGCTATCGGGTGCTCGCGGACCATGCGCGCGCTGTGGCGTTCCTGCTGTCCGACGGGGTGTATCCGTCGAATGAGGGGCGCGGCTACGTGCTTCGTCGCATTCTCCGTCGCGGGGTGCGGCACGCCTGGCTGCTGGGACGCCGCGAACCCACGCTGGTGGGCGTCGTCGAGGCGGTGATCGCTTCGATGGGAGACGTCTACCCCGACCTGGAAGCACGTCGGGAGCACATCACCGGAGCGACGCGGGCCGAGGAGGAACGCTTCCTCGCGACGATCGAAGGCGGGATGGAGCGGTTCGACGAGCTCGTGTCCGGAGAGGGTGGAACGATCTCCGGCGAGGATGCTTTCAAGCTTTACGACACGTTCGGCTTCCCGCTGGACCTCACGGAGTTGATGGCCGAAGAGCGGGGGTACGTGGTCGACACGAGCGGCTTCGAAACGGCTCTGGAGGAGCAGCGTGCGCGCTCGAGGGCGGATCGAAGGGCGACTGCCACGGGTGGAGATGCCGCGCAGGACGTGGAGGGGTGGGCCACCCTCGAGGAGGGAGATCAGGCTTTCGTCGGGTACGACCAGCTCGACGCCGAGACCCGCGTGCTCCGGTACAAGAGCCTCGGGGACCAGCTGGGTCTCGTTCTGAGGGAGAACCCATTCTACGTGGAGAGTGGTGGGCAGGTGTCCGACACGGGATTCGTGCAGGGCGAGGGGTGGTCGATGGAGGTGGATCAGGTCTCCAAGGTAGGCGGCGCGACCGCCGTGTTCGGCGCTCCCAGCGGGGAGTTCGCGCCTCCCGCCGGGGAGCCCGTGAGCGTGCACGCGGCCGTGCCACGGTCGGTCCGCAACGACACGGTTCGCAATCACACGGCGACACACCTGCTTCATGCGGCACTCCGCCGGGTGCTCGGAGACCACGTCGTGCAGCGAGGCTCCCTCGTGGCCCCCGAGCGGCTCCGTTTCGACTTCGCGCACACGGCGCCCATGACGCCGGAAGAGCGTGCGGAGGTGGAGCGGATCGTCAACGAAGGGGTGTGGGCGAACCACCCCGTGGAGATCGATCATCGTCCGTACTCTGAGGCCGTCGCCGCGGGGGCGATGGCGCTCTTCGGGGAGAAATACGCGGATGAGGTCCGGGTCGTGAGCGTGCCCGGCGTGAGCATGGAGCTCTGCGGGGGAACGCACGCGTCGTCGACGGGCGACATCGGGCTGTTCCGGATCGTCTCCGAGTCGGGCGTCGCGGCGGGCGTTCGGCGCATCGAGGCCCTCACGGGGAGGGGCGCCTTCTCCTATCTGGCCGGTCGAGAAGCCGCGCTGTCCGAAGCTGCGGAGATTCTCAAGACCCAGCCGGACAACGTGACGAGGCGCGCCGAGCAGCTGGTCGAGGAGAAGGCCGAGCTCGAGTCGCTTCTCGACGAGCTCCGCTCCGGGGGCGGGGGAGGAGAGGATGTCGTCCATGGAGAGCAGATCGACCTCGGGGGCGGTGCCCAGGCGGAGTACCGCGGCGTGAGGCTAAGAGCCAGGGACGTGGACGACGCCCGCAAATGGGGCGATGCGTTCCTGGCTTCCGGACGGAGCGGAGTCGCGGTGCTCGCCGCGGAGATGCCGGGCGACCGGCAGGCCCTGCTCGCGTTCGTAACCGACGACATGATCTCGCGAGGTGTGAGGGCCGACGCCGTGGTTCGTGAGGTGGCAGCGGTCGTGGGCGGACGGGGTGGTGGTCGCCCGCACATGGCCCAGGCCGGTGTCGAAGATCCCGGGCGCGTGGACGAGGCCCTGGCCTCCGGGGCTGCCGCGGTCCGGGCGCTTCTGGGCGTCGAGGCGGGATGAGCGACGTCCGGTCCTGGCTTGCACACCGGCGACCCCAGCCGCCGGGCGCGCTTGCGCGGGCCCTCGACGCCGCGCTCGAGGAGGCGGAAGGAAGCGGGCTCGTGGGCACGTTGAGCGAGGGAGCGGAGCGAGCACTCGGCGCGACACTGAGCGCCCCCGGACGCGTTCGAGCGAGCGCCTTCGAGCTCCTGACCGCGGACGCACTTCTGACCTACGCGTGCGAGGCTGCGCTCGAGGGTGACGAGCCCGCGCGAGAGCTCGCGAGGCTCGCGGCGGGGCTCGTGCATCCGGACTCCTGATGCTTCCCGACACCACGTCGCTGGTCGACATCCACAGCCACCTCGTGCCGGGAGTGGACGACGGGGCTCGGGACGTCGCGAGCACGCTGGAGTCGGTCGAGCGCATGGTGTTCAGTAGAATCCGCCGGATCGTGACCACGCCCCACATCCAGGCGAGCCTCACGCACGAACCGCTTCGCCTCGAGGAGCGGCTGAGTGAAGTCACGGAAGCGTTCGACAAGGCGGCTGCGGCGGTCCACTCGTCCTTCCCGGAGGTGGAGTTTCGCCGGGGGCACGAGGTGATGATGGATGTGCCCGAGGCCGACTTCTCAGATCCCCGGATTCGCATGGCCGGTACGGTGTTCGTGCTGGTCGAGTGGCCTCGCCTGCAGATTCCACCCGGCTCGCCACGGGTGATCCGCGAGATCCGCGATCAGGGTTACCGGCCCGTCGTGGCACATCCGGAGCGCTATCAGGGCTTCTCGAGGGACCCTTCGATCGTGCGCCGGTGGAGGGACGCCGGTGGATACATCCAGGTGAACTACGGTTCCTTCGCGGGACGCTACGGCACCGAGGCCCAGGACGCGGCGTTCGGGATCCTCGAGGGGGGCGATGCGGACTACCTGGCCTCCGACTTCCACGGCCATTCACGCCTGCGGATCTATCGGAAGGAGGCGTGGGCCGTGATCGAGGAACGGGGCGGGCAGTGGATCCTGGAAGCACTCTGCCGATCCAACCCGTCCCGGCTGATCGAGGGCCAGGAGCCTCTCCCGGTGCCTCCCCTTCCGGCGTCCGGCCACCTCGAACGGCTGCGCACGAAGATGAGGAGAACCGCGCGAAGGCTCGGTGGGGGCTAGCAGGCCCGGCCATGATCCCATTCGAAACACCAGGAGGGTAGTGAAGTGCAGAGGCTCATCGACCTGACGGGCAGGAATGCCATCGTGACTGGAGGCTCGCGCGGCGTGGGGCGGGAGACGGCGATCCTCTTGGCGCGTGCGGGTGCCTCGGTGGGCATCGGCTTTCGCAGCCGTGAGGAGGAGGCCCTCGAAGTGGTCGAGGCGTGCCGGTCTCTGGGCGTGCACGCGTGGGCCGAGCAGGGGGATCTGGGCACACGGGCAGACGTCGAAGCCCTGTTCGAGCGCGGAGACACCGAATTCGACGGACTCGACATCTTCGTGGGGAATCACGGCATCTGGCCAGCGGACGACGTTCCGATCGCCGACATGACCGACGAGCAGTGGCATCGCACGATGGACGTGAACCTGCACTCGATCTTCTACGCCTGCCGCGCCGCTGCGCGCCGGCTCCGCGACGACGGTCGAATCGTCCTCGTGGGGAGCACGGCGGGTCAGCGCGGAGAGGCCTTCCACGCGGACTACGCCTCGACCAAGGGTGCGATGATCTCGCTCGTGAAGGGATTCTGCGTGGAGCTCGGTCCGCGGGGGATCACGGTCAACGTCGTGGCTCCGGGCTGGATCGACACGGAGATGTCCGCGTCCGCGCTCGGCGGCAGCGAGCGGAGCGCGATCGAGGCCTCGATTCCGATCGGACGCGTGGCGACCGCCGCAGACGTCGCCGGTCCCATCGTGTTCCTTTGCTCGGAGCTCGGCCGCCATCTGACGGGTGAGATCGTGAACGTCAACGGCGGCGCGGTTCTCGTGGGATGAAGTCCGTACGCCCGGTCGCGCCGCCGGCCGTACGCTGGATCACGCGAACGCTGGAGGAGGCCGGGTTCGAGACCTGGACCGTCGGCGGTGCGGTACGTGACGCCCTCCTGGGACACCCCTCGGGCGACTGGGACCTCGCGACCCGGGCGACCCCGCGCGACGTGCGCCGCATCTTCCGACGAACGGTTCCGATCGGCGTCGAGCACGGCACCGTCGGTGTCCTGGCCCGGGACGGGACGATGTACGAGGTCACCACCTTTCGGCGCGACGTGCAGACCGACGGGCGTCACGCCGTCGTCGCGTTCGCGGATACGATCGAGGAGGACCTCGCCCGAAGGGACTTCACCGTCAACGCCGTGGCCTGGCACGCCCTGCGCGAGGTCTTCTGCGATCCGTACGGAGGGGCCGCCGACCTGGAGGCGGGGGTGCTGCGAACGGTCGGCATCGCCGAGGATCGGTTCCGGGAGGACTATCTCCGGATTCTGCGGGCACTCCGCTTCGCCGGACGATTCGAGCTGCGGATCGAGGAAACGACCTGGCAGGCGGCGTGCAGACTGGTCGGCCACCTTCCGGTCCTCTCCGCGGAGCGGATCCGCGAGGAGCTGATCAAGGTCCTGGGTCAGGACGCTCGACCCACGCGGGCGCTCGAGCTCTATGCCGACGCGGGCGCGCTCGCGGTCCTCTATCCGGAGCTGGAGGGGCTGCGCCCGAAGGGCGCCTGGCTCCCCACCCTGGCGGTGATCGAGCGATTGCCGGCGTACCGGTCCGATCTACGTCTGGCGGCGCTTCTGAGACCGCTTTCCCGGGCTCAGGCGGCCGCCGTCCTCCTGCGACTCCGCCTCTCCAACGCCCTCACGGACGAGACGGCCACGATCGCCGCGGCTTCCACCCTGCCGCGGCCGGACGCCGCGGACGTCGAGTTCCGGAGGTGGCTCCGCCGGCACGGCTCCGAGCGGCTGGGCCGCATCGCGCGTGTCGAGCTGGCCGAGGCGCGGGCGGCGGGCCACGCGGGCGCGCGCGGTGCCGAGGGTCGGACCGGTTCCTCCGCTGCGGACGTGGTCGCGTCGTGGCGACGATGCCGGAGCGTGAGAAGGGCCGACCCACCACTTCAGGTCGGGGATCTCCGGTTCGGCGGCGCCGACCTCAAGCGACTCGGGCTGCGACCGGGACCGCTCTTCGGCAGGGTCCTCGACGGCCTGCTGGACTGGGTCCTGGAAGACCCCCGGCGCAACGAGCCGGTCAGCCTCGAGGAGCGCGCCCACGAGCTCGCCTCCGAGCTCTCCGGCACGGATTCTTCAGGCGGAGACGGGCCATGACCGAGCTCGACCTGTTCGGAGACGGGGCGAAGCCGGGGGAGGCGCTGCGGGGCGACCCCGAGAGGGCGGAGCCGGCCTCGGGCGACGGAGGAGACCCGGCGCCGCTCGCGGCCCGAATGAGGCCGTCCAGTCTCGACGAGTTCCGTGGTCAGGAACACCTTCTGGGCGCAGGGCGGGCCGTGCGGGCGATGCTCGACTCGGGGCGCGTATCGAGCATGATCCTCTGGGGTCCACCGGGAAGCGGGAAGACGACCCTCGCCCGGCTCCTCGCAAGAGAAGCCGACGTGGCGTTCGTGCCGTTCAGCGCCGTGACGGAAGGGGTGGCACGAGTCCGGGAGATCATCGCCGAGGCCGGGGAGCGACGCCGGGTGACCGGCCGGCAGACCATCCTCTTCTGCGACGAGATCCACCGATTCAACAAGGCACAGCAGGACGCCTTTCTGCCCCACGTAGAGGCGGGGACGGTGATCCTGATCGGAGCCACGACCGAAAACCCCTCCTTCGAAGTGGTCCGTCCGCTCCTCTCCCGTGCCCCGGTGTACGTGCTCGAGCCGCTGTCCGGCGACGACATCCAGCTGATTCTCTCGGAGGCGCTGGAGGCCGAGCGCGGGCTGGCACGGCTCGGGCTCACCGCAGAGACCGACGCGCTCGACTTCATCGCCGCGTCGTCCGACGGAGACGCGCGGCGGGCGCTCGGCGTGCTGGAGGCCGCGGCACACCTGGCCGGCGAGAGAGGGGCGATCGATGTCGGGATGGCCCGGGAAGCGCTGCAGCACCGATTCGCCACGTACGACAAGGGTGGCGAAGAGCACTACAATCTCATCTCGGCCCTCCACAAGGCCGTGCGCGGGAGTGACCCGGACGCTGCGCTGTACTGGCTCGCCCGGATGGTCGACGGAGGGGAGGATCCGCTCTACATCGCACGTCGCCTCGTGCGTATGGCTTCCGAGGACATCGGACTGGCGGACCCGGCAGCCCTCGCCACCGCGGTCGCCGCTCGCGATGCCTATCACTTCCTCGGCTCCCCCGAAGGGGAGCTCGCGCTCGCCGAGGCCGTGCTCTATCTGGCGACGGCTCCCAAGTCGAATCGTGCGTACCTCGCCTGGGGCCGCGCTCTCCGAAGAGCACGGGAAACCCCTTCGGCCCCGGTACCCATGCACATCCGGAACGCGCCGACGGGGCTGATGAAGGACCTCGGCTACGGCCAGGACTACAAGTACGACCCCGACGAGAGCGAGGGCGTGGCCGACCAGGAGTATCTTCCGGACGCACTGCGGGGCGAGCGATTCTACGACCCGGGGCGCTTCGGCTTCGAGAAGACGATCGCCGAGCGCCTTCGATGGTGGGCGGAGCGGCGGACGAAGCCGAAGCCCGGTGATGGCTGAGCGGACTTCGCCGTCGGCCCGGAGGCCGAGCGGGCGGGGCTTCTGCCCCTACTAGGGCGCCGCGACCTTGGGTATCGTTGTGCGGACACTCCTGCGGGAATCGGCCCGGTGCGGCCGGAGGTGACGGATCCCGACGCAACTCATCGATCTGAAGACGCCGGTCGATCGGGCGGTGCTCGTCGGTGCGCCGGACCGCTCTACATCTCGAGATCTGGCGGACGACCACCTGGCGGAGCTCGGGCGCCTGACCGACACGGCGGGTGGAAGCGTGGTGGGCACGCTGGTGCAGCGTGTGGACGCGCCGCATCCCCGGTATTTCATCGGGGAGGGGAAGGCGCGAGAGCTCGCCGCGCTGGTGAAGGAGGAAGAGGCCAATCTCGTCATCTTCGACGAGGAGCTCAGCCCTGCCCAGGGCAAGGGGCTCGAGGAGCTCGTGGGCGTCCGCGTCATGGACCGATCCGAGCTGATCCTGGACATCTTCGCCACGCGGGCGCGATCCCGGGAGGCACGGATGCAGGTGGAGCTCGCGCAGCTGCAGTACCTCCTGCCGCGCCTGCGGCGGATGTGGAGCCACCTTTCGCGCATCCGGGGCGGCATCGGGCTGCGCGGTCCGGGTGAGACGCAGCTCGAGACCGACCGACGCCTGATCGGCGTGCGGATACGGGACCTGCGCCGCAAACTAGAGGGCGTGGCCAGGGCACGGGCGGTGCAGAGGCAGGCCAGGGAGGGGAGCTTCCGCGTGGCGCTGGTCGGGTATACCAACGCGGGAAAGTCGTCGCTGCTCCGAGCCCTGTCGGGGGCGTCGCTCTTCGTGGAGGATCGTCTCTTCGCCACGCTGGACTCCGCGACGCGAAGCGTCGACCTCGGCTCCGGCTACGAGGCCTTGCTCACCGACACGGTCGGCTTCATTCGCAAGCTCCCGCACCACCTGGTGGCTTCGTTCCGATCGACGCTGGAGGAGGCGCGAGAGGCGGATGTCCTGCTACACGTCATCGATGCCTCCCACCCGGACTGGGAGGAGCAGCGGTCCGTGGTGCTGGAGGTCCTCCATGACCTCGGTTTGCACGAAAAAGACAAGATATTGGTGTTCAATAAGATAGACCGGATGACCTCGAGTGAGGTCGAAGGCCTCCGGCAGCGGGTCAGGGCCCTCGAGCCCGTGCCGGCGGTTTTCGTGTCCGCGCACGTTCCGGAGACCCTCGAGGCGCTGAGGGCGACCCTGCGGGCCCGCGTGCGCGGACGACTCTCGCAGGTGACGCTGAGCATCCCCGTCGCCGACGGGGAGGCCATCGCGACCGTCTACCGCGAAGGAGAGGTCGTCTCGCGGTCCGACGACAGACTCCATGTGTCGCTCACCGCGCGGGTTCCGCCCGGGGTGCTAGGCCGCCTGAGCGGCCGGGAAGGGGTCGTGATCGAGGAGGTCGCCTGATGTCGGCCGTGGTGGTAGTCGGGCCCGGGCGTCTGGGGCTCTCTCTCGCGGCGGCCTTCGCCCGCAGCGGCGCGTTCCGCGAGGTCGTCGTCTTCGGGCGGCACGCTCGGCCACCGGGCCACCCCGTCCTGGAGATGCCCGAGGTCCGCTACGTGTTCGGAGTGGAGCCACTCCCCAGGGATACGGCGGCGGTGCTGCTCGCGGTGCCGGACGCCGCGGTGCCCGAAATCACCTTCGCCATCGCGGGGCTGGGGCGCGCGCCCGGAGGGTGCGCGGCGTTCCATCTGTCCGGGACGCTGCCGACGGACGTGCTCGAGCCCTTGCATCGTCAGGGGTTCGGGGTCGGCTCGTTCTATCCGCTGGTTTCCGTCACGGATCCCCTCCGGGGGCCCGCGCGGCTCGCCGGCTCGTACGTCGCCGTCACGGCGGGCCCGGAGGTACTTCGCGTGGCGCATGGTCTGGGAGACGCGTTGGGGGCCGAGATCTTCGCCGTGCCTGCGGTGCGTCGGCCACTGTTCCACGCGGCGGTGACCCTGACGGGAAGCGCCCTGCCAGCTCTCCTCGCGCACGCGGGGCACATACTCGAACAGGCCGGGATCGACCCCGACGAAGGACTGGCCGCTCTGGTGTCCCTGATGCGCAGCGTGCTCGACGGCGTCGACTCCGACGGCCTCCGGAGCGCGCTGCCCGGTCCGCTGGCCCGAGGCGACGTCGAGACCACGGCGCTCCACCTGCGGGCGCTGGATCCGGAGGATCAGCGCCGCTACGCGGTCTTTGCGCGTGAGATTCTGCGGCTGGGGTCGGTTGGCCCGGGGCAAGGGGCCTCAGGTGAAGAGGCCCGGGGGGAACTCGAAGAGCTGCTCGGACGGTACGTCGGGCGGGAGACAACCGGAGCGGGAGCCGAGCACTGACATGCCTCCGATAGAGATGCGCGTGTACGTCAACATCGACCACGTCGCGACCGTGCGTCAGGCCCGCCGCACTGACGAGCCCGACCCGGTTCGGGCCGCCGTCCTGGCAGAGCTCGGCGGAGCCGACGGACTGACGGTCCACTTGCGCGAGGACCGCCGGCACGTGCAGGACCGCGACGTGGACCTGCTCCTCCAGACGGCGCGAACGCCGATCAATCTCGAGCTCGCCGCCTCGTCCGACATCGTCGACCTGGCGTGCGCGTGGCGGCCTGCGCAGGCCACGCTGGTTCCGGAGCGGCGCGAAGAGGTGACCACGGAGGGGGGGCTTTCCCTGTCCGACGAAGCGCAGCGGTCTGCGACGCACGAGGCGTTGAAGCGGCTCTCGGAGGCGGGTATCCGTACGTCTCTCTTCGTCGATCCGGATGCGGACGCAATCCACGCCTCGAGCGACCTCGGGGTGGACGCCGTCGAGCTTCACACGGGGGAGTACGCGAACGCGCGCGGCGCAGGGCGGGAAGCGCAGCTGGACCGGCTCGTCGAAGCCGCCCGGGAAGCCCGCTCGTGCGGCCTCGCCGTGCATGCCGGGCACGGGCTGACGTACGAGAACGTGGCCCCGGTCGCGGCGATCGAGGAGATCGAGGAGCTCAATATCGGTCACAGCATCGTGTCGCGGGCCGTCCTCGTCGGCATGGAGAGGGCGGTGCGAGACATGGTCGGGGCGGTCCGGAGGGCGCGAGCCCGATGAAGCACTGGGGCAAGGCCGCGTTCGGCCTCGCCGTGACGATCGTCCTCCTCTGGCTGGTCATGAGGGGGGTGGACTTCGGCGAGGTGCTGTCCGAGATCGGTCGAGGCGACTTCCTGCTGCTCGGAGCCTCCGTCTTCGTCGCCACGTCGGGGTTCCTGATCCGGGCGATGCGGTGGAAGGTCCTGCTGACCCCGGTGCTTGACGAGACGCGACTCCGGTCGCGCTTCGCCGGGGTGTCGATCGGCTTCATGGCCAACAACCTGCTTCCCGCCCGGGTCGGGGAGTTCGCACGGGCCTACGCCCTCAGTCGCCTCGAGCCCGTGAGCGCGACCGCGGCGTTCGGCACGCTCGTGGTGGAGCGCTTCATGGACGGCGTGGTTCTGCTCCTGTTCCTCGTCGTTCCCGTCCTGACGCCGGGCTTCCCCGAGGTCGGGGCCCTGACCGAAGGCAGTGGGCAGGCCATGTTCCGGTTCGCGATCACCCTCGTCCTGGGTGTCCTCGCCGTTCTGGTCGTCATGGCGGCGGTACCTCGTGCCTTCGAAGCCGTCGTGGAGCGGATGACGAGGATTCTGCCGGAGGGACCGCGCGAGCGCGTCATGGGGGCGCTCCACGGGCTGCTGGGCTCGATTGCGATCATGCGGGACCCGAGACTGCTCCTGGCCGGGTTCGCCTGGTCTCTGTTCTTCTGGACATGGCACGGGATCTCGTTCTGGCTCGGGATGCTGGCCTTCGGCATCGACACGGGCCTGGTCTCCGCGTTCTTCACCGAGGCCGTCGTCGGGTTCGGGGTCGCGGTCCCCTCCGCGCCGGGCTTCTTCGGCACCTTCCATTTCGCGGCCAACTTCGCGCTCACGACCGTGTACGGCGTTCCGGAGGCCGAGTCCCTCGCCTTCGCGTTCGCGTACCATTTCGGCGGGTGGATTCCCATCACGGTGATCGGACTCGGGTTCGCCTGGACGCTCGGACTTTCGCTGGGCGAGGTGGAGGGCGCCGAGGAGGAGATCGAGGAGGCGTACGAGGCCGCCGGGTCGTCGTGACGCGCGGCAGGTCCGCCTCGCTGGAGGCCCCGGGGAAGGTCAACCTCGTTCTCCGGGTGCTCGGACGCAGATCGGACGGGTATCACGAGATCGCGACGCTCTTTCAGGCCATCGACCTCTGCGACAACGTCCGGGTCTCCGTCGATCCGGATGCCTCGGGAGTCGACTTGGCGCTGGAAGGCCCCGACCTCGGTCCGCTGGAGGAGAATCTCGCCTACCGCGCCGCGGAGCGCTTTTGCGACAGGTACGGCGTCGAAGCCGGCGTCCGAATCGAGCTCCTGAAGAGGATCCCCGCAGGCGGCGGGCTGGGCGGGGGATCATCGGACGCGGCGGCGGTGCTTCGGCTCCTCAGCGCACTGACGGGTCACGGGGAAGGCCTGCAGGCGCTGGCAGCCGACCTCGGGTCGGACGTCCCGTTCTTCGTCGCGGGCTCGGCCACGTCGCTGGGCGCCGGACGGGGCGAGCTTCTCACGGCGCTCCCCGCGCTGCCCGAGAAGGACGTCGTTCTCGCGCTTCCTCCTGTGCACGTATCCACCGCCTGGGCCTACGGTCGCCTTGCCGAGGTGCGTGCGGCGGTAGGCTCGCGGGACCGTGATCCCGGTGGGGATGAGGCACTGCCGGCGGGGGCGGCGGCCATGTTTGCCGACTGGGATGGCGTCCTCCGGGAGGCCGTGAACGACTTCCAGCCCCTGGTTTCGGAAGCCTTCCCCGAGGTCGCGCGATCCCTCGAGGGGCTGCGCGAGAGCGGAGCGGCTCTGGCGATGCTCTCGGGTAGCGGCGGGGCGTGCTTCGGGGTTTTCGACGAGGCGGCGCGGGCCGAAGCCGTCGCAGCGGAGCTGACCGGTGAGCTCGGATGGCCGTTTCTCGCTACCCGGACGCTGCGTGCGCCGCCCGAGCCCCGTTCGACGGACTGATTGCCACGTACGGGGGTTGAACCAATCCCGCGCCCTCCGGTACGATTCGCTCTGATGGCCCGTCGTCTAATGGCAGGACACCGGTCTTTGGAACCGGTAGTGGTGGTTCGAATCCACCCGGGCCAACTCGTGTCCGTGATGGTCGGCGCCCTGATCGTCCTGGGCGCAGCCGCCGGCCCTGCCCGAGCCCAGGTCGTCACCCAGCCGACCGACACGCTGGTCCTCGCCGTCGATCCGTCCGACGTGGTCGGGGCGGCCCAGGCGGCTCAGGCCTCGTTCGAGCGGCGCAGGCTACGGCATCTCCCGCTTTCCTACGGCTCGCCCGGGGGGAGCTGCGACGAGCATGTGGGCCGCTTCTGCACGTGGTACGGGGAAGGGGAGTGGTATCCCGTCCCCGAGGCCCCCGAGATCGTCGAGATGCGTCGGGAGCTACTCGAGCGCCTCGACTCCCTGCAGGCCCTGGCTCCGGCGAGCGACTGGATTCTTGGCCAGCGGGTCTGGTACCGATCCGAGGGAGGCGACTGGCGGGGTGCCCGGTCGGCGGCGGCGGCATGTGGCCCCGCGGAAGGGTGGTGGTGTGCGGTACTGGAAGGTTTCGCCCTGCACGGCCTGGGCGCCTACGAGGAGGCGGAGGAAGCCTTCCGCCGTGGTCTCGAGCGCATGCCGGAAGAGACGCGGGAGCGCTGGTCCACGCCACGGTGGCCGGTCGACTCGGAGGCTCGGGAGACCTTGCGGGAGCTCGGGGACGACCGAGCCGGCACCCTCGAGCTTCTCTGGGAGCTCGCCGATCCCCTGTACCTGGTGGCCGGGAACGACCGATGGACGGCGCACCACGCCCGGTGGACGGTCACCGAGCTCCGGGACCGGGCGCGGAACCCCTTCCAGATACGCTGGGGGGAAGACCTGTCCGAGCTCACTGTTCGTCACGGATGGGAGCTCGGCTGGGAGCGGTCTCCCACGCGGGATTTTTCCTCGATCGACAACGTGATCGGGCACAAGCATCCCGAGGGCCGGGACTATATGCCCCCCGGGGCGGTGCTGAGGGCACCGGCCGACGCGAGCGAGGCCGATCTGCAGGCGGACCGTGGGCGCCCGAGGAGCCTGTATGCGCCGGATTATGCGCCGGTGCTCCTGCCGATGGATGCCCAGCTGGCCGTCTTCCCGAGGGTGGCGGAGGTGGTCGTCGTAGCGACCGCGTTCCTTCCGGAGGACACGACGTTCCATTCCGACCACGACCACGCGCTCCCCTGGATGGAGCCGGGCGGCCAGGCGGGCCTTCCCGATCGGGTCGGTCTCTTCGTTCGGCCCGTGGGGCCGAGCGCGGGCGTTTCGTCGCCCCGAAGCGCGATCGAGCAGGGCTTCGTGACCGGTGCGCTGGTGGTTCGCATCCCCGCCGGTGAATACGTCGTATCGGCCGAGAGTTGGAGCCCGAGGCTGCGCAGGGCCGGGCGGCTGCGGCGCGGGCTTCGGGCCCGAGGCGCGGTGGAAGACGTCGCCACCCTCTCCGACCTGCTTTTGCTGGAGCCGGGCCAGGACCCGACCGCGCTGGAGGCGGCGGTGGACCGGGCGTTGCCCGGGCTGAAGCTGCGACGCCACCAGCGATTCTCCGTGGCGTGGGAGGTGGCGGGCCTCGGATTTCGTGCGGAGGCCCTCGAGTTCGAGATCTCGGTCGAGCGCCGGGGCAGGAGCGTCCTTCGACGCGTGGGCGAGTTCCTCGGCATCTCGGACCGTCCGCGACCGCTCGGGCTCTCGTGGCAGGAGCCGGCGGCCCGCGAGCCCGGCCCCAGCTTCCACGTCGTCGACCTCGACCTGCCGCCGCTCGATCCCGGGGCGTACCGGATCCGGCTGGTCCTTCGTACCGCGGATCGGTCGGACGCCGAGCGCACCCTGGATTTCGAGGTGGTCGACCGGACTCCGCGTTGACCCCTTGTCGGGTCCGGTCTAGCTTTCCGGGCTGTCTTTCGCACGTCTCTCGGCATCCCTGATCCCACCCCATGGACGACACCTACAGGCGGGGCCCGCTCCTGTTGCTCGCGGGACGTGCCAACCGGCCGTTGGCCTCCGAGATCGGAGAGCTGATCGGGAAGTCGCCGGACGGTGCCACGATCCGTCAGTTCGCGGACGGCGAGATCTTCGTGCGAATCGACCGCAACGCCCGCGGTCGCGACGTCTTCATCGTGCAGACGACGTCCGCGCCCGCCGAGAACATCCTGGAGCTCCTGCTCCTGATCGATGCGGCTCGGCGCGCTTCGGCGGCTCGGGTCACGGCCGTCATCCCGTACTTCGGGTACGGTCGGCAGGATCGCAAGGACCAGCCGCGCGTCTCCATCGGTGCGAAGCTCGTCGCGAACCTGATCGTCGCGGCGGGAGCTGATCGGGTGGTTTCGATCGACTTCCATCAGCACCAGATCCAGGGCTTCTTCGACATCCCGGTGGATCACCTGTATGCGGCGCCGGTGATCACCAAGTACTTCCGGGACAAGGCGTTGGAAGACCTGGTCGTGGTGGCTCCGGACGTCGGCTCGGCCAAGATGGCGAGAGGGTTCGGCAAGAGGCTCGCCGCGAGCTTCGCCATCATCGACAAGCGTCGACCCAAGGCCAACCAGTCCGAGGTGCTCAACGTGGTCGGTGAGGTCGAGGGTATGAACTGCCTGCTCGTCGACGACATGGTGGATACGGCCGGCACTCTCTCGAATGCGGTACACGCGCTCAAGGAGCGGGGAGCGAAGTCGGTTTACGCGGCCGCGACGCACGCGCTCTTCTCCGGCGAGGCCGTCCGGCGGCTCAGCGACGCGCCGCTCGAGGAGATGGTAGTGACGAACACGATCGCGATTCCGAAGGAGAAGCACTTCGAGAACCTCACGGTTCTCTCTGTGGCCGACCTGCTCGCGAAGGCGATCGACCACGTGCACTCGAACGAGTCGGTCAGCCAACTCTTCGAGATGCTCCCGGACAACTGATCCGGGACCTGAGGGAAAGGGCCCCGGGAGAGCCCGGGGGCCGATAATCAGAGGAACGAGAAACATGAGTACCGACACGACACTGAAGGCAGAGCTTCGGGAAGGCACTGGAAAGGGGGTCGCCCGCAAGCTCCGGGCGGCGGGCCGGCTTCCGGCCGTGGTCTACGGCGGAGCCGACGAAGCCCAGCACATCTCGCTGGATGCCCACGACGCGGAATATCTGTTTCGCAACATCTCCGTCGACAACACGATCGTCGACCTGGAGATCGAGGGCGAGAAGGGGGGCGTTCAGACCCTCGTGCGCGAGATCCAGACCCACCCCTGGAAGGCCACGCTACTGCACGTCGACTTCCTCAGGATCCAGAAGGGTGTCGCGGTCGACATGGTCGTGCCGCTCCATCTCATGGGCGATCCGGTCGGCGTCACGATGGGGGGCGGGGTCGTCGAGCAGATCATTCACGACCTGCCCGTGCGCTGCATTCCGTCGAAGATTCCGGAGGTGATCGAGGTCGACATCAGTGCCCTGGACGTCGGCGACGTCCTGCACATCTCGGACATCACTCTCGACGAGGGCGTCGAGGTCACGATCGCTCCGGAGCGGACCATCTGCTCGGTCTCGCTGCCGAAGGCTGCTGTCGAGCCCACCGAGGAGGAAGAGCTCGAGGCCGGAGCCGTCGAGGCGGAGGCTGCGGCGCCCGAAGCCGGGGAAGCGGAAGGGGCCGAGGGCTGAGGCCCTCGTTGAGCGGCCTGCTGCATGAAAGTCGTGGTCGGGCTCGGGAATCCCGGGCCCGAGTACGACGATACCCGACACAACGTCGGGTGGTGGATGGTGGATCGTCTGGCGTACGACTGGGACTTCGGTCCCTTCAGGCGTGAGGGCCGTGCCTTCGTCAGCGAGGGCGCGGTCGGTGGCGCCCAGGTGCGCCTGGTGAAGCCGAACACCTATATGAACAAAAGTGGCCTCGCGATGAGGCCGTTTAAGGCGATGGAGTCGTTCGAGGCACCACGGGATCTCCTGGTGATCGTGGACGACGCCGCGCTTGACGTGGGACGAGTGCGCTTCCGACCCCGGGGTGGGTCGGGAGGTCACAACGGGTTGAAGTCGATCTCGGGAGCGTTGCAGTCGGACGAGTATGCCCGGCTTCGGATCGGCGTGGGGCAGAAGCCTTCGGGTGAGGACCTGTCGGACTGGGTCCTCTCGAAGATGCCCGAAGAGGACGAAGATGTGGTTGTGGGGTTACTCCCGGAGCTGACCGAGGCCGTCGAGGTCTGGATCGGCGAAGGAGTCGAGGCGGCGATGAACCGCTTCAATCGATAGAGCATTCAACCAGAGCACGACGAACCAGAGGAAATCCATTCGATGAACTTCGTCGACCTGACCGGCTTCGCCTGGCTACTCGGGGTGACCGGGCTCGCGATCGCGGGCGGAATCTACGGCTACGTAACCAGACAGGACGCCGGGAACGAGATCATGGTGGATCTCGGGGAGCAGATCCACGACGGCGCCATGGCGTTCCTGCGTCGCGAGTACACGGTGCTCGCGGGCTTCGTGGCGGTCGTCGCGATCCTGCTGGGCATGGCCATCGGCTGGGTGTCGGCCGGGGCGTACGTCTTCGGTGCCCTCAGCTCGGTGGCCGCGGGCTTCGCCGGGATGAAGGCCGCGACGCGCGCCAACACGCGCACCTCGGCCGCGGCCAATCAGGAGGGACAGGGCAAGGCCCTTCGGGTCGCCTTCTTCGGTGGGGCGGTGATGGGCCTCGCGGTGGCCGCCCTCGGCATGCTCGGGCTGGGTGTGCTGTACTACCTGTTCGGTGCGAGCGCGAGCACCGCGTCCGACTTCACCGCGTATGCCGAGGTGGTGTCGGGCTTCGCGATGGGCGCGAGCTCGATCGCTCTCTTCGCACGCGTCGGGGGCGGTATCTACACGAAGGCGGCCGACGTCGGAGCGGATCTCGTCGGTAAGGTCGAGGCGGGAATCCCCGAGGACGATCCGCGCAATCCGGCGACGATCGCCGACAACGTCGGGGACAACGTCGGCGACGTCGCGGGCATGGGCGCCGACATCTTCGAGTCCTATGTCGGCTCGATGGTCGCCACGATCGCCATCGGTGCGACCGCGCCGGCTCTGGCCGGCAGCCGGGCGGCGGCTATCGCCCTGCCGCTCACGACGGTGATGGTCGGCCTCGTGAGCTCCCTGGTCGGCATCGCCGCGATGAAGGTGCTGGAGAAGCGCAACCCGTCGCAGGCCCTGCACGGCACGACCTGGGTCGCCGGGGCGCTCTTCCTCGTCCTGATGTACTTCGTCGTTCAGGGCATGGGCATCACCTTCACGGGATCCGCGTATCCCGCATCCGGGCCCTGGATCGCCATTCTCGCGGGTATGATGGCCGGCATCATGATCGGCACCGTGACCGAGTACTACACGGCGCATGGCCCGGTAAAGAGGATCGCCGAGGCGAGCCAGACCGGATCGGCGACCAACATCATCGCCGGTCTCGCCGTCGGCATGGAGTCCACGGTGATTCCCGTGATTCTGATCTGCGTCGCCATCGGGGTCGCCTTCAACTTCGCCGGCCTCTACGGCATCGGCATCGCTGCGGTGGGTATGCTGGCCACCGTGGGTGTCACGATGAGCGTCGACGCCTACGGCCCCATCGCCGACAACGCCGGCGGAATCAGCGAGATGAGCGGCCTGGGCCCGGAGACGCGAGAGATCACGGATTCGCTCGACGCGATCGGGAACACGACGGCCGCCATCGGAAAGGGCTTCGCCATCGGATCGGCGGCGCTGACCGCGCTGGCTCTTTTCTCCGCCTATGCTTCGGCCGTCGGACTGGACCAGTCCGGGATCAACATCGTCGACCCGAAGGTGGTCATCGGGCTGCTGCTCGGCGGGGTACTCCCCTTCTTCGTCGCGGCGCTCACCATGACGGCCGTTGGACGCGCGGCCCAGGGCATGGTGGACGAGGTGCGTCGCCAGTTCCGCGAGATTCCGGGGATCATGGAGGGGACGGCGAAGCCGGACTCGGCGCGGTGCGTGGACATCTCCACGCGGGCCGCTCTCCGCGAGATGATCCTGCCCGGCATCACGGCCGTCCTTTCCCCGGTCATCGTCGGCAGGTTCCTCGGCGTCGAGGCGCTGGGAGGGCTGCTCGCCGGGGCGACGGTCACGGGTGTGACCATGGCCCTCTTCATGGCGAACGCCGGGGGCGCGTGGGACAACGCCAAGAAGTACATCGAGGGTGGCGCCTACGGCGGCAAGGGCTCGGATCCCCACAAGGCTGCAGTCGTCGGCGACACCGTGGGTGACCCGTTCAAGGACACGTCGGGGCCGTCGCTCAACATCCTGATCAAGCTCATGAGCGTCGTGTCTCTGGTGATGGCTCCCTGGTTCATCGCCTGACCCACAGGACGGGAATCCATGCCCAAGGAGCCGTCGTTCGAGAACGCGCTGGCCTTCGCGGCCGATCTCATCCGGATCCCCGGCCTCCCGGGGCAGGAGGGAGACGTAGCGGTGCGGGTGAGGGAGGAGTTCGAGTCCCTCGGGCTGGAAGACGTTCGCGTGGACGGTGCCGGCAACGTGATCGGAGTGGCCC
>Ga0209536_100005457_pt1 | contig 19738 bp, 23 predicted proteins | sample DeeMarSeWOR28_12_FD_187461 | JGI IMG/M metagenome (GOLD analysis project Ga0209536, IMG submission 187461) | Marine sediment microbial communities from White Oak River estuary, North Carolina - WOR-2-8_12 (SPAdes) (version 2) | ecosystem: Environmental > Aquatic > Marine > Intertidal zone >...
CATCAATACTGATTTCGACCACAAAATCAAGGGGTGCACTGGGCATATACGAGTGGCAGGACCACTATGGATTGGAGATCTTTTCAAAGATACGTTCCTCATTGATGCCAAAGAGGGGTTGAAAGATGTTGGAACCAGTGTCTTCCATCGAAAAGCACCAGAAATGCTTGAAAAGATGAGAGAGGAGTCTGAGCTGACTGGTACACCGTTCATAGATCTTCATGCGTTGTTTGACCTTCACAACTTCGAACCTGTGAAGAACCAAACCATTATTGATGAATTGAGATTAAAAGGATATGAAGCCACACGAACCCATTTCAAATCCACTGCAATCAGGACAAATGCCTCTGTGGATGAAGTGGTAAGTGTGATATCAAATTGTAAAGCGAGGTGATAATGCTGGGTAGACCACGAGGAGGAGAGAAAGAACGAAAGAAGGAGCATTATTACCGAGCTGCCAAGAAACATGGGTATCGGGCTAGATCTGCATACAAACTAAGGCAGATTGCAAAGAGTCACAAACTCTTGGTGGGAGTTGACCGTGTTGTTGAGCTCTGTAGTAGTCCAGGAGGGTGGACTCAGGTGTTAAAGGAGCTTGACAGCAGCCTGCAGATTGTGGCGGTTGATCTCACTATTATGCCGCCACTACAGGGTGTCAAATTCATCCAAGGTGATATCCTTGATGAAGAGATTATCGAGAGAATAGAGTCTCTGACTGGAGGTACAGTTGACTTGGTCCTTTCAGACTGTGCACCAAAGGTCACTGGGCAATGGGACTTGGATGTGGCAAGGCAACTGTCACTTGTTGAAGGGACTGTCAACATTGGACACAGATTACTCAGTGACAAAGGGAAGGTCTTAGCCAAGGTGTTTCAAGGTCCAGGATTTCAGGAGTTCATGCAGTCTGTCAAAAAGAGATTCAACTCTGTAAAACTAATCAAACCTGATGCGTCACGAAAAACCAGTGCCGAGATGTATCTCCTGGCAATAGGACCGCGTGGAAGAAGTCCACGCGAGGATGCTTAACTTAAGACGGCACTAACGTCAGTGCCCATCCATTCCTCAAGCTCTCTACATGTGACAGGAGAGTCTGGCTGTCTTATTCCGCATCTGCCAATCTTCAGGCAATGGAAACACGGGCAACCGTTCATATCGGATAGGGCACCGGGCTCAGCATCGTCGACGACTGGAGTTTTAATCATGTAAGTTTCTTTTTCGAGTTCTTGTTTCTGCATTATTCGTCCCTCAGACATCAATGTCGTTATCGTTTCTGTTATCTTTTGAGAGTCGATACCCAGCCTATCCGCGAGTTCCCCGATGAGTAGACCGTTCTCACCTGCATCACGCAATGCGTTCAGGATCTGTTCGGCATCATCGTTCATTGAAATGACCTTGAATAGACACGTGGCAACGTCAAACATCTTACGCGAGATGATATTTAAATTTCGGAAGCTGCTAGTCATTATCGGCAAATGTCGTATTGAATACGACATAGATGTACACTAATGTACATCACTTTTTCTTGAGATAGAGCATTTGTCCAATTAGTTTAGACGTATCATAGTCGCGTTTGGGACGCACAGCTACATAGGGTTCCTTCACTGGTCCAAAGACATCGATGATTGATCCTACCTCTTGGGCCTTTTTGTCAAGTACAATGGATCGAGAACCAACAGGCGGCGTCTTGTCGGTGCGCAGGATGATTGAACCTCGCTTTGAGATATGGAGTACTTTTCCTAGACGCCTCACTGTGTCACACTCACTTCTATGACTATTTCCGCCGCTTCTTCTTACCCTTGCCTTTCTTCTTTTCAGCGGCTAATCGAGCGGACTCTCGTTGGGCAACAGCCCTTCGAACGCCCTTTGCAAGCATGAGTAATACTCGTTTCTTCTTGTGATTCTCAGGATTGGCAACAAGTAGGTAGCCATTCTTATCAGTAGACACTCGGGGATATTGTTTGTCAGGTTCAAGCTCGTACTCAAAACCGGAAGACTCTGCAGCCATCTCTAGAATCTTCAGAGTGACATTAGAAGCAGCCAAGTTGGAGGGTATCTTTCGACCTTGAATTCTTGAAAGGTCCTTTTCGAAGTAAGCAGGCCAGATGACTAACATTCCATCTCGTTTTCTCATAGTACATTCTTCCGGGTGCTGTACAGATTCCAGTTTTGAAGTTCTTTTTTACTTTCGCATCAGGAGATATTTACGGATGACTTGATAAGCGTGTAGGACTGCTACCTGACAACGGAACAAGAGGATGAATTACAACTTGACCAGAAAGAGCAAGGATGTCTATTTTGCAGAGATAGCAGACCTGGTGTCCTCCAGAAGCACATGTATCAGAAACCAGGTTGGTGCGGTAATTGTCAAAGACTCACAGATACTGAGTACAGGTTACAATGGAGCGCCAAAAAAATTACCTCACTGCGAGGATGTAGGATGTTTACGTGAAGAACTGGGTGTCAAACCAGGAACACATCATGAGTTATGTCGAGGATTACATGCAGAACAGAATGCTATCATCCAGGCTGCGTTTCATGGAGTCAGTGTGAATAACGCCAAGATTTACTGTACGACGAGACCTTGCAGTATCTGTACGAAGATGCTCATCAATGCGGGTATTGAAGAGATTGTCTACATTGAAGAATATGAGGATGAACTGGCGGCACAGCTTGTAAAAGAAGCAGACCTAACACTTCGTCAGGTGAAGATTCCAAGAAAATATGGAAGGAACTCAAAATAGACAAGAACTTCTGGAAAGGTTAAAGAACAACTGTGCTTCGTTCCAGCTTAATAGGTGTGTCCGCATGGGAGAACTTGAGAATCTGATTAGTATTCACGATTTGGATAGAAAGACAATCGATCATATCCTTGATACTGCAACAAAGATGGAGTCTGTTGCAGTGAAGAGGGGCAAGGATCTTGACTCAAAGATCATGGCAGTCTTGTTCTTTGAACCCTCTACACGAACACGTCTCTCGTTTGAGAGTGCCATGCTGAGACTTGGTGGTAGTGTTCTTGGATTTGCAGAGGCAGGAACATCAAGTGCGGGAGGAAAAGGAGAAACTCTTGCAGACACCATTAGAACAGTAGAGAGGTATGCGGACATAATTGTGATACGACACCCGTTGGATGGTTCGGCTCGGGTAGCGGCTGAGTTTTCTAGCATTCCAGTGGTCAATGCAGGAAGTGGTTCCGAGGAACACCCGACCCAAGCCTTGCTAGACTTGTACTCCATTCGGAAGATTAAGGGAAAAATTGACGGTCTCTCTATCTCACTCTGTGGAGACCTCAAATACGGACGCACAGTTCACTCCTTAGGCATGGGTCTCAGTCACTATGATGTCAAAATCAAACTCGCAGCACCCCAGTTACTCAGAATGAAACCAGCCATCATCGAGCAGATGAAGAAGTCTGGAGTTGATGTTGTAGAGTGTGATAGTGTTGAAGAAGCTGTGAAAGATGTGGATGTGGTCTATACTACGCGCATCCAAAAAGAGCGTTTTCCAGATGTTCGAGAGTATGACAAAGTTAAGGACAAATTCCGAATCGCTGCTGATGACCTGAATCACATGAAGGAGGATGCCATCATTCTTCATCCACTACCACGAGTTGATGAGCTTGATGCAGCAATTGATAGCACACCTCATGCAAAATATTTTGACCAAGTCTACAATGGAGTCATCCTAAGAATGGCGGTATTGAAGCTGATTCTTGGCTAGATTGGTTCGATTCCTCGCAACTCACGTGTCAATGTTTCAATAGAGGTTATCTTACTCACAGCCAATGGAATCCGCATTTGTTCAGACAGTTCTAGAGCAAGTCTGTCAACTGTCCCCACACCATGAAGGACCACAAGAGATGGTTTGAACTCCTGTGATTTTATGGCAATCATTGGAGCTCGACCGGTATTTACATTGGTGAAAATAAGACATCTCTCTGTTGTGGCACCAAAGAGCTTCAGAAACGCATCACTGTCTAGTTCTTTCACTGCACGTTCGACATCAACAAGAGTGTATCCATAGATCTCACGGTCCAGAAGTTTCTCACCGCTCTTGACTGAGCACTTCAGACGTTGACAGAACTCTTTCGAAGTCATGGGAGATGTAAAGTCACTCATTGCTAGGACTATGTTGAGGTCAACGAGACTGACATCCATTAGGCGTACAAATGCAGCTACAACCTGACCGCCATTTCGTTCATCCAGTGTGAGGAGAGCCATAACAAACCGTCGTATCGTTGAAGTTCCTGGAGATTTTCTCCGTCCGGACTCATAGTCACTAATCACACTTGGACTGATGTTCAGATAGTCAGCGAGTACAATCTGGGGGAGTCTGAACCGTTCCCTCCAGATCTTCATGGTCTGCCCTGGATGGTCAGATAGTGCAATCTCACCAGCAATGCGTCGAGCAAGACGCTCTCGAACAGAGGATTGATACGACATTAAGCGAATTTTCTGGTGGTTTGAACATAAGGATTTCGACTATTGACGAAGTGAGAAGAAGTGGTGGGCCGGCCCGGATTTGAACCGGGGATCCCCTGGAGTCTTGCTAGCGGACAAGAGTCCGCAAGACCCAAACCAGGAATCATAGCCAAGCTAGACCACCGACCCATGCTAGACGGGGAGTCCTTCAACTGTGGTTATAAGAATAACGGAGCTGCTACAAAATATCAGTCATGAATAAGGTCTTAACTGTGAGTCAGTACATGATGGTGAGTGAGATGAGTCTACTTGGCCCAGACGATTTCGATCTGGATAGAAAGGGTCGAAAGAAGAAGCTGGCAAAGGACCTAGCCCCTTCAGTAGCAAAAGAAATTGAGAAGTGGCTGGAAAGGGAAGATGACCCTGAAGCTTTCAGAAGAGTATCGGAACTAGTAGGTCCTGAAGAAGCAGCCCGTCTGTTTGCGAAGCGCCGTAGACATGGTAGAAGACTGAAACCTGGAGACCCTCTACTCGAAGACTGATGAAGTGACTACATTGACAACTGAACTAGATGATCGGACTGAACAGAGTAACATCAGAACATCCTTGGCTTTTATCCGCACAATTGACGCAGAGAAAAGGACCCATCTAGCTGAACTTCGGACTGGTATAGGCATACTGACAATAGCACTGTCCCTAATGACAATTCTAATTGCCACATCGAGCAGTTACTCAGTCAATGCAGTCTTGGGATACATAATAGCTCTGGGGATAGGCATTGTCTTCTTGTTATTGATAGGAAGTCATCTTGTGGTTTCGGCTCTTAAGAGATTACGCAGAGACGCTGTCCTCCGAAACAAGTGTGACGATTTATCTTGTCTAGTAGCAGAGTTCAACAACCACGATCATGATTAGAATGAATGGAGCCCCAGGCGGGATTCGAACCCGCGGCCTTCTCCTTACCAAGGAGACGATCTAACCGGTCTGAGCTACTGGGGCGTTTGTTGACAACGATAGGCTGTCACTTCGCATTCCGCATGAAAATCGGTGATAAAGATTTCTACAGGGTTCTCAATCTTCGAGAAGCACAATGCCCAATAGGAGGAAATCCCATAGCGAAATCATGGCCGGGGAGATTGAAGATATCAACCAAGTGATGTTCTGTCGGGATGCAAAGAGAGAGTCATTCATTGAGATCGTTTCACGGCTTGACCTAAAACCCCCAGTTGTGATCAAACCCAATTGGTCAACATCAAAGATTTTCACCGAGGCTGAAATTTTAGATTGGACGCTATCATCATTAAACTGTGAGAAGATTGTTGTAGAGAGCTTTGCACACTACCGAAGTCCAATATTTCTGGACCATGATGGACCATTCAATGCCGAGCTCGAGAAGAAGTTGGCTGGACAGAAAAAGAAGGATCTGCGTAGTAATGATAAGTGGTTTCTAGAACTGACTGGGATTGGGGAAGTTCTGAAGAAACATGATGTGGAGTACCTCAATCTCTCTCATGAACTCTGGTCAAAACGGGTATGTGAACCAGAGGAAATCAGGTCGATTGTAGAATCCAGATTTGACCCTCTGTCAAATGATATAATGCATTCAATGGTCCCCACAAGGCTTCACGAACTGAGTGGTGGAACATTGCTTAGTCTTGCTAAGCCAAAGCTGGCTCATGGAACAATCGGAGTTACTCTATCTATCAAGAATCTATTTGGGATGATTTCTACGCCCTTCAGAGGGAAGTTTCATGGGACCAACGACTCAAAGCTCAATGACAGTATAATGGACATCACCAAGATTTGCCATTCACTCTTCAATGTCCGAGGAATAGTTGAAGCAGTCTTCTCAACCTCGGCGTCTGATGAGTTTCTTGCTCAGTCCACGAGATTCGAAAATTTGGGATTCGTTTGGGGATCGGATGATGTCTTTGAACTAGATGCAGTAGTAACGACACAAATGGGACTTGACCCTAAATCTGTTGGACATCTATCCCTAGTTGCAGAAACATTCGGTCAATGGTCAAAGAATGCAGTTGATTTGGCAAAACAGAACCGAATTGAACTAAAATCAATGTCATGAACTCAAAATCGAAGAAGTGATAATCATTCAAGCTCTGTAGAAATTTGGAGGTTGGAGCAAGTGGATGACTATTCAGAGGTATCTGAACCCCAAAAACCCGTTTCAATACGAGCATATGGTATATCCGGTTCCACTCTAAAGAAGGAGATTGAAACTATAACTGGTGTAAATCCAGGCAAGAACGCCGTCTATTCCAAAGAAACAGGTCGTGTTTCAGTTACATCTGAGGTCTTTGGTGACTGTTGTGGAGGCGACGGTTATTGTACCTGTGATGGTGGTGGTGGTGGTGGTGAGGAGGGTGTAGCAATCTGCCTCATTATCATTCTAGCAATCATGATTGCCCTTGCTGTTGTGTGGTTTGTTGTGATGTTTGCGTTTTCAATCGTGACAATAGGTGGTTTCTTCAAGAGGCGGTTTCGGACTCTTGTTGTTGTTGAAGATGAAAATAAGGAGTTCATCGGGAAACTTGCTATGATAACAGTTCAAAACCGGGGAGTTCTAGAATATCCCTTTGGGCATCGTGAGTATGATGATTGGATGACTCGAGCATTTGGGATGTATAACAGGTTAAAGATATTGAGACAAGTAAGTATCTTCTTTGGATTCTGGTGGGCAGTGGTTGAGGTCGCTTTCAAGCTCAATGAATACATTATGGGAGTGGGAGGCTACAATCTGTGGCCACTACGTTATGTGATGTTTGCAATATTTCTCCCTATGTTGCTCTACAGTCCTATATTAGAGATTCAATTCAGGAGGCTCTTTGAAACAGGGGATGAGATGATTATGAGACTGACAAGTCATGAGCCGTCATATTCTCCAACTCAACCTATGATGTTCTCTGAAGCACCTATCGAGGTTGGAAAGATTACAGAAAGTGGCAAGAAGACGGACTGACTACTTGAACAGATCGTGGAGATGAATCTGGTACTCTCCAAGCTTTCCTCCATAGTTACCAGCGGTCATCTTTGTGATGCCAGGATGTTCACAGACAGTTTCTATAGCCACCTTCATAGCATTAGCTACAGATGCTTCAGTGAGACCGTTTATGACAATCTCTTGAACAAACTCACTACCCTTTGGAACGAAGGTATTAGGAACCAAAGCACGTAGAGTTGGACAGAACTTTTCATTTGTAGATGCAAATAGGACCTTGTACTTAGAAGAGGGTTTAGAACCAGATCCGACAAGACCTCCAGGGAATGGTGTGTATGCACCTTCTACCTTTTCGATAGCCTTCACTGCAGCCATGCCACTGTTCATTCCACTCTCGACATCTTCACAGCAATAGATGATGTTACCACCTGCAACCCCCTTCACACGACCAAACATGTTCTGCATGACACAGGTGCCACTCATACGTGGAATGAACCAGAGAACCCTCCCGTCAATGGGTCCTTTCTTGGTCTGGAATCCGTCACCAAACATGGCAACTTTCTTTCCAATCTCATACAGATCTTTTGCCTTTGGAGTGTCATCATAAGCAGAAGCAGTAGGACTTGTCAAAACACATTGTCCAAGCCTAGCGAGTAGCTGTGGTTCCAGCTTCTTCTTTGATCCTACGGCAAATACAACCCGTACACCAGGACGTCCATCAGGTGTTTCGTCAGGCGACATTATGTATTCAATCCCAGCCTCAGCAGGGGCCATGATGACAGAAGTGCCAAACCCAGTGGCTTCTGTTGCTGTGATCCGTGCCCATTCCTCACTGTAGGCTGTGATTATTGTCCGATTCATGTGCATACTGAAGGCTTCAGCGAAAGTATCCTCGATTGGAACTCCATTTATCTCCATTTCACGCCACCATCTTAGTAAAAATCCAAGACAATGGCACCTTTTCTTTTTTCCGTCACACTATAGTTCTGCAAAAGGTTTTATCAGGTGGATTAACTTCACAAAAATTCTAAGGTGGTTGGGTACATGACAGTGATTTTGTCACTTAGAGAGGTTCCAGACCTTCCTCTTGAGGCGGATACTATAACACCCACTCATTTTGCTGCAAAAAGTGTGAAGGATATCGGAGAGATTCCTGTTCAACAAGGGAACGAGGTCCTCACACTCAAAGACTTCTTTGACATCAGTGGAGAGAGTGGGCCGACTCCAGATGAAACCGAGATTTTGGTCAAGGGTGACCTCAGAAATGTAAAGATGATTGGAAAAGGGATGAATGGCGGTAGGATAACCGTTGAAGGAGATACAGGTATGTATCTTGGGGCGGAGATGATTGCAGGCCGCATCCATGTAAAAGGTTCAGTTGGACCTTGGGCTGCTGCAGAGATGGAAGGTGGTAACATCCAGATAGAAGGTGATGCTGGAGATTACCTGTGTGCCGGATATCGTGGGACTCCTGAAGGTATGAAAGGAGGTCGTGTGTACGTGGCAGGAGATGTGGGGCGTGAGATGGCTGCACATATGCGTAAGGGATTCATTGCTGTGAAGGGCAATGTGGGACCTCAATCAGCAATTCGGATGATGGGTGGCACAATAATCGTTGTTGGTGATATGGCCGAACGTGTCGGTGTACAGGCAACAAAAGGGATAATCTTCTGCCTTGGTAAGCTGGACTCCCTGTTCCCAACCTACAAGTTCAGTGGAAGTTCTGAAAGAGAGTTCATCAACTACTATCTACGTTACTTGAAAGACCGCAGACCCGATTTCTTAGATGAGGACATTGCTATTTCTGAGAAATGGATCAAGTACATGGGAGACTTCGCTGAGGCAAGTCCCGGTGAGGAGATATTCATTCGAGCTTCAAAGAACCCACACTTAACATGAGGTGAGAAAGGACATGAAAATCAGTGTAAATGAAGGAGCGTTTGAAATTACAAAGGAGATTATGGACAATAAAGATGACCTAGATTGTACAGTGACTGAACTGAAGAATGGTACAACAGTCATTGATGCAGGCATCGAAGTGAAAGGAACCGAGGAACTCGGGCGACTGGTCAGTGAGATTTGTCTTGGTGGTTATGGTGTCGTCAGAAATACTAAGATGCACATCGGAGATATGGATCTAGATGCAGTTGTCGTGAGTTCAGACCATCCAAAGATTGCATGTATGGGTTCCCAGTATGCAGGTTGGGTGATCAATGAGGAGGGCTACTTTGCCATGGGTTCAGGTCCAGCAAGAGCTCTTGCCCGTGTTGAGAAGAAACTGTACAAGCACCTAGACTACGCCGATGATGCCAAAGTTGGTGTGATTCTGCTTGAAACAAGAGAAGTGCCCCCTGATGTAGTTGCCCAGTATATCGCAGACAAATGTGGCATAGCGACTTCAGACCTCTACTGTATTTTAGCTCCTACAGCATGTCTTGTAGGGTCAATACAGGTCTCAGCTAGGGTTGTTGAAGTGGGTATGCACAAACTCCATGAGATTAAGTTTGACCTTGATAGGGTCAGGTCGGGTTACGGTGTTGCTCCTGTTGCCCCTGTGGCAAAGAAGGATGCCAGAGCAATGGGTGTAACTAACGATTGCATTCTCTACGGGGGTAGGACATTCTATTTTGTGAGGGATGGTGAGAAGGACTTAGAAGATGTCATCAAACAGGTCCCATCATCTTCTTCAGAGCAGTATGGTGAGCCATTCTATGACCTGTTCAAGAGTGTTGGAAACGACTTCTACAAGGTAGACCCACTCCTGTTCAGCCCAGCAGAGATCACATTCAATCATATTGAGAGTGGCAAGGTATTTCATGCAGGTAAACTGAACGCAGATGTTCTGAAGCAGTCCATAGAAAAGACAATGTCGAAGTAGAGGTCCTATGTGATATCCATCTCAAGGGCTTCTTCTTTCTCCTCCTTGGTAGCAGGCACCAGTTCATCAGCCTTAGGTATGGGGTTATTGAAGGCCATCCATATCATCACTACAGCAAGTAGAGATATCCCTGCACAAATCAGGAAGGTTAGTAGAAATCCTCCTGTATAAGGAATAAACCACCCAAAGAATGCAATGAGAGGCATAGACACCAACATTACAAGTGTTGGTTGTAGTGAGTACATTGAGTTTCGAATACGGTTTGGAATGACATCCAGCATCACTCTCTGGGTAAGGATGCCAGCGATTGCTCCAAACATATTGAGACTGATGAAGAGGATGAATAGAAGGAGCACCGGAATCACTGTCTGGACAGGAATCTCAATCAATGGTAGATTGGTGAATGGAATCAGTATGGTATAGAACTCAAGTGTTTCAGGTTCTGTACCAGCTGGTATTCCTGGGAAGAAGTACACTATGGCGGCTAGAACGAGATAGAAGACGACTCCTGTGAACTGGAGAAGTCTGAAACGGGGGATCCATTTCTTTGGCTCGAACCTCTTGGCTAGAACACCGCTCCTCTCATTTGCAACAGCCTGTGGGACAAAGACGAGGGTTCTGAAAGCACTCACGGCAACCAGAGTGACTAGGAAACTGAAATAGAGTGGGAACAGAATCAAGTTCCACCAGACTGGACCAATACTCCACATGACAACCTCACCGAAAATGATGAGTGTCACGAACTTGCTCGACCAGAGAAACCTGAACCCGTCCTTCAGTAAAGAGCCATACTCTCCTAGGGACGGTCTCGCTTCTTGTGAATCTCGAACTCCAGGGAGGTCTTTTACAAGTCTGAACACAATGATTGCAAGAAAGACAGCAAAGACTGCTTGCAGACTGAAGACCCATGTTTCTCCGTACAAATAAGCGAGCCAAGAGCCTGGAAGCAGAACCAAAGTTGATGAAACTTGCCAGACCATCCCAAGTCGTCCTTGGAACACACCATATTGTTTCCGGTCCTTATCATGAGGCATTGCTACGCGGTAATTGTTGTCGAACCATGCGTTGAAGGCGCCACTCTCTTGAGAGGAACCAAGTCCGAATAAAACATAGATTGTGATATAGACCCACATCGGCGCGGGAGTGTCCTTCACAATCAGGGAGGACATTCCGAAAGCGACTGCATAACAGAGAAGGGCTGAGGCTATCACATAGCGCTGGCCAATCCAGTCTCCAATTGCCCCTGTGGGATAATCGAGTGCAGTCTGGATTGCCATCTGAATAACCACGAGAAGCCCCACAATAGTGAGTCCTGCAAAGTAATCGCCGTTGCCAAGAGACTCAGCGATATAGATCATCCAAAAGGTTGTACTGATTTGAAAGCTGGCTGCAAAGGATGGAAGGAGCACAGATAGAATCTTGACTAGACGAACCACCTTGTCGGTGGGCTCTGCAATACCAAAGACTCTAGCATACCTGCTGTAGACAATCTCAGGCTCTTCTTGCTCGTTTTCCACAGCCATAACCTCGAGGCACAATCGTCCCATATAGAGGTTGATACTTGAGCATAAATCATGCAGTTTATCAAGTGTTCACTCACCCCGAACGAGTGGCAATGCATCATGAAAGTCATACTTCGATTCAGAGGTCCTCTCGCAAAGAAGTTCCAAGAAGGTATGATTGAACTTGAGCTTGAAGATGGTTCTTCTCTTTCAGAGTTGCTTGGAAAAGCAATCGAAAAGGAAGATTCTATCAGAGAAGTGTGGAATAGTCCAGAAGTTATTGACCGCGATGCATTGATTCTACGTAACGAAGCAGATGTCGGTCTCAGTGGGGGACTTGCTACAAAACTAAATGATGGTGACGTTGTTACTGTCCTGCCCTTGATACATGGTGGTTAAACTAGTTCTGCTCCAGCATGTATTGCTTTGATGTCTATGTCTAAGGCTTTAGCACTGATTAGGTCAGCAAGAGCCTTCTCCAATGTTTGTAAGGAGAAAAGACCGGACTTTTTCACAAACGCACCTAGCATCACCATATTCGACACTAGTCGCAAACCTAAGTCATCGGCCGTCTTCATGGCTGGGATTTCGACAATCTCAAATCCTTCAACGTTTTTAGTGTCTACTAAGTCCGGGTCTACGATAAGGACACTATTCTCTTTTGCATCACTTAGATACATGTCAAGAGCCTTCTGAGACATCACAATGAAATAGTCAGACTTTCTGACTTTTGGGTACTTTATCGGTTGATCACTGAGAATCACTTCACTCTTTGCTGCAGTCCCTCGAGCCTCCGAGCCATAACTCTGACTTTGGACGACCTCTAGACCTCCATAGACTGCTGCGGCATGTCCAAGAATCACGCCTGCTAAGACTACTCCCATTCCACCAGTTCCTGCAATACGAATCTCAGTCTTCATGAAGAACTACTCCTTTTTGTCACCAATTACGGAGTCCAAAAGTTCAGTGAATGGTATTTCGTGCCTATCAGCGAAGACACCCAAATCCATGCCATCCTTTGTGGGAGTCTGAGGGTCAACAGGGTCTCCTTTCTTGCGAACTGGGAGTTTCTTGAACCATTTCAGCATCTCTGGCGGTCCTCCAGCTCGTGTTCGTCGGCCGTAGGCTGTAGGACATTGAGAGATCATCTCGATGAAGGAGAACCCTTCACGCTCAAGAGCAGTCCGAATTGCTCGTGCAGCCTGTATTGGATGAGCCGTGGTCCAGCGTGCTACATAGTTAGCACCAGCCGCTGCTACAAGGCGAGCTAAATCAAAGGGACGTTCGGGATTACCATAGGGAGAGGTTGTAGTACGGTCTCCTGTGAAGGTTGTAGGTCCTACTTGACCTCCGGTCATCCCGTAAATGTAATTGTTCACACAGATGACCGTCATGTCCATATTTCGTCTTGCTGCATGGATTAGATGGTTCCCTCCGATTGCAGCAAGGTCTCCATCTCCACTAATCACAACAACCTTCAGTTCGGGGCGAGCCATCTTTAGACCGGTGGCAAACGCAATTGCACGACCATGTGTGGTGTGAAGTGTATCAGCCTGAAAGTGTGGTGATGGAATCCAAGCACTGCAACCAATGCCTGAAACAAATGCAAACTTGCTCAGATCTTCATGGCCTAAATCACTGACTGCTTTCAGAAATGCTGAACTGACCTCCCCGGCGCCGCACCCAGGGCAATATGGAGTCGGTAGTGTTTCTTCACGCAGGTAATGTAGTGCAAAGTGTTTCTGACGGACCATGGGACCAACACCTAATCCGGCTTGAATATGAGAGACTAATAACACATTCTCTAGAGCCCCATTTCTTGTTACTAGAAAGAATCAGTGCGCCAATTTCGTTACTTTTTATGATTTTACGTTGGCGCTGCTCCAATCTTTTTCCTTTATTATACTGCTAGACATGGACCTTAGCGCTTGGAGATAGCTCATTACGAGATGATAGTATGAGAGTGAACGCAAAAGGAAAGATCACACTACTCTTGCTGATTGGTCTGGTGGTGTTTGGTGCTGGTAGTCCATCGATGGCGTCAGAGTCCATTCAAAGTGGAATTGAAGGTTATGGACAGTTCTCGCTAGCATACACTGCTCACGACGCAATCCTGCTTGATGGAAATGATGAGATGATAGCACAGGCAACTGCGGAGAGTTGGCCAGGTAATGGAACGGCAGATGCCCCTTACGAGATTACAGGGTACTACTTCTATGATGTCCAACACTCAGTGGAGATTAGAAACATAGACCTTCATTGGACCTTTACAGACAATGAGGTCGATGGTCCAGGTGATGTCACAGTCTGGTGCGGTGTTGAAATCAGTAACTCAAGCAATGGGTATGTAGCAAACAACCTCTTCCACAACAGGTATCGAGGACTATGGTTGATTGACATTGATGATGTCACAATCACAGACAACTCTTTCGAAGATAATCTCCTCCACGCGATTGAGTGTGTAGGCTATATCAACGGGTGTTTGATTTCAGATAACACCATAGTGCGGAGTGATGGTGCGGGAATTCGTATATTGACAGCAGTTGATTCTGAGATTTCAGGGAACGAGATTAGTGATTGTGATGGATGTGGTATTCAAGTGATAGGCACTACAACATCATGTCAGATAACTGACAACACAATTGAGGGTGTCACCGGTATTGGGATCCAGCTTACACAGTCTACATCAGCTACAGTACTTCACAATGTGATAACAAATGCAACTGGTGATGGTATCTATCTGAGTGTGTCTGAGAATGTAGAGGTCTATAACAATACGTTGCAGGATGGTGGAGATGACGGGATAGTCGTCACTCATTGTTACTTTGGCACAGTATACAACAATACAATCGTTGGTACAGACGGGATTGGTATCTCTGTGATTTCTGGTGGAAACACGACTTTCAGGTTCAATCATATTGAAAGCTCAAGTGATTATGGCCTGAAAATGGGTGGAAATGCTGAAAATATGACTACCACACGGAACATCTTCATTGGTAATGGAGCTGCAAAACAGGTCTGCGATGAGGGTGAGAATAACATCGTCATCTACAATTACTTCGATGACTGGACCTCACCAGATGCTGATGCGGATCAGATTGTAGACATTCCTTACTCTCTAGATGGGGAAGCTGAAAATGAGGATCCATACCCACTAGCAACACCTGATACAATACCACCAACTCCTACTGAACCCACACCACCTCCTGAAGGACAGATTCCTCTGGAGTTGATGATGGTTGCAGGTGGAGCTGTAGTTGTTGTTCTAATTGGTGTCTTTATTGTGAAAAAGCGGACTTGAATCGTGATAACATGTTACAGCAGGATCAGAGTAATCTGACCCCTGCTGTAATTCCTTTTTCTGTTGATTTGTTTATGGAACCGTCACCATATGCGGAGATTCTTCAGGCATGACCTTCTTCTCTCTATACCACGGATTGCCAAATGCAAACGCGGTAAGAACCATTGAGATTGCCAGTAGTACATCGGGAACATAGAAGTTTGGTGTAGCCAGAAGGGGAACTCGGAGAATCTGACTAGCCATTCCAAAGAGAACTGACACCACCATGAGTTCACTTCGTACTTCTTTCAGACGACCTGTTCTCCAAGTGATGATGAATGTAAACATCATTACAATTCCCAAGACGACTAGAACGGGAATTAGTAACGACATGATCAGTGTTTCACTAGGCATGAGAAAGTCTATCCCTAACCAATAGAGTGTAAGGAGATAGACCAACCGATTGTGATACCTTTGGATGGATGGTGTCCATATCTGAAGGACCGCTCCAAAGATTGGGACTATTGAGCCACCAATCCCTATTGTTCTAATCCGGAAGAATAACATTGTTGCTGGCAGTATTCCAATATGCTGCAATGTGACGATTGCGATATTGAAAGCCTGACCAATGAAAGCGATGGCAAACACTAAGGGAAGGTCAGTAAGGAGTCGGGCCTTCTGAGAGAGCCACTTTCGACCCAGGTATCCGGAGAGAAAAATGGCGATGACTACTGTTGCCATACTCGATATCAAAACCAAATCTGTACCAATTTGCAATTTCTAAACCTCACTATCTTTCATACTTGTCTTGTTTTCATCTTCAGAGTGCATATGTTCTCCACTATTCTCAAAACCAACTATTCGATGCCATAGTGCTGAAACCTGCTCGATTCTAAACTTCCAAAGGAAGATACCTATTGGAATGAAAATCAAGAAGAACATCAGAAGTGTAGTAGCCATAAGTCCTGGATTCGAAAAGATAAGATCTGGACCCTGAATTACTGGCTCAGGACCAATCTTGAAGCACTCACTAACGTAATTGAACATCGTGTGAATGAATATCGGACCTACAAGCGATCGACTAGAATTGAACCTCTCGTAGTAAATACCGAGGAATATTCCCAGAATCGTTGTGAAAAAGACCATCGAGGCAACTTGGTTCACTACATCAGAACCTCCATTAATCAGAGGCCATCCTGCATGCCAGAAACCGAATATTATGGCGGAGAGCATAATTGCTCTGTTGGAACTTTGACGGGTCTTGAACGCGTTAATCAGGAGACCTCTAAATAGAGTCTCTTCAAGAAACGCGTTTGTCAGAAAGAAGAGCAACATGTATCCCAGCAGTTCTTCATGTAGGATGTGAAGTTGCAGAGGATATGTTGGGTCAACAAAGAGACCGTATACAATTGTTCCTCCAAAATCAATACCAAAGGAGATTGCTATGCCAATCAATAGTCCAACTGCTAGTTGGGCTTGGTAGTTCTCTCTTGTCAGTCCCAAGACTGAGCCAATTTCTTTCGGTCGATATCTCCAGAAAAAGGCGAAAATAATCAGAAATGGGAATAGCTTTGACGGCATGATATTCAACCATGTATCACCTAGACCAAGTACAAATTGATCCACTATACGCCAAGCTACTGCAATTACTAGCATGATTCCTCCTATCTTCAGGAGGCTTACCGATGACCACGCGGATGGTTCTACTTGTTCGGATTCCATTATCTCTTGAACCTGTGTTGTTGCCATATATCTGGCCTCTACTCTGTTATGAACTATCATGTCGTGACTGTTAGTACAATTTAAACACCTAAAATGGAGAAACCGTGCTAGCATCAATCTTAAAACGGGATGGCTGCGCCCTCCACTCTGATTTCAATCACTTTAGTGGTGAAACTAAATGTCAGAAGTCGCAGCAATGAGAGCCTTCAACCGCGAGCTTGCAGCAGTTGTTGGCGCAACAGTTGAGGTAGTAATCAACACAGGCAAGACCTATGCAGGTACCTTGAAGGGTATTGATCAAAATACCCTGAGTATCGTGCTCTCCGATGTAGTTGCTGATGGTGAGACTTCCATTCCGAAGATTTTCATCTACGGTAGCAGTATTATTACATTCTCAGTAGCTGAGAGAGAGATTAGCCTTGAGGGGCTTGCTAAGGAGCTAGAGAAGACATTCCCACCTGGTGGAGTGCAGTTCTATCCTGATACAGGAATAATCCTCGTCATGAACAAGATTCGTATCTCTAAGGACGGAATCGAAGGCAGTGGCCCACTCTATGAGCGAGTAGCAGTCATTGCAGATGATTGGTTGAAAGAACACGGTCTAGCATAGCAGTCACTATGAAAAAATGATCATGTGATTTGAACACACCTTTGAGTCAAGACTAGGCATAGTCAGATTTCTTGCTGCGACAAAGACTAGTGTTGTGGGTCTTCACTCAAGGAGTTTTCGGAGACCGAGCTCCTCAATGTCTCTCTTTTTGACCTCTTCCTTCGGCGGTTTACGGGTGAGTGTCCGTTCCAATGGTTTCAGACGGTCCTCCCAAGACCTTCCAGTTGATTCAGGGAGTTTCCCAAAGGCTCTTGCACGTGCCTCCTTGGACCCAATTGAGGATGTTTGACTGATTATTCCATACTCTGCAAGGCGTTTTGTGGTTGATGAAAGGGTACCCTCCTCTTTTGAACGCGCCAGCAGTTGGGGACTCTTCACACCAGTGAGAATCAGCATCACTCGAAGAACACCGCTGAGTCTTGGGTCAACACGTGCTCCCCAGATGACGTTAGCGTCTGGACTCATCTTTTCAGACACGAGCTCTCCAACTTTGTTTGACTCTGCAAGGCTCATGTCAGGACCTCCTGTGATGTGAATCAGTGCACCTGTCGCACCACTCCATTCCACCTCTAGAAGTGGACTGTTTAGCGCGTTTCGGATGGCTTCATTGGCGCGGTCAGCCCCAGTGGCTTCACCCAGACCTACAAGTGCCACTCCACCATTGCAGATTATTGAGCGAACATCAGCATAGTCCAAGTTGATTAGACTGGGCATGGTGATTGTTTCTGTGATTCCCTTTACCATATTTGCTAGAACCTCGTCAGCAACTCCAAAGGCCTCTTCTAGTGGAAGGTCTGGAACGAGTTCCATGAGTTTTTGATTGTCAATCACTACAGCAGTGTCTACATTCTCTTGTAGACGTGCTAGACCAGCCTTTGCTTTGTCAATCCGTGTCCGTTCAAGGCTGAAGGGCATTGTAATGACGCCTACAACGATTGCATCACTGTTCTTTGCAATCTCAGCTACAACTGGGGCACTTCCGGTACCTGTGCCACCACCCATCCCTGCAGCGATGAATACTAAATCAGCATCACGTAGAAGCTCAGTGAGCTGCCCTGTTGACTCCTCTGCAGCAGCTCGTCCAACATGAGGATAGCCACCAGCTCCAAGCCCTCTAGTAATTCTCTCACCAATCAGGAGCTTCCTATGGGCTGTTGTGACAGCGAGGTGTTGGCGATCAGTGTTAATTGCAATACATTCAGCTCCTTGGACTCCAATGGTCATGAGGCGTTTCACTGTGTTATTGCCAGCTCCACCGCATCCTACAACAACTATACGAGCTTGTCCCATATCTCGGACTGTAGACATACTTCGTTCTCCACGACTGTGCTCACGTGCAGAATCAATCAGCGACTTCATTACCCTACCACCTCACTTATCCTGCCGCTAGTGTTTAGTGTGCCATCCCACAACTCTCTCTTCAGAAGGTCACGAATAGCATTTCGAATGGCTTCCGATCTGTTAGGATAGAGACCCTTGTCTACAAGACGTTGAATGTCTTCAACAATCTTCTCAGGCAAATGCACAGCTATGAGACGCATGTCTAGTCAGTCCTCTTTGATATTGAGAAACTAGGGAGATATGGGTCCTAGTATTACTAGCATACAGGTGTTATGAAAATAAAGGAAAGAGGAGAGGGAACCCCTCTCATCTTGTTCTACTTCTTACGACCAGTTCGTCTAGCCGCTATGTTACCAACCTTACGACCAGGTGGTGCATGTCTACTTACAGTTGTTGGTCGACCGGGTGATTGGTGTGAACCACCACCGTGTGGGTGTGATGCAGCATTCATTGCAGCACCTCTGACAACAGGCCACTTTCGAGCCTTTCCACGGGTGTGGTGCCAAACTGCACCAGCCTTCAGGAATGGCTTCTCCTGACGACCGCCACCAGCCACGATCCCAATTGTCGCACGGCATCTTGGACTGAAAGCTTTCTGTCTACCGCTTGGTAGTCGTACCATCGCTTTGGTCTTGTCAATTGAAACAATAGTTGCAGCGAGCCCTGATGACTTGACGTACTTTCCGCCATCTCCAGGACTTCCCTCTATGTTATAGACGGGAGTACCTTCAGGAATGTGTTCCAGTATCAGGGTGTTACCATTTGCAAGTGTGGCGTCCTCACCGCATTCGATTGTTTGACCAACCTGAGCACCCTCAGGTGCTACCATGAAGTGAACCTTGGACTCGCCTTCGTACCTGATCTCAGCAAGAGGTGCTCCTCTGCCTGATTCGTGATGAAGGTCTACAATTGTACCGATGTAGGTCTTGTTTGGTGCCCACTTGGGATGTCTAGCCGGTGCTATCTTCTTGTGGCTTGGAGACCTCCACTGAGTAGTACCACGACCTTTCCGTTGTACCAGAATTCGT
>Ga0209536_100005458_pt1 | contig 19736 bp, 16 predicted proteins | sample DeeMarSeWOR28_12_FD_187461 | JGI IMG/M metagenome (GOLD analysis project Ga0209536, IMG submission 187461) | Marine sediment microbial communities from White Oak River estuary, North Carolina - WOR-2-8_12 (SPAdes) (version 2) | ecosystem: Environmental > Aquatic > Marine > Intertidal zone >...
TCCCGGCGCGACGAGCTCCCCCCCGGTGAGACCGTGGTGGTCTACGTCCCGCGCGGTGCCGTAGTCCCCAATGCCACGACCCACTCCGGGCCCGTGAGCGAGCCCCTGCCGGCCGTCGGTTTCGGAATGGGGGACGTCGTGCTGGGGGAGCTGCTCGCCGACCGGGGTCTGGTCCCGCCGTTCGCGCGGTCCCTCGACTACTTTCTGGTTCCGGTCACGCCCGATCAGCGTTCCATGGCCTTGCGCATCGCGCACGCCCTTCGGGATCGGGGACATTCCGTCGCGTACGCATTGCGCGATCAGGGCGTGGGCAAGCAGATGAAGGTGGCGGCCCGGGAGGGGGCGCGGACGGTCCTGGTGCTCGGCCCGGACGAGCTGGAGCGCGGAGCGGTCGTCGCGCGGGACATGGAGTCCGGCGAGGAGCGGGAGATCCCGATAGGGGAGCTCACGTGACGCGGGAGCCCGGCCGCGCGGACCGCGAGGCCGCCGCGCGGGCCCACGAGGTCGCCCAGCGTGCGATTCGTCGACTCGACATGCTCGAGTCGGTGATGATCGCCGGGGGAGCGGTGCTGGCGCTCCTGGCCGGAGCGCTGATCTCCTGGCTGCTCGTCGGAGCGGAAGGGGTCGGCTTCCGGAGGACGTGGATCGTGACCTCGCTGATCCTCTTCGTGGTCCCGGGGGTCATCGCGATCTTCAAGATCCGGAAGGACCGGCGGGAGCTGGCGCACCGAGCCGCCCGACGGCACGAGACAACGAGGCCCGAGGAAGGGAAGCGAGACTGATGTCGGACGAGAGGAAGCTGACCCCCCGAAGCGAGGACTTCGCGGCCTGGTACAACGAAGTCGTGCAGCGCGCCGAGCTCGCGGACTATTCGCCCGTGCGCGGGAGCATGGTGATCCGACCGTGGGGCTACGGGATCTGGGAGAACATGCAGCGCGCGCTCGACGAGATGTTCAAGGAAACGGGGCACGAGAACGCCTATTTCCCGCTCCTCATCCCGATGAGCTTCATCGAGAGGGAGAAGGAGCACGTCGAGGGGTTCGCGCCCGAGCTCGCGGTGGTCACGCAGGCCGGTGGCAAGGAGCTGGAGGAGCCGTACGTGATCCGGCCGACCTCCGAGACGATCATCTACTCGATGTACGCCAAGTGGGTGCAGAGCTACCGGGACCTCCCGATCCTCCTGAATCAGTGGGCGAACGTCATGCGGTGGGAGATGCGGACCCGTCTCTTCCTGCGCACGGCGGAGTTCCTCTGGCAGGAGGGGCACACGGCTCACGCCACTGCGGACGAGGCCGAGGAAGAGACGCTTCGGATCCTGGACATCTACCGGACGTTCATGGAGGACTGGATCGGCATGCCGCCGATCACCGGGCTGAAGTCCGAGTCCGAGAAGTTCGCCGGGGCGGTCCGCAGCTACTCCTGCGAGGCGCTGATGCAGGACAACAAGGCCCTGCAGGCGGGAACCTCACACTTCCTCGGTCAGAACTTCGCCCGGCAGTTCGACCTCAAGTTCCAGTCGGAGGAGGGGCAGGAGGAATACGCCTGGAACACGTCCTGGGGTGTGTCGACCCGCCTCGTGGGAGGGCTCGTCATGACGCACGGTGACGACAACGGAATCGTGGTCCCGCCGAGGCTCGCCCCGGTCCAGGCCGTCATCGTGCCGATCCTGCGTGGGGAGGACGGCCCGGTCCTCGAGAAGGCCGACACGGTCGCAGCGCGCCTGAGGGAGGCCGGCCTGCGTGTGAAGATCGATGCGCGCGAGAATCTCTCCCCGGGGGCCAAGTACTACGAGTGGGAGCGCAAGGGCGTCCCGTTCCGCATCGAGATCGGGCCCAAGGATCTCGAGAAGGGGCAGCTGGCGCTCGCTCGTCGGATCACCCCGGAGGGGGAGAAGCGAAAGGCGTTCCTGCCGGAGGAGGAGGCCATCGCGACGCTCCCGGAGCGGATGGAGGCGTTCCAGGCCGAGCTCCGTGATCGGGCCGTGGCCCGTCGGGAGGCCCATACGGTTCGCGGAATCGGGAGCCTCGACGAGCTCGAGGAAGCACTCGACGGAGGCGCCGGATTCGTGTACACCGGGTGGAACGGGGACGGTGCGGTGGAAGAGGCCGTGAAGGAGCGCACCAAGGCGACGATCCGCTGTCTCCCCGGCGAGGAGTTCCGGTCCGGCGAAGCGCCGGCGAAATGTGTGTCCGGTGAGGGTGCCTCGGTCACGGAGGTCGTGTGGGCCAGGGCGTACTGACCGCCCCGTTCCCTCGCATCGGCGGCGTCGTCCATTGTGGCGACGTCCCGGCCGACGAGCTCGCAGCCCGGTTCGGCACTCCACTCTACGTGTACGATATGGCCTGGATCCGAGGGCGAGTCGCCGCGTTCCAGGAGGCGTTCGCCGACATCGACCACTTCCTGGCGTACTCGGTGAAGGCCAACGGAAACCTGACGATCCTGCGGGAGCTGTGTGCCCTGGGATGCGGGGCGGACATCACGAGCGGAGGAGAGCTCTTCCGGGCGGTGCGAGCCGGGATTCCACCTGAGCGGATCGTGTTCGCCGGGGTCGGCAAGACGCACGAAGAGATCGAGGCTGCGCTCGAGCACGACATCTACGCCTTCAATGTCGAAAGCTCTCCGGAGCTCGAACGGATCGAGGAGGTGGCGCGCGCGCACGGGACTCGCGCACGCTTCGGAATCCGCGTGAATCCCGACGTCCTGGCCTCGACCCCGCATCGGTACACGGCCACCGGGCACTCCGAGACGAAGTTCGGCGTTCCCTGGACGAAGACGCCCGCGCTCTATGCCTGGGCCTCCGAGAGGGAGCATCTCGACCCCGTGGGGATCGACGTGCACATCGGCTCGCAGATCGTCGATCCGGAGCCGTACGTGCGGGCCCTCGATCGCGTCCTGGAGCTCGTGGACGACCTTCGGACCAGCGGGGTCGGGCTCGAGTACCTCGACATCGGAGGGGGCTTCGGCATCAGCTACGACGATCGCCCCGCGCTCGACATCGCACGGCTGGCATCCGAAGTGGTGCCGCGTGTCTCGGGTGCCGGGCTGCGGTTGCTCGTCGAGCCGGGGCGTTCGCTGGTGGGGGACGCGGGCGTGCTCCTGACCCGCGTGCAATACGTGAAGCGCAACGACGCGAAGACGTTCGTGATCGTCGACGGCGGGATGAGCGAGCTGATTCGCCCGAGTCACTACGGTGGATACCACGCCGTCGAGACCGTCGGCTCGACGGCGGGACGGGCGGTGGAGAAGGTGGACGTGGTCGGGCCGATCTGCGAGACGGGCGACTTCCTCGCGCTGGATCGACCTCTCGCCCTGCCGGACGAGGGCGACGTGCTCGCCGTCCGGACCTCCGGCGCGTACGGCTTTTCCATGGCCTCCAACTACAACGGTCGACGCCGGCCCGCCGAGGTGCTCGTGGACGGGCACGAGGTGAGGCTCGTGCGTCGGCGAGAGACCTTCGAAGATCTCATCCGCGGGGAAGAATGAGCCACGAGCACGATCGCGTCCTGATTCTCGATTTCGGCTCCCAGTTCACGCAGCTCATCGCGCGCCGGATCCGCGAGGAGAGCGTGTACTGCGAGATCCATCCTCCGACGCGCTCCCTGGAGTGGATCCGTGCGTGGCAGCCCGCGGCCATCATCCTGTCCGGGGGTCCGAGCTCGGTCTATGACGACGATGTGCCGCGTACGGATCCGGCGTTGCTCGAGGCGGGCATCCCGATCCTGGGCATCTGCTACGGAATGCAGCTGATCGCCCACATGGAGGGCGCGCACGTCAAGCATGGGCATCGCGAATACGGCCGGGCCGAGCTCACCGTGGATGAGGCGTCCGGGCTCTTCGCCGGCTTCGATGAAGGGGCGCGGACTACGGTCTGGTGCTCGCACGGGGACCACGTCGACGATCCGCCGGACGGCTACGAGAGGATCGCCTCGACGGAGTCCCTCCCGACCGCAGCGTTCCGGGCGAAGGAACGGGACATCTACGGGGTGCAGTTCCACCCCGAGGTGGCGCACACGCAGCGCGGGGACGACATCATCTCGAATTTCCTCTTCGAGGTGGCCGCGTGCCGTCCCACGTGGACGCCGGGCGCGTTCGTCGAGGACTCGGTGGAGAAGATCCGCGACCAGATCGGGGAGGGCACGGCCATCTGCGGACTCTCCGGCGGCGTCGACTCGTCCGTCGCCGCGCTGCTCGTTCACCGCGCGATCGGGGATCGCCTGACGTGCATCTTCGTCGACCACGGCCTCCTGCGTAAGGACGAGCGTCAGCAGGTCGAGACCATGTTCCGGAGCCACTACGACATGAACCTCGTCGTGGAGGACGCTTCCGAGCAGTTCCTGTCGGATCTCGACGGGGTCGTCGATCCCGAGGCCAAGCGCAAGGCGATCGGCAAGCGCTTCATCGAGGTCTTCGACGCCACCGCGGAGCGGGAAGGGACCGGGGCGAAGTTCCTGGTGCAGGGCACGCTCTACCCCGACGTGATCGAGTCGGTGTCGGCCGGGGGGCCCTCGGTGACCATCAAGTCGCACCACAACGTGGGAGGGCTGCCCGAGGAGGTGCCTTTCGACCTGGTCGAGCCGCTTCGGGAGCTGTTCAAGGACGAGGTGCGCGCGGTCGGCCGCGAGCTCGGGCTTCCGCATCACTTCGTGGGCCGACACCCCTTCCCGGGGCCGGGCCTCGCGATCCGCATCCTGGGGGAGATCACCCGGGAGCGCCTGGACATGCTGCGCGAGGCCGACGCGATCTACCTCGAGGAGATCCGGGCGGCGGAGCTCTACGATTCGATCTGGCAGGCCTTTGCCGTGCTTCTTCCGGTCCAGTCGGTCGGTGTCATGGGGGACGCGAGAACGTACGAGAACGTGCTCGCGCTCCGGGCCGTGACGTCACGCGACGGGATGACGGCCGACTGGTACCAGTTCCCGCACGACGTCCTCGGCCGGATCTCGACTCGGATCATCAACGAGGTGAAGGGCGTCAACCGCGTGACGTACGACGTGAGCTCGAAGCCGCCCGCGACCATCGAGTGGGAGTGAGGACCTACGCCGGCGCGATCGCGTCCGCCTCGATCTCGATCAGCATGTCGGGGTGAATCAGCCGGCGCACCTCGACCATGGTGGTCGTAGGGGGGTGCGCGCCGAAGACCTCGCGGTGCGCGCGGCCATACTCCTCCCAGCGCTCGATGTCCGTCACGAACATGCGGGTTCGTGTCACGTGCTCGAAGCCGGCCCCCAGCTCGGCGAGGGCTTCCCGCATGATCTCGAAGCATCGGAGCGCCTGGGCGTACCCGTCGTTCGGGTGATGAACGCTGCCGTCGGGGTTCACCGGCGCGGTGCCCGTGACGAAGATCCGCTCGCCTGCCCGGAGCGCGCGGCAGTAGCCGACGCGCTCCTCCCAGCGAGCGCCGCTGAAGACACGTTGGAACGACACTTGCGGCTCCCTCGATTCCGATGACTCGTCTTCCAGTCGCTCAATCGCTGCCGTTTCCGCTCCTCGACTCGTCTTCCGGCTGCACGTCGAGCGCTGCCTCCACTTCGTTCCAGACGTCCCGCATGTACTCGAGATCGGCCGCATGGACGTCGGCGAATCCCCTGAGGTCCTCGGCGCTGACACCATGACGGCGCAGGATCTCGTCGCGGTCCGCCGCGGCCACACGACCGCTGTCGGTGTCGAGCGCGGCCACGCGGAGGTCCACGTACGTGGCGATGAAGACGTCGCGCGCGATCGTCTCCTGGGAGGCTCCCCCTCCGCATGCGACGGTCGCGGCCACGGCCAGGGCGGCCAGACCGCGGAGCGGCGTGAGGGTGTTCAGGATGGGGCTCGGGCGGGGCACGGGCTTCGCGAATGAGAGAAACGGGCTCCGATCACAGTCGTGGTATCCCGCTGCGCGCGCCAGGATCCGCGATCGCGCTTCCGGAGTGGGCCGGGCGTTCGCTACCGTTAGCTCGGGCCATGCACGTACGAGAACTGGGAGGCGCAGACCGATGAACACTCGAGCCGCAGCACTCGGCTTCCTGATCCTCCTCACCTCGTGCGCCGTGAATCCGGCGACGGGTGAGCGGGAGTTCATGCTGGTATCGGAAAGCCAGGAGATCTCCATGGGGCGCGAGGCCGATCCGTCGGTGACGCAGTCGTACGGACTGGTGGACGATCCGGAGCTCCAGGCGTACGTCTCGGACCTCGGGACGCGGCTCGCGGAGGCTTCGGAACGGCCCCAGCTCCCGTGGTCGTTCAAGGTCGTCGACGACCCGATCGTGAACGCCTTCGCGCTCCCGGGTGGCTTCATCTACGTCACGCGTGGGATTCTGGCGCACTTCGAGTCGGAGGCGGAGCTGGCCGGCGTGCTCGGGCACGAGATCGGTCACGTGACGGCGCGGCACAGCGCGAGCCAGATGAGCCGCCAGCAGATCCAGCAGATCGGCGTCGGGGTCGGCATGATCGTCTCGGAAGGCTTCCGCCAGTACGGCGGCGTAGCGGTCGCCGGCCTCCAACTGCTCAACCTTTCGTATTCTCGAGGGGACGAGTCGGAGGCCGACCGGCTGGGTCTGCGCTACATCGCGCGCCTCGGGTACGACGCGGACGCGATGATCGGCGTCTTCGAGATGCTGGGTCAGGCGTCCGGGGGAAGGGCGGGGAGCCTTCCGGAGTGGCAGATGACCCATCCCCTTCCGGAGAACCGGGAGGCGGCGATGCGCGAAGAGATCGCGGCTACCGGGGTGTCGCGCGACGGGACCGTCCGCCGCGACGAGTACCTCGACATGATCGACGGGATCGTGTTCGGTGACAATCCGCGTGCGGGTTACTTCGAGGGCCCGCGCTTCCTCCATCCCGAGCTGGCGTTCGAGCTGACCTTCCCGACCGGGTGGCAGACCGTGAACCAGCGGGCGATCGTGGCTGCCATCGCTCCTGCGGAAGACGCCGTCGTGATGCTGAGCGTCTCGGAGGAGGGAGAGGATCCCGGCACGGCGATCCGGACCTTCCTCGGTGGCTCCGGGGTGCAGGGCGGACCCGTCTCCGAAAGTGCCTCCGACGGGATCGAGGTGGCGCGGGCGGACTTCGAGGCGACCACCGAGGACGGCACGCTCGCAGGGGAGGTCGCGTTCATTCGCTATGGCGAGCTCACGTACCGCATGGTGGGGTATTCGACGCCCTCGCGCTGGCCGGGATACGCACCGTCCGTCGAAGCGACCATCTCGAGCTTCGCACGCGTCACGGACCCGGACGTACTGGGTGTGCAGCCGTTGCGCCTGCGCGTGGTCCGACTGGAGGAGGCCACGTCGCTCACGCGATTCGTCGAGGAGAATCCCCAGCCGGTGGACCTGGAGACGCTGTCCCGTCTCAACCGGGTCACCCCTGCCGAGGTGATCTCGGCCGGCAGCCGCATCAAGACCGTCGAGGGGACGCCCGTCGGCTGAGAAGTTGGCCCGGATCTTGTCCTTTTAGGGGGGCAGAAGGCACCGATGCTGCCGGAATGGCAGGCGTCGGTGCCCGAAGCACTCGAACACGGACAAGATGATGCTTACCCCTGACAAACTCACCGTCAAAGCGGCGGAAGCCCTCCAGAGCGCGGCTACGGACGCGCGCCGGAGAGGCAATGCAGAGATCCACGGCGTCCACCTCCTGCACGCGCTACTCACCCAGGAGGAGGGCATCGTCGTTCCCGTTCTCCAGAAGCTCGAAGTGCCCGTGGCCCTCGTGCGATCCCGCGCGCTCGAAGCGCTCGACGCGATGGCCAGGGTCGAGGGTGGGGCCGACCCGAATCTGTCTCGCGACCTTCGCAAGGCGCTCGACTACGCGGTGGACGCGTCGGGAGAGCTCGGTGACGACTTCGTGTCGACCGAGCACCTCCTCCTTGGGCTGACCGGCGAGAAGGACGACGCCGGCCGCATCCTGCGCGATCTCGGCGCGACGCTGGCCGAGGTTCGGGAGGCTCTGGAGGCGATCCGCGGCTCCCACCGCGTGACCGACGTGAATCCGGAGGAGAGCTTCCGGGCCCTGGAGCGCTTCAGCCGGGACCTCACCGCGGAAGCCCGCAAGGGCAAGCTCGATCCGGTCATCGGCCGCGACGAGGAGATCCGTCGCGTGATCAAGGTCCTGGCGCGCCGCACCAAGAACAACCCGGTGCTCATCGGGGAGCCGGGTGTCGGAAAGACCGCGATCGTGGAAGGGCTCGCGCAGCGCATGATCGAGGGCGACGTCCCGACGTCTCTCGCCGACAAGAAGCTCGTCGAGCTCGACATCGGGTCGATGCTCGCCGGCGCGAAGTACCGGGGCGAATTCGAGGAGCGCATGAAGTCCGTGCTCAAGGAGATCACCGAAAGCGACGGCCGCTACGTGGTCTTCATCGACGAGATGCACACGATCGTGGGTGCAGGGGCCGCGGAGGGCGCGGTCGATGCCGGCAACATGCTCAAGCCCGCGCTTGCGAGGGGTGAGCTGCGGATGGTCGGAGCCACGACGCTGGACGAGTACCGGAAGCACATCGAGAAGGACCCGGCGCTCGAGCGTCGCTTCCAGCCCGTGTTCGTGGCACCCCCGTCGGTCGAGGATGCGGTAGCGATCCTTCGGGGTCTGAAGGAGCGCTACGAAGTCCATCACGGGGTGCGCATCACCGACGATGCCGTCATCGCGGCCGCGAAGCTCTCGGACCGATACATCGGCGGGCGCTTCCTGCCCGACAAGGCGATCGACCTGATCGACGAGGCGTCCAGCCGCCTCCGCATCGAGATCGACTCGCTGCCTCAGGAGATCGACGAGGTGGAACGGCGGATCATCCAGCTCGAGATCGAGCGCCAGGCCCTCCAGGACGAGCAGGAAGGGGCCGCCGGCGAGCGTCGCCGGGTCATCGAATCCGACCTCGCCGAGCTGAGGGAGAAGAGCCAGGGCATGAAGGCCCACTGGCAGGCCGAGAAGGACGTCATCGAGGAGATCCAGTCCCTCAAGGCCAGGGTCGACGAGTTGCGCGTCGAAGCGGATCGCGCCACGCGCTCGGGGGAGCTGAATCGGGCGGCGGAGATCAACTACGGGGAGATCCCGAAGGCCGAAGAGGCGATCGAGCGGGCGACCGAGCGGCTCGCCGAGCTCCAGAGCGACAAGCGATATCTGAAGGAAGAAGTCGAGTCGGACGACATCGCTGCGGTCGTGGCGGAGTGGACCGGCATTCCGGTGTCGCGGCTCATGGAATCGGAGCGGCAGCGGCTTACCCATCTCGAGGAGCACCTGGGCGAGCGGGTGATCGGGCAGGACGAGGCGATCCGGGTGGTCTCGAACGCGGTCCGGCGGGCGAGGGCGGGGCTCCAGGACCCCAACCGGCCGGTGGGATCGTTCATCTTTCTCGGCCCGACGGGCGTGGGGAAGACCGAGACCGCGAAGGCGCTGGCGGAGTTCATCTTCGACGACGAGCGGGCGCTCGTGCGAATCGACATGTCCGAGTACATGGAGAAGCACGCGGTCGCTCGTTTGATCGGCGCGCCTCCCGGGTACGTCGGGTACGACGAGGGAGGTCAGCTCACCGAAGCCGTCCGTCGACGCCCTCACGCGGTGGTGCTTTTCGACGAGATCGAGAAGGCGCATCCGGAGGTCTTCAACGTGCTTCTCCAGATCCTGGACGACGGCAGGCTGACGGATGCCCAGGGGCGCACGGTCGACTTCCGAAACGTCGTGATCCTCATGACGTCCAACATCGGCAGTCAGGACATCCTGGAGGCCGGACCGAGCGCGGCATGGCCCGAGGTAGAGGAGCGTGTCCGGCGACAGCTCCATCACCACTTCCGCCCCGAGTTCCTGAACCGGGTGGACGACGTGGTCGTCTTCCGGCCCCTCGACCAGGCCGAGCTCGCCCGCATCGTCGAGATCCAGCTGGGGCGGGTCGCGAGCCTCGCTGCGGAGCTCGGAGTCACGCTCGACGTGTCGGAGGCGGCCAGGGCCTTCCTCGCGAAGGCGGGATACGATCCCGTGTTCGGGGCGCGTCCCCTCAAGCGGGCGATCCAGCGCTACCTGCAGGATCCGATGGCGCTGCTCCTTCTCGACGAGGAAGTCGCGGACGGTACGACCGTGCGGGTGGAGGCCGATCCGGAGGGCGAGAAGCTCTCCTTCACGGTCCTGCCGCCGGCTGCCCTGACTCCTCAGCAGACGACCGCGGCGGCCGAGGCATGACCTCGGCCGCCCGCGGGCGACACCACCCGAAGGAAGGGCGAACACGGGGCTTTCACCCCACCGCGCTTTTGTCGAGATTCGTGGATCCCGGAACCGGACTACGAGGATCGCTCATGCATGTCCGCCGCCTGTTTCTGACCGCCATGCTCGTCGCGGCTCCGACCGCATGCACGACGAGGACGGTCGAGATGCCGCCCCCTTCGATGGGCGCGCAGCTTTCCGTCGAGCGCTTCCTGCAGGCGGCGAATCAGCGTGACGTGGTCGCCATGGGTCGACTGTTCGGGACCCAGGACGGTGCGGTGATGGATACCGGAAGCACGCTGGGCTGTGCGTTCAAGAAGATCGGCTCCTGGTTCGGGGGTTCGGCCTGCACGAAGAAGCAGGACGTCGAGATCCGCATGGACGCCATCGCTTCGATCCTGCTCCACGAGGACTATCAGATCGTCGGTGAGTCCCGTGTCCCGGGTCGCACCGCGCCCACGCAGCGCGTGATGGTGGATCTGACCACCGACGAAGGGGTGCAGGTGTCCGACGTTCCCTTCGTGGTCGTGCAGACCGGCGACGGGTACTGGCTGGTGGAGCAGGTCGATCTCCAGCGCGTCATGACGGCGCGCTGACGTCAGGATCCGTGTTCGACCAGCTCCATCAGGACCCCTCCGGTGGAGGAGGGGTGGAGAAACGCGACTCGGTGGCCGTGGGCGCCGGAGCGGGGTTCCCTGTCGATGAGACGGATGCCGGCGGCTTCGAGCCGGGCGAGCTCGGATTCGATGTCGTCGGTGCGGTACGCGACGTGGTGCAGGCCGGGGCCGCGTCGTTCGAGGAAGCGACCCACGGTCGTGTCGGGAGCGAGAGGCTCGAGCAGCTCGATGTTGCCGATGAAGGTGACGCGGACGCCCTGCGATTCGAGGGTCTGGGGTGGGGAACGCGTCTCCCCGGTCAGGAGTTCGTAGATGAGGGCGCTCTCCTCGAGAGAGTGGACGGCGACCGCCACGTGGTGGAGAGGCTGTTTCGCCGATGGAATGGACATCATGGACGACCTGTGTCGGAAGACGCGATGCGGGTCAACGGGCCGACGGTCGCACCGGGGGCCCGTGAACGCTACAAGGAGAACAGAGATGGCAAGTGACCTGATCACCGAGATCACGGATCAGAACTTCGCCGAGGAGATCGAGCATGGCGAGGGCCTGTACATGGTCGACTTCTGGGCGGAGTGGTGCGGCCCCTGCCGCATGATCGCCCCGACCGTGGACCAGCTCGCGACCGAGTACGAGGAGAAGGGCCTCAAGGTCGGCAAGCTGAACGTCGACCATAATCCGCAGACCTCGGTGCGCTTCGCCGTGCGGTCGATTCCGGCGGTGCTCTTCTTCAAGGACGGCCAGCTCGTGGACCAGGTCATCGGCGCGGGCCCGCGCGCGATGTACGAGAACAAGGTTCTCGAGCACCTCTAGGAGCCGCTGCGCCCGCGCCGTCCGGCGCGGCGCGCAAGGATGGCCGAGGGCCGGTCGGGGCGACCCGGCCGGCCCTTCGCTATCTTGGCAGGTGGCCACGCTCTTCCTCGTCAGCACTCCGATCGGCAACCTCCGGGACCTCTCCCCGAGGGCGGCCGACACGCTTCGTGCCGCCTCGCGCATCCTGGCCGAGGACACGCGACGTTCACGGATCCTCGCGGATCACGTCGGCGCGACCGCGCCGCTCGTGTCGCTCCACGCCCACAACGAGCGGGAGCGGGTGGATGCGATCCTCTCCTGGCTCGACGATGGGGACGATCTGGTCCTCGTCTCGGACGCGGGGACCCCGCTCGTCTCCGATCCCGGGGGGCGTGTCGTGTCGGCCGTGGTCGAGGCCGGCCACGACGTGGTGCCCGTGCCCGGGCCCAGCGCCGTGCTGGCGGCCCTGGCCGCCTCCGGGCTATCGGCCGACCGCTTCACGTTCCTCGGCTTCCCGGCCCGAAAGGGCGCGGCGAGGGCGGCCGACCTCGAGCGCATCGCGGAGTCCGCCGAGACCGTGGTCCTGTTCGAGTCGCCGAACCGGCTGGAGCGTCTGCTCGAGGACCTCCAGGCGATCTGCGGTCCGGACCGCCCGGTGGCGGTCGCGCGTGAGCTCACGAAGATGCACGAGGAGTTCGTCCGGGGAACCCTTTCCGAAGTGGCCCGCTACTACGGTGAACGGCCGCCCCGAGGCGAGGTCACCCTCGTGGTGGCGCCCGCGCCGGAAGGTGACCCCTCGGACGCGCTCGGACCGGAGGCGAGGCGGCTCGCCGAGGCGCTGCTCGGGGCAGGTGTGAAGCCTTCGGCGGCGGCACGGGAGCTGGCGCGGCGTCTCGACCTGGCGCGGAACGAGGCGTACCGTATCGTGCACGAATTACGGGATGCCGGTGCGGCATCGACGGGAAACGCGACCACCGAAGAATGAAGCTGATTCTGCTGGCCATGCTGGCTTCCGGAGCGGTCGGGGACGGGGCGGTCGCGACAGGCGACTCGATAACCGTCGCTCGGCTCCGATACGAGGGAGGAGGGGACTGGTACGCCAATCCCTCGTCTCTTCCGAACCTGCTCGCCGCGGTGCGGGAGCGTACGGGGATCCCCACGGCCCGGCGCGAGGCCGAGGTCGCCCCACTCGACCCGTCGTTGCCGGATTACCCCTACGTGTACATGACCGGGCACGGCAATGTGGCCTTCACTCCGGCCGAGCGGGCGGCCTTGAGGGCGTACCTCCTGGGCGGCGGCTTCCTGCACGCCGACGACAACTACGGGCTGGACGAGTCGTTTCGGGCGGAGATGGCGGAGATCTTCCCCGATGCGGAGTTGACGGAGATCCCGCCCGATCACCCCGTGTTCCACACCTTCTACGACTTCCCCGAGGGGCTCCCGAAGATCCACGAGCACGACGGGAACCCTCCTCAGGCGTTCGGAATCTTCCGAGACGGGCGCCTGCTCGTGTTCTACACCTACGAGTCCGACCTCGGGGACGGCTGGGAGGACGAGTCGGTGCACGAAGACCCTCCGGCGATCCGCGAGCAGGCGCTCCGCATGGGCGTCAACCTGGTCCTCTACGTCCTGGGGCAGCCCGCGTCATGAGTCTCCCGGTCGGGGCGGGCCTCCAGGCCCGCGTGAACGGAGTCCGAGCCTACCTCGTTCGCGCCACCGGCCTCGCCGCCCTGTTCTGGGCCGTGGCGCTCGTCGCCACCGGCCTCGTCGGGGCGTGGGTGCTCGTGGGCGGCGAGGGGTGGCGGCAGGGAAGCGACGTGCCGCTCGCGCTCGACGCGGCGATAGCAGGCGCGCTCGTCGTCGGGTTCTTCGCCGTGCGCGCCGCCGTGCGGCGGGCCTTCTCGGAGACGCACCTCGCGTCCGCGATGGAGCGGGCCGCGGACTTGCCCCGCGGCATCGTACAGGGTGCGCTGGAGCTGTCGCGGGCGACGCCACCCGGCGTCTCCGATTCCCTCGCGCGCAAAGCCGTTTCGGGGGCGGTCCGAAAGCTCGAGGGGCACGACGCCAGTCGTCTCTCCGGGGCCCTGGGGGAGCGGGTCACATGGTGGGCACGCCGAGGCCGCGGCGCGGCGGTGGCGTCGATCGTCGTCCTCATCGCGCTCGCCGTCGCTTCGCCGGGGCGGGCGCGGCGGGCGATGGCCGGTGTGCTCGCTCCGATCGCCACGGCGTCCGACCCCGTTCTGCCGCCGCTGAGCGTCCTTCCGGGAGACGTGGAGGTGTTGCGCGGCTCGGACGTCGATATCGAGGTGTCGGCGGCCGGTCGAGAGACCGTCTTCCTGGAGTGGCAGGCTGCCGGAGACATCGCGCGCACCGAGCCCCTCGAGGTCGTCGGCGGGCGCGCGGCGCACGCGTTTCGGACGGTGGCGGCCGCGATCGAGTACCGGGTGGCGGACGGGGACGGAAACCGCACCGGGACCTTCCGGATCGTGCCCGTCGATCCGCTGTTCGTGAGCGATCTCGTTCTCTCCGTCACCTATCCCGCGCACACGGGGATTCCGGCCGACGAGTACCGCGGCGATCCGCCGCCCCTGCGCCTGCCGCAGGGCACGCGACTCGCCTTCGAAGGAAGGACGAGCCGACCCCTCGCATCGGTCGCCCTGCGCGACTCCTCGGGCACCGGGGCGCTGGAGTTCGATGTCGACGGAAGCGGCTTCCGGGCGGAGTGGGTGCCTCGTGAGAACGGCCTGTTCGCGTGGGATTTCCGCGATCGTGCCGGCGGGTCGGCCGAGATCCAGCCCGAGCCGCTCGAAGTCACCCTGGTCCCGGATCAGGTCCCCGTGATCGCGATCCCGGTACCCGGTAGGGACACGATCATGCCCCTGAATCTCCGGCAGCCCCTCGTCGTGGAGGCGTTCGACGACTACGGGCTGAGGGGGGTGGAGCTGGTCGCCTACCGCGTGACGTCGTTCGGGGAGCGCATGGAGCCGGTCTCCCAGGGCTTCCCCGTCGGTGGGCAGCGGGCGATCCTCGCCCGTCCGTTGCTCGATCTCACCCGGTGGGGTCTGGTTCCCGGTGACACGGTCCGGTACTACGCGCGGGCGATCGACAACAATCCGGCGGCGCAGTCCGCGGTGTCGCCCGAGTACGTGCTGCGGATGCCTGAAGCCGCCCAGTTGCGACGGGCTGCGGAGGAAGCCTTCGAGGGAGTCGCGGAGCGGCTCGAAGACCTGGCTGCCGAGGCCGAGCGGCAGGCGGAGGCGAACCGGGACCAGGCCCTCGAGGCGCAATCCGGTTCCGAGGCGCAGGAGGGCGGCGAGCAAGGGACCCAGGCCGAGGACTTCGAGGAGCGCGAGGAGCTGAGGCGGGCGCTCGAAGAGCAGCAGGCGATGTCGGAAGAGGTCGATTCGCTCCGGGCCGAGATGGAGGCCATGGAGAGGCTTCTCGAGGAGGCCGGCCAGGCGGACCCGGAGTTGCGCCGTCAGCTCGAGGAGCTCCAGGAGATGCTCCAGCAGATGACCGGGGACGAGCTCCAGCAGAGGATGGAGGATCTCGAAGGCGCGCTCGATCAGGAGAACCTCGATCAGGCGAACCAGTCCCTCGAGGACATGGCGGCGCAGCAGGAGGAGTTCCGCGAGCGGCTCGAGGAAGCTCTGGAGCGCTTCAAGCGAGCTGCCCTGGAACAGGACTTCCGGGCGACCACGACGGAGGCCGAGGAGCTGGCGCGGCAGGAGCAGGCGCTCGCCGATGCGCTCGAGCAGGAGGACCAGCCCGAGATCCGGGCTCGGCAGCAGGAGGACCTCGCGCGGCAGGCCGAAGCGCTCGAGGAGCGCATGGCCGATCTGGAGGAGCGCCTCGCCGAGCAGGGCGAGGTCGACGCCTCCCAGGGCGTGGAGGAGGCCCGAGAGCGGGCGTCGGAGGCTCGGCAGCGCATGCAGGAAGCCGCTCAGCAGGCCGAGCGGGGCGAGACGGAGCAGGCCGGCGAGCAGGCCCAGGACGCGGCGCAGGAGATGCAGGAGGCGGCCGAGGCGATGCAGGAGGCCATGCAGCAGATGGCCCAGGAGCAGATGCAGGCCCAGCAGGACGCGCTCCTCAGGACCGCGGACGATGCTCTCTCGCTGGCCCGACGCCAGGGCGAGCTGCGCGAGCGGATGCGGGGGGCGAGCCAGGACCAGCTCGCCTCGATGCGGGCCGAGCAGCAGTCGATGCTCCAGGGCGTGCAGAACATGGCCGAGAACCTGCAGCTCGCCACCGAGGGCGCTGCGGGCGCGAACCGGGAGCTGTCGGCGCAGATGGGGCTCGCCATGGAGTCGCTCCAGAACACGATCGAGGCGATGGAAGGGCGGAGGGGCTCCGCGCCTTCCCCGGCTGCGCAGGCGGAGCAGGCGATCGGAGACCTCAACCAGCTCGCGCTGATGGCGATCGCCGGTGCCGAGCAGATGGGCCAGCAGGGGCAGGGGCAGGGAGGCGAAGAGGTGGCAGAGCAGCTGGAACAGCTCGCCCAGCAACAGGGGGAGCTGATGAACCAGAGCACCCAGCTCATGCCCATGCAGCTGGGCGAGCAGACGATGTCGCAGCAGCTCGAGCAGATGCAGCAGGGTCAACAGTCCGTGGCCAGCGACCTCGGTGACCTCGCCGACGAGCCCGGCTCGGAGGAGTCGCTCGGCGACCTGGAGGAGTTGGCTCGGGAAGCGATGGCGATCGCGCAGGAGCTGCAGCAGGGGCGTCTCACGCCCGAGACGGTGGAGCGCCAGGAGCGCCTCTTCCATCGGCTGCTCGATGCCGGACGATCCCTCGAGAGGGAGGAGTTCTCGGAAGAGCGTGAGTCCGAGCAGCCGGGGGACTTCGAGCGAGGCCAGGTGGGGCCGCTGACGGCCGGCCAGCTGGGCGTGATGCAGTACGAGATCCCCGATGGAGACCAGCTGCAACGGCTGTCGCCCGCCGTGCGACAGCTGGTGCTCGAGTACTTCGAGCGCCTCAACCGGGCTCGCCCCCCGGGAGGTGGATCGTGAGCGCGCGCCGACGCCTCGCTCGGGGCTTCCTGCCTGCCGCGCTCGTCACGCTGGCAGCGGTGGCGGGACCCGAAGCGGCCGACGCCCAGGTGCGGATGCGGAACGTGGAGGCTCAGCTCCTCCGGGAATCCGCGGCCCGGGAGTCGCAAGGGGATTACGACGGCGCCGAAGCGGTCCTGCGTCGACTGCTGGAGGAGAATCCCGCCTCTTCCGGAGGGCTTTTCGCCCTGGAGCGTGTTCTCCGGGCGAAGGGTGAGATCGTGACCATCCTTCCCGCCGTCGACGCCTTCCTCGCCGAGCAGCCACAGTCTTCGGGCGTGCGCTCGCTCGAGCTCCGCGTGCTCTCGGAGGTGGACTCGACGGAAGCGGTTCGCCGGGAAGCGGAGGCCTGGCTGTCGATCGATCCCGGGGAGGAGGTCCCGTACCGGGAGATCGCGCGGGTGTACGAGCGCACCTTCGGATCGGACGAGGCCCTCGAGCTCCTCTACCGGGGGCGGGACGAGCTCGGACGGAACGATGCGCTCGCGCTGGAGGTCGGGGACCTTCTCGTCGCGTCGGGCCGGATCGAGGAGGGCGCGGAGGAGTGGGCGAGGGCGGTCGGTCGAGACGCGGCGCAGGTGTCCACGGTCACCAGGCGGGTCACCGGGCTCGAAAACGAAGAGGACGCGGCCCGAGCCGGTCGACGCGTCGTGGAGGTGCTGGGGGACGAGAGAGAGCTGGATCGGCGCCGGGCCGGCTCGCGCATCGCTCTGGATCTCGGGCTGGAGAGGGAGGCGATGAGACTGTCGCAGGACGTGGCCGACGAGCTGGATGGCCGGGCGAGGAGCACATTCCTGACCGATGTCGCGCGCCGGGCCCGCGACAACGATCTGGTCGACGTCGCCGCCTGGGCCTACGACGCGCTCGGTGGAGAGGCCGGAAGCCCGGCCGAACGGCGGCAATTCGACCTGCGGATCGTGGAGGTGTCGTTGGCGGCCGGTGATACGGCGACCGCCCTCGAGGCTCAGCGCCGGGTCGTCGCTTCCTACTCGGCGGGCTCGGTCGACCGGCGCCGCGCAACGGCCCGGGTGATCCGGCTCGAGGGGCGTCGTGCGGACCCGCGCGAGCTCCGCGCGATGCTCGACGATTTCCGGGAGGACTTCCCGAACGCCCCCGAGCTGGACGAGGTCGCCGCCACGGTGGCCGGTGCGCTGCAAGCCCGGGGTGACCCTCGGGGCGCCCACGACGTCCTCGAGGGGATCGAAGGGCCGAAGAGCTCGCTGGAGCGCGCCTACCTGCTGCTGGCGGCCGGGGAGGTGGCGGCGGCGCGCTCGGCGCTGCTGCTGGCGCTGACCGGTCTGCCGCCCGGTGAGGCGACGTCGGTCATCCAGTTCGCGGGCCTTCTCGGCCGGGTCTCACCCGCAGCGGCCGAGGCGCTGGCCGAGGCCGGGGTGGCCGCACACGCAGGCCAGGCGGCCGGCGCCGCGACGGGGCTGGCCGAAGCGGTGGAGTCCTTCGAGGAGGGGGAGCGCGCGGCCGTGCTCGCCGAGGCCGCGAGGATCGCAGCCGATGGCGGGGAAGCCCGGGTCGCCAGTGAGATCCGCGGGCGCCTGATCGTGGAGTATCCCGAATCACCCGAGTTCGCCGAGGCCGCGCTCGCGCTCGCGCGCTACCATGCCCGGACGCCCCGGGGGTACGAGCAGGCGATCCGGCTTCTCGAGGATCTGATCGCCTCCCGCCCGAACGCCGCGGTGGTTCCGGACGCGCGCGTCGAGCTGGAGCGGCTTCGCGGGAGGGTCGGATGAAGGCGCGGCTCACGACGCTGGTCGCCGTGGCCGTCCTGCTCGGCGCCGGGGCGCCCGGGGAGGCGTCGGCCCAATGGCTGCTCGTGCCGATGGATCGAGCGCAGCAGAACCACCTCCGGGCGTACGGGCTCACCTACTGGGCCCTCGAGCAGCATGAGCGAGGTGAGTGGCTCCTGAACTACCGCGGAGGCTCGTTCCTGCTTCCCGATCAACCCTCGGTCCGCCGAGAAGCCGCGCTCCGCGGGGTGTCGATCGAGCCGATGGGCGCAGCCGCCGAGGCCCGCATGCGCGCGACCATCCAGGGATCGAACATGGAGGCGGTTCCGCTGGAGCGGGCGCCGAAGGTCGCCATCTACACGCCCCCGAACTCGACCCCGTGGGACGACGCCGTGACGATGGCGCTGGAGTACGCGGGCATCGACTACGAGACGATCTGGGACTACGAGGTGCTGGAGGGGGATCTCTCGGAATACGAGTGGATCCATCTGCACCACGAGGACTTCACGGGGCAGTACTCCAAGTTCTTCCTCACGTATTCGGGGGCACCCTGGCTGCAGGAGGAAGTAGCCCGCAACCAGGAGGTGGCGCGTTCCGGAGGCTTCGCCGACGTCCCCGCGCTCAAGAAGCACGTGGCCCAAACCATCCGGCAATACGTGGAAGACGGCGGCTTCCTCTTCGCCATGTGCTCGGCGACGGAGACGCTGGAGCTGGCACTCGCAGCCGCCGACGTGGACATCGCGGCCGCCTATTCCGACGGCACGCCGCCCGATCCCCAGGCGTCGGCGCGCATGAACTGGGATCTCGCGATGGCGTTCGAGGGAGCGGAGGTGCAGGTGGCGCCCTCGGTGAACTCCTTCTCGGACATCGACGGGCACCAGGTGAACACGCCGTGGCGCCAGGAGCTGGGTGTCTACACCCTCTTCGACTTCTCCGCGAAGTTCGATCCGGTGCCGGCGATGCTCACGCAGAATCACGAGTCCGTGCTTCCGGACTTCTACGGGCTGACGACTTCGTTCCGCGAAGACCGGCTGAAGTCGAGCACGATCGTCCTGGCGAGAGAGGGCGACCGGGCGAAGTACATCCACGGCAATCTCGGCGAGGGCACGTGGACCTACTTCGGGGGACACGACCCCGAGGACGCGGAGCATCAGATCGGTGACCCGCAGACCGACCTCGCGCTGCACCCCAACTCGCCGGGGTACCGCCTCATCCTGAACAACGTCCTCTTCCCGGCGGCGAAGAAGAAGAAGCTCAAGACTTGAGCAACGGACGCTTCGAGGGGTTCGGAATTCCGGAGGGCTTTCCGGTCACCCTGCCGCGCGAGGCGCTCGTGGGCGTGGACGGCCTCGAACCGGAAGAGGAGCGGC
>Ga0209536_100005459_pt1 | contig 19735 bp, 19 predicted proteins | sample DeeMarSeWOR28_12_FD_187461 | JGI IMG/M metagenome (GOLD analysis project Ga0209536, IMG submission 187461) | Marine sediment microbial communities from White Oak River estuary, North Carolina - WOR-2-8_12 (SPAdes) (version 2) | ecosystem: Environmental > Aquatic > Marine > Intertidal zone >...
TGTCTTGGAGGGGTTTCAAGCCGGCCTCCTGCATGGCTTTGACTGCCGCCAGGACGCATGCCACACTCGCTTTATCATCCAGATAACGGGAACGGATGAAGCCATTGGTCACCTCTACCCTTGGGTCGAATGCGACAAAATCACCCACGCTGATCCCAAGAGCAGATGTGCCCTCGACTGAGTTCGTACGGGCATCCAGGCGAACTTCAACGGTGTCATCATTGCGCTCCAACTCCCATACTTTATTGCCATAGACGTGACTCGAAGCCTGGTTGAGTAGCAAAGAGCCGCGCACAGGCTCCCCGCCACTGGCGAAAATGGTGCAGCCCTCACATTCTACGGTGTTCCATACCGTGCCTCCCACCTTGGTTAACTTAAGACGACCGTTTGGTTTGATCTCTTTGACCATGGCTCCCAGCGTATCCACATGAGCTGTGAGTGCCCTGGGAGTGTCAGTCTGGGCGCCTGGCCAACTGGCCACGAGTGCACCTTTCCGTGTGTGGGACACTTGCAATGCTGGAAAATCCTCCAGGGCAGTCGTGATGAACTCGATTGCCTGGTGAGTATATCCTGTTGGGCTGGGAGTGTTCAGCAAATCGACTAGGAATTGCAACATGTATGCGGTGTCGATTTCGGGTAGGGTCATCATATCTCCAGATTCCTGCTTATGAGATTATTGCTCAGTTTGTAGATTTATCCTTGTCCCTGGTGGGTAGTTGCGTTTGTCCTGTAAGAGCTTGCCGCCAGTTTGTGGCTGGGTTGTGTCCCTATGCGGACAGGTTTTCAAAGTCGTTGATGACCTGCCTCCAGGTATTGGGGATCGGGATGGACTGTCCTTTCCTGTAATCGTACGCCACCTGAACGGAGGTGCTGGTAGCAAGTTTCTGGCCGGTTTGCACATCTTCAAGAGTGTATGCCATATCCATGCTCTTGTTTCCCAGGGTTGTGGTGCGCATGCCCACGCGCACTTGCTGGCCGAAGAGTACTGGTGCGTGAAAGGTGATCTCGACCTGCGCCAGGATAAGGCCAATGTCCAAAAATGAGCCCCCATCCCATAAACCGAGATGTTCGATATAGTGGATGCGTGCCTGTTCCATATAGGTCAGGTATTTGGCATTATTCAGGTGACCCTGTGGGTCAAGGTCACCGTAACGAACTTCAATTGGGTGATAAAAATTGTACTCTGGCATATGGGGATTATACTCAATGTGACGCTAATCGTGGGCTGGATAGGCCTCTCTCACTCATCTCATGTTAAGTTAACTCTCTTACATCCGAGGTATAATTTGCCGCATGGAAAATTCGAATTTTGACGAGACTCTTCCTACACAGATCAACCCAGAAGATGCAGAACCCTCTGTATCAGGGGAACCTCAGCCTGTATCGAGTGATCCAGAAACGATGGGAGCATCGAATTTAGATCAGACCATCCCAACACTAATTATGGCTGAGGACCAGGATGCAACTGGATTCGAGGACACTATTCCCCCTCCAAACGATCAGGTTAACACTATGACTGGTGATTCTGGAGAGGAGCCTCCGGTGAGTCCAGATGAAACATCGCAGATCCCCAAAAGACCTTCCTGGCGTATCTGGGCTTTGGTTGGATTTCTCGCTTTCATTTTGTTAGCATTCAGCAGTGCTTTCCTGGGCTATAGATCTGGTATCAACCAGCGGCAAGGAGCCGAGGCTGCCCAGGCCTCCCAACTTGCGGCAGAGCAATATCATCTGGCTTTGCAGGATATGGAAGCTCGGAATTATTACCGGGCGCGCCAACGTTTCGAGTATGTTATCAGTATTGATCCAAATTTCCCGGGTGCAACCGAGGGTCTGGCAAATGCTCTGCTCTACCAAAACGCCACTGCAACCCCTACGATCGCCCCTACACCTACTGTATCGCCGACTCCCGACCTGCGTGGTGTTGAAGAGTTGTACACTCAGGCCCAACAGGAATTGGTAAATTCCGATTGGAACGCTGCCATTGAGACTTTATTGACCCTGCGCAAAGCCGATATTGAATACCAGGTCGTATGGGTAGATAACATGCTTTATATCTCTTTCCGGAATCGCGGTGCGGATAAGATCCTCAAAGATGGTGATCTGGAAGGCGGTATTTACGACTTGACACTAGCAGAACAGTTTGGTCCCCTGGATGCAGATGCAAATAGCTACCTTACCTGGGCAGGTCTTTATATTACCGGTGCCAGTTTCTGGGAGTTAGATTGGGCTCAAGCCGTCTATTACTTCGAACAGGTCGGACCTGCTTTGCCAAACCTGCGGGATGGTTCCGGTTGGACTGCAGCAGAACGTTATCGTCTGGCTTTGATTGGATATGGTGGTTTCCTCGCAGATCAAGATGAATGGTGCAGTGCTTTGGAGCAATACCAATTGGCGCTTACATTTGGTTCTGACCCTGAATTGGAGGAAGCGATCGACAAAGCCGATGAGGAATGCCGTCCAAAATCAGAAAAAGAGGATACTCCGGATGAAGATACGGGCGGTGAACCAACGGCAACCCCTGTGCCGGATTCTGGACCTACCGCGACGAAACCAGCACCTACTGAGCCGTCACCAACAGAACTACCGCCCACAGAACCATCACCGACAGAGCCACCTCCACCAGAACCGTCACCAACGCCTGAAGCATGACATCACCCTCGTTGTGGGCATTAAGCCTGGTTTACTGGCTGCATATGCTTGCCACGATCGTGTGGATCGGTAGTTTAGCAGGATTGACGATCCTTTTTATACCTGCTGTTCGAGAAACGCTCGACCCCAAGACCTATGCAAAAATCTTAGCAAGCATTCAACGCAGGCTTGATCCACTTGGCTGGATCAGCCTGCTGGTATTGGTTGGAACAGGTATGTTTCAAATGAGTGCAAGCCCTAACTACCAGGGACTTCTGGCTTTTAACAACAATTGGGCGGTTGCTATCTTACTGAAGCATATTGTTTTCGCTGTCATGATTGGGATCAGCGCTTATCTCACCTGGGGTCTTTTGCCCAAACTGGGGCGTGCAGCTCTACGCCATGCCCAAGGCCAGGGTGCCTCGGAAGGGGAGCGTCTACTCCAGCAGGATACATTTCTTCTACGTTTGAATTTGATTCTAGGCGTGGTCGTCCTGGCTTTGACCGCTCTGGCACGGGCATCATAAGACCACTTATTCGTTTGGGCGGGGGGCAGTATAAAAAATGTCAGGCTCGTCGGGGTAGTAATGGATAATTGAGCGTTCGGAAAAAACGGCGGCTAGATTTGAGTCTGGTCGTTGACCTCGGCTGATCACGAAAAGGAAGGGGGTATCCAAGAAAGGATCTTGTAACTCCAGGAGTGCGCCGTATTCTGTCCACCTGTCCGCGTGTACAATGACCAGGGCTGGTGTGAATTCTTGCGCTTGTGGGGTAAGAAATGGATCCAGGCGCGCCCGCGAGATACCGTACAGGCCATGCATTCCCCCCAGCCTGATGGGAGTATAAAAAAACAAATTGGCGCTGAGTAATAACACCACTAGGGCAGTGACGGATAAAGGTCTGGCGCGTCTCCACCCCGAGTATTTCCGCCATGATTCGTCCGGACTGGTTGGCCAACCTGCAAGGAAAGCAATACCAGCTCCACTCAATAAGGTCAGGCTATATAACCCCTCATAGAAATAGCGTGGGCCAAATAATGATGAGCCGATCCAGTATGCCAGGTAGATAATAACCAGGCTGGGAAACACACTGGCCAGGAGGAAACCAGCCCAGCGGCGATGGCGTAAGATTGCTAGCAAGCCGAAGGGGATGAAGATCCAGGAATATCTCCCCCAGCCGAATAGATCATGCCAACCAACGAACAGGCTGTGTTTGGTGTTCACTCTGGCCTGAGTAAGGGAATGCCCCTGCTCAAGCCGCCCGTATCCAGGGCCGAAGCCTACGCGGTCATATTCCCACCAAAGCGTATAAGGGTTAGTCCAGGGACTGCCTGTAACTGCAAATTGCCACATGAAATGCACTGAAGCGAGTGCAAGCACTACAGCGACGAAAGCCAGTAAACGCCGGCGTTTTCCCCAACTTGCGCGCACCCACACATAGATACCATGAAATACAAATGGCAGGCTCACACCTAGGGCTGTATATGGCCTGGCAATTGCAAGACCTCCCAGACATAGCGCAGAGGTAAGTGTGGCCAACCAGGGATATTCAGTTGAATCATCCCAGGCGTTCAACCAGGTCAGTGCAAATGCTGTGCTAAGCACTAATCCCAAGGGGTGAGCGAGTAATGACCCTGAATTCATCAAAAAGAAAGGAGAGGTTAGGGTCAGCAATGCAGCCAGCAGGCCAACGGTTTCTCCGAAGACGCGTTTGCCCAAACGGTAAGTAAGCCAGACGGTTAACCCTGCCAGTAATGGGTTGACCAACGAGCGCACGCCAAAGATAACACCAACTGCAAGCAAAACCGGCCAGCCCAGCGGGTATTTACCAAAACGCTGCCCATCCAGGTCAACCACGAACGGCACCAGAAAGCTATGTGGGTCAGGGGGAGAAGGCATTGTCAAACGCCCACCCGCGATGGCGTCCGCCTGCCAGGCATAGGCAATCTCATCCTCCAGGTGAGGCATTTGCTCAAACACGCGATCAGCCACGATGTAGGCTGCCAGCACAGCTATCAGGCTAAGGAGCAAGGCTAGTCGGTCTGCTCGAGTCAATGACATGGTGGGAGTCTACTACGTTTGATGGCAGGGTAAAGCGTTGGTTTAACTTATCAAATCAGTGGATGATCTTTATGCCGCGATCCTGCGTAGCGCTTTCAGGGCCTGCTCGTGTAAGCTGGCATTGGAGGCCAGGATACCACGGTTGTTTGCTAAGGTTTTTCCCGCATTGAAATCCAACGTCTTACCATGCAGGTCAGTTATTTTACCCCCGGACTCCTCGATAACTAGAGAGCCCGCAGCCTGGTCCCAGATTTTTTCCTTGTAGTTGGGTTTTGCTGGTGATAGCAGGCGCAACAATAATTCGCCTTTACCTGCAGCCAGTACCCCGTATTTTCCCTGGCTATCCATACGTACCGGCTCGGCCTCCACGCCCAACACCTGGGCAAACTCATCAATCTGACTGGCATTGGTATGACCAGATTCAAAAGAGCGCAGCAAACGGGCTTGTGAAGCATCGCGGAGCCCGGAGACAGATAAGGGCTCATAACTCCCCTCAGCAGTGAGAGGTGTTGTCCAGGTTCCCTTTCCACGCACTGCAATAATCAACGAACCTGGTCCATCTGGATTCGGGCGATAAGCGTTATTTAGATTTGGGCAACCCAAGACGCCGATCTGCACCTTTCCACCGACAATCAGTGCCAGGGCTACTGCGTATTGGTCACCTCGGAGGAATCCTTTAGTCCCATCGATTGGATCAAGTGTCCAGAATCTATGTGCCGGGTCAGCATTACCTCGATCAATCCACTCACACACCGTTTCGGGTGTGGCATTTGGGGTATATTGGGAAACAAAACGGGTCACCTGTTCCAAAACCCTTCGCGTTTCTGGTTTGCGAAGCTCGGTTGCATCCTCTTCCCCTACTAGTGGATCATTTGGGAATGCCTCAAATAATCTTTGTGCGATTAATGCCTGAGAGGCATAGTCAGCGACTGTAACTGGTGAGCGATCATCCTTGGTCAAGGCGGAGCTGACCATTTCGGACTGGACTTGCTTTACCAGCAGACCAGCCTGCTGAACTGCGCTAAATGCAAACATAACTTCGGGATTATTCAGATCAATCATTTAAAACCTCTCCACTTAAATCATATGGCATTGCTCCGGTAATACGAACTGGAACCATTTTGCCGATTGGAATCTTGTTTTCTACGATGACCATTCCATCGATTTCAGGGGCGTCGCGGTAAGTTCGCCCCAGGGAGATATCGTTTGACTCCTCAGGGCTGCCACCTTCATTTTCTAATACCCCCTGACCTTCGATCAGTACATCCATCTGCTTTCCGATAAAGGACTGATTCTTCTCCAGAGAAATACTCTGCTGAAGAGCCATCAGACGCTCCCAACGTTCTTGCTTGACTTCAGGTGAGATCGGGTCTCCAAGAGGCTCACTGGTTGTTCCTGGTTCGAATGAGAACTGGAAGGCGCCCACCCTATCGAAACGTACTTCTTGCACAAAATCGAGTAGTGTTTGGAATTCTTCCTCAGTCTCCTCAGGGTAACCAACGATAAACGTGGTACGCAAGGCCAGGTCAGGCAATGCGTGGCGCATTTTCTCCAGGGTTCGATAAACCCAGTCTATATTGGCTGGTCGTCGCATACGCCGTAGCGTTTTTGGATGAGCGTGCTGAAGCGGCATATCCAAATAAGGCAGGATCTGTGGGTAGGCGGCCATCACTTCGATCAACCGGTCGGTAACATACCCAGGGTATGCATACATAATACGCAGCCAACTTGTCTCGGGTACTGTTTTTGCCAATCGTTGCAATAGCTCTGCCAATCCATCTTTCATCCCCAAATCATGCCCGTAGTCCGTCGTGTCTTGAGCAATCAGGATAATTTCCCGTACTCCTTGATCCGTTAAACCGCGTGCTTCGTCCAAGATCCTGTCAATTGGACGGCTAACTGCGGTACCTTTAATGAGCGGAATAGCGCAAAATGCACATGGGCGACGGCACCCATCAGCAATCTTGAGATAAGCGCTGGCACCCTGCCTGGCTACCTGCTGTGCACCACGTTCGTCGCTGCCTACCGTAGGCGCCTCAGGGAGGTGGTAAAACGGTTCGGGGTGTTCGCTTTCCCGCAAACGCTGTACCACATCCACAATATCCATCCAACGCCTTGTACCCAGGACCCCATCAATCCCCGGAACTTGAGCTACCACCTCAGCCCCATATCGCTGGGTAAGGCAACCGGCAGCTATAAGCACTTGACCAGCACATTTTTCAGCCGCCATCTCACTTAATACCTGTATAGATTCTTCTTTGGCTGGCCCAATGAAGCCACAAGTGTTTACGACAAGCACCTCCGCCTTTTCTGGGGCATTTGCCAGCGTGTAGCCTGATCCGAACATTAATTGAGCCATTGATTCGGAGTCAACCGTATTTTTTGCACATCCAAGGGATACAATGTAAAAACTTTTGGGTTCCATTATCCTTCTCTTTTTTCAAGTCAAGGTGAGGCAGTGAACCTTGGCGTTTGGGTCGCACGAGGAGTAGCCGTTGGTGTTGGTGTGATGGTTGGAGTCGGCGTTTGGATACTGTCGATGGTATAAACTCGATGGACTACCTCGCCATACAGACCAAGCGGTCCTTGATCTTGTTGGTTGAAGAATACCTGTAATGCGGCACCATTACCAGTCAGTAGTTCAACTCTCTCATCCCCGGCAAAATTATAAGCGTTGCCTGGTAAGACGCGTCCTGATAGAACAACTTCGTCGTCAACGATCACCCGTACCCAGGCTCGTTGTCGTACGGTTATATACACTAAGACGGACTCGCCTGGACCTGGCAAAGGAGGCTCTTCGTCTGTATTATTTTCCTCTACCCCTACAGTAGGTGGGACGACTGCTGGAATGGTTGGGGTTGAAGGCACCTGGGTGGGGATGGTTGTTGCGGTCTGAGTAGCCAGTAAAACTTCCGCTATGGATGGGGCAGTTGGAGGTGGCTCTCCTTGATCTGTCTGCAGGGTGAATATGCGTACGGCAGCCCAGACTACAAATCCGATCAGAAAAATGATGACAATCGTGCCAACCAGAAGTTCGCCGGAGAATATCCGTCGTATGGAAACTGGCAACCTGGATGGCTGGCGTGTAGACTTAGGGCGGGAAGGTCTTTGTGCAAGTTGCTTTTGTGTGAGCCTGGCTTGCAGTCCATCAGCAAATCGCAAGAGCAAAGGCTCGGGATCGAGCCCCAAAAAAACCGCGTAATTGCTCAACATACCACGCGCCTGGACAGGTGAAGGCAGGTCGTCTATCCTGCCGGCTTCCAGGGCCTGTAAGTTGTGGATGCGTAAATGAGTGTGCCGTTCAACATCCTCGAGGGATAAACCTAACAATTCTCGCTGGTGCTTTAATTTCTGACCAATCTCGATGAAGATAACCTCTGGTGCATCTTCTGAAAATCCAACGTCTTGGATTGTCTCCGGTGTTGGCTCAAGGGCGGGAAGGGTTCCTTCCGAGCTAACCTCACCACTCAAAGCGAGCAGCAAAGGCTCTGCATCCAGCTCTAAAAACTCAGCATAGCTGCGTAAAAAGCCGCGCGCCTGCACCATAGATGGAAGCGCCTCTATGTCATTGGATTCCAGCGCCTGCAAATAATGCACTCGCATATGGGTCGCTTGCGCAACATCTTCTAAGGTGAGCGACCGCGCCTTACGTGCCTGGCGGAGTTGTTGGCCAATCGATTCCGTCATTGGAAGGGGAAAAAACTACTCTAAACCTAACAGGGGCGGGGTAATCCCCAGGTTGGGAAACCCGCCCCTGAAAGTTTATATCTATTACGAACATTGAACGTTTATTCTTGCCTAAGCTAGAATAATATTACTCCTCTTCGAGGGGTTCATCGGCGGTTTCCTCAGCCTCTTCCATTTCGGTGACCGGTTCTTCCACTGCTTCGACCTCGATTTCTGCTTCCCCCTCGGGTTCAACCTCAGTCACAGCTTCGGCTACTTCGACCTCTGTTTCCAGGTCTTCAGCTTCTTCCGCTTCTGGGGTCTCTGGGACAGCTTCTCCTTCTCGGTGAACGAGAACGGTGATCTCGGGGACTAGGTCCACTGTCAGCCGGACGTTGACCTTATGTTCACCAATTGTGCGGATAGGCTGGGCGTCAATTTGGCGGCGGTCAATCTCAAATCCGGTATTTTCCTTAAGGGAATCAGCGATCATCTGAGTGGTGACCGATCCATAAAGCTTGTCGGTTTCGCCAGCCTTCATTGAGAAGGTAAGCACCAGATCATCCAGCTGCTCAGCTACCCCACTCATTTCTTCGTTTAGAGCAGCACGCTGTGTGGCAGCCCTGACGCGAATATGCTCAACTTGTTTGAGTGCGCCCGGTGTCGCCAGCACTGCTAATCCCTGCGGGATCAAATAGTTGCGACCGTAACCGTTAGCCACTTTTTTGACATCACCGGCACGGCCAAGTTTGTAAACATCTTCCAACAATAATACTTTCATTTCTCAAGCCCTTTCAGATCATTGAATTTCTGCATAAAGCAGACCCGGGCGAAGGGTACAACGCTCCGGGCAGGAGGATTTTACCAGAATGGTATATGCTCGTCAACAACGCGTTTTCACAATCTTCTTCACCAGGATCTTAGTTGATTCGTTGGCTTGCCAATCACCATTCTCACTGCTAGAATGGAGGCATGATGAGTGCCAGTTTACATTTTGACGTTTTCACCCTTTTCCCTGATGTTTTTGAGCCTTACCTCAAATCCAGCATTTTGTTACGGGCGCAGCAAAAGGGGTTAATGAGGGTTGGTTTACACAATATACGTGATTGGACAACAGACCGCCATCATGTGACCGACGACGAACCTTACGGGGGAGGGGGCGGTATGGTGATGAAACCCGAGCCGATCTTTGCGGCAGTGGATGGTGTGCTTGGCTCACCTCCCGATTGTCCGGTGGTTCTGCTTACACCGCAAGGACGTAACTTCACCCAGTCGGTTGCGCAGGAGCTGTCACAATATGCTCATCTGGCTTTATTGTGTGGGCGTTATGAGGGTGTAGATGAACGCGTCCGGGAACACTTGGTTACAGACGAGATATCCGTGGGCGATTATGTGCTTACAGGTGGTGAGTTACCTGCGTTAATTGTTATGGATGCTGTCACACGCCTGCTGCCAGGCGTTTTAGGAGATCCTGAAGGTGCCTGGGATGATTCGTATGCCTCTGGATTGCTAGAATACCCGCATTATACGCGCCCGGCAGAATTTAGGAGCTGGCGTGTGCCGGAGATATTGGCTTCAGGTGACCATGCGCGTATCGCACGTTGGCGCCGTGAACAATCATTGTTGCGAACCTGGCAACGCCGGCCAGATCTATTGGCACTTGCCTCACTTACAGATGCAGATCGAAAATTCCTCGCAAAACTGGAATCAGGTGAATCATTTGATAATGATTGAGTGTTAGTCAGGGATGCTATAAGTTTCGATCACCACAATTTTAATTGATGAACTGATAAAACTTGCATGCGGAGGGGGAAACGCAAGGTTGCCTGCCTTTTGTTAACCTAATATCAGAAATACTTCGCTTGCCATGGTGTTTTCTTGACGTTAGAACAGCGCCATGGTATCATCAAATTCGTCTATTTAGCACTCTCGATAAGAGAGTGCTAAATCAAATGAGCAGACTTATGGCAAATCTTACGGAAAGGCAAAAATTGATCCTGGCTTTGGTGATCCGCGATTATATCGAGGAGACCAAGCCGGTGGGTTCAGTGCGTTTGGTCAAGCATTATGGATTGGACTTCAGTTCAGCCACGGTGCGAAACGAAATGGTAGCACTCACTGAAAAAGGCTATTTGCGACAGCCGCACACCTCTGCTGGTCGTGTACCCACCGAAGAGGGATACCGGTATTTTGTGCGCCAGTTGATGGGCAATACCGACTTACCGACCATGACCAAGCAGACTATTGCACACCAGTTCCATCAGGCAGGTCTGGATGTGGATCACTGGATGCGTTTGGCTGCCTCCGTTTTGGCCCACCACTCTCAAGCCGCATCATTAGTGACTGCCCCACACGCTGAAACTGCTCGTTTTAAACATGTTGAGCTAGTAGGTGCACGCGGACGGCAGGTGCTGATGGTATTGGTCTTGGCAGGTGGAGATCTTCGCCAGCAGATGTTAAGCCTGGCCGAACCCGTCTCTCAAGAGCGTTTAAGCGCAGTGGCTACCAAGATAAACCTGCTTTGTGCTGGCCTGGACCCGGATAGTATCGCCTCTCTTTCAGGAAAGTTTGATGCATTGGAGCAAGATATCCTCAATCTGGTGGTTGAAGATATGCGCCATACACAAAATGTGTTGGGTGGAGAGGTATATCGCGACGGGATAACCCATGTTTTAGCCGAACCTGAATTTGCGCAAGTGGATGTGGCGCGTAACGCTCTCCGGATTCTAGAGGAACGCTCCCTGCTGGAGGATTTGCTCACCCGCACAGTCATGACGAGTAATGTTGGTGGTGTCCAGGTCCTCATCGGAGGAGAAGGTACCTGGGAGGAATTGCGCGATTTTTCCATGGTTTTAGCTCGATACGGCGCATCGGGTCTGGCAACTGGGACACTAGGTGTTTTAGGGCCAATCCGAATGGCTTATGGACAAACAATCTCCACAGTGCGCTACGTTGCCGGATTGCTCAGTGATCTGGTAGTCGATCTGCACGCTGAGTAGATAATGTCTCAAAGTCAAACTGCCCAAAGTTGATTACGATAAGGAGTGTCAATAGGGATAATGACAGAAGAAAAATCAAACCAATTAGAAGAGCAGGAAGTCCAACAGACCGAAGCAGAATTGGTCGAAGAGGATAATGAGGAGCTCATCGAAGAAGAAGCGCTTTTAGAAACTGAAGGTTTGAGTGATGAAGAGGAATTGCTTACTAGTGAATTAGAAGAGTGGCAATCAAAAGCCAATGAGTATCTGGATGGTTGGCAGCGGTCTCGGGCAGATTTCGCTAATTATAAAAAGCGAGTTGAGAGAGAACAGGCTCAGGTTTCTCAGAGAGCAACTGCTAATGTCATTAAGCACTTTCTGGAAGTGATGGATGACCTGGAACTTGCTTTAAAAAACCGCCCGCAGGAGGGAGAAGGAGCGTCCTGGGCAGATGGTGTTGAACTTGTGTACCGGAAATTTTCTTCGATCCTGGAAACCGAGGGTGTTACTCCCATAAAGACTGATGGTCAATATTTTGATCCTACCCTACATGAAGCGATTACAAATGAAGACAATCCTGACTTCGAAAGTGGTCAGATTATTGAGGTTCTGAAAAGGGGATATTTTATTGGGGACCGGGTCTTGCGTCCGGCCACAGTAAGAGTAGCAAGGTAACTTTATTTATTAAAAACAAGAAATTATCTGGAGGCATTTATCATGGGTAAAATTATCGGAATAGACCTGGGTACGACAAACTCAGCTGTCGCTGTTATGGAGGGTGGTGAACCGACGGTCATCGCTTCTTCTGAGGGCGAGCGTCTTTATCCATCGGTTGTAGCCGTAAATAAAAATCATGAACGGCTCATCGGGCGCACTGCTCGCAACCAGGCGGTAGTCAACCCGGAGAACACCGTTTTTTCTATCAAGCGTTTTATGGGACGCAAGTATGACGATCCAGAAGTGCAGCGCGCTCTGGCGCATGTGCCATATGAAGTAACCAAGGCATCCAATGGGGATATACGAGTCATCTTGGATAGCAAGGAATATTCGCCGCCTGAGGTCTCAGCCATGATCCTGGGTAAACTCAAGGCGGACGCCGAGGCCTACCTGGGTGAATCGGTAACACAGGCTGTTATCACCGTACCGGCGTATTTTAACGATGCCCAGCGCAACGCTACCAAGGATGCAGGAAAGATCGCTGGTTTGGAGGTTTTACGCATCATTAACGAACCTACCGCTTCTTCCCTGGCATATGGCCTTGATAAGAAATCGGATGAGGTGATTGCCGTTTATGACCTGGGTGGTGGAACTTTCGACATTTCAATCCTGGATGTAGGGGATGGGGTTTTCCAGGTGCGTTCCACTAGTGGTGATACTTTCCTCGGTGGAGATGATTTCGACCAGAGGATCATTGATTATATTGCTGACGAGTTCAAACGGGAAAATGGTATTGATTTGCGCCAGGACCGCCAGGCTCTCCAGCGGCTGAAAGAGTCCGCCGAAAAAGCAAAAATAGAACTTTCCAGCATGATGCAGACAGAGATCAATTTGCCGTATGTCACAGCCGATGCGAGTGGTCCAAAACATCTGGTCATGACTCTGACGCGGTCCAAGCTGGAGCAATTGACCTCCGATTTGATTGAACGTTCTCTTGGCCCAGTACAACAGGCGTTAAAGGATGCTGATCTAGATCCATCGGATATTAACGAGATCGTGCTGGTTGGTGGTATGACACGCATGCCAGCAGTACAGGATGCCGTTCGCAAACTGTTTGGAAAAGACCCCCATAAAGGCGTTAATCCTGATGAGGTTGTGGCTGTTGGAGCAGCAATTCAGGCGGGCGTGTTAGGTGGTGATGTCAAAGACATCCTGTTATTGGATGTCACCCCGCTTACCTTGTCGGTTGAGACGCTGGGTGGTGTAGCCACACCAATGATCGAACGTAACACGACCATTCCAACGCGCAAGAGCCAGGTTTATTCCACAGCTACGGACAGCCAATCTCAAGTAGAGATTCACGTCTTACAGGGTGAGAGACCTATGGCGGCTGATAATAAATCGCTGGGCCGTTTTATTCTGGATGGCATTCCACCAGCCCCGCGTGGCGTACCACAGATCGAGGTAACCTTCGATATCGATGCTAATGGCATTCTCAAGGTCACTGCACAAGATAAGGCTACTGGGCGGAGCCAACATATTACGATCACAGCTTCATCCGGATTGTCGGATAACGAAGTTGAGCGTATGCGTACGGAAGCTGAAGCTCACGCCGAGGAAGATGTCCGTCGCAAGGAACTGATCGAGGCTCGCAATGCTGCCGATAACGCTGCTTATGCTGCTGAAAAAGCTTTACGCGAGTTTGGGGATAAAATCCCCGCCGATCTAAAAAGTAACGTGGAAGATCATGTCGCGAAAGTGCGCGAGGTAATGGACAGCGAGGATGTAGAGAGTATTAGAAGTGCGACCGAGGCACTCAATGAAGTCATCCAGCAAATTGGGGCAGCCGCTTACCAGCAGGCCGGTCCGGAAGTCGGGACACCTGGCGAAGGTGAGCCAGAAGCAGGGCCTGAAGCCACCCCTGGCGATGAAGATGAAGATGTGGTCGATGGAGAGTTCCGCAACGTCTAAAAGCTTGTGAGTGCGAGTTTTTGGTTGATCGCAAACACCATTACATACAAAGAATAAATGACAGATCGCGATTATTACGAAGTCCTTGGGGTATCCCGGAGCGCCAGCGACGATGAGTTGAAATCGGCTTTTCGACGGCTGGCGCGACAGTACCACCCGGATGTCAATAACAGCCCAGATGCTGAAGAGCGTTTCAAAGAGATCAATGAGGCCTATGCAGTTCTCTCTGATGCCGATCGAAGGGCTGCTTATGACCGCTTTGGACATGCAGGTGTGAGAGGAGCAGGTGGCGCCCCAGATTTTACTGTGGACTTCTCGGACTTTGCCGATATCTTTGGAGACCTCTTCGGGTTTGGTGGTTTTGGGCGCACTTCACGTCGCTCACGCAACGCGCCACGACGCGGGTCGGATTTATCTTACCGGCTCGATCTCACCTTTGAAGAAGCAGTTTTTGGTGTAGAGAAGGAAATCGAGATAACCAGAGATGAAACTTGCAGCACCTGTTATGGAAGCGGAGCCGAGCCAGGCACCTCGCCAGTCCGTTGCTCAAATTGTAATGGTAGTGGGGAAGTACGCCAGGTGCGGCAAACCATCTTGGGATCAATGGTCCAGGTAGCCACTTGTCCGGTCTGCAATGGGCAGGGTGAGAAGATCGATACCCCCTGCCATACCTGTAAGGGTCGTGGCCTGGAGAGGATCCCCCGCCGAAAAGTTGTCAGCGTACCAGGTGGGGTTGATAATGGCACCCAGATACGTTTAGCTGGTGAAGGTCAGCCGGGAATGAACGGTGGTCCGAATGGTAATTTATACGTTACCATCCAAGTCAAGAATCACAAATTTTTCAGACGTCGTGATAATGACATCGTGCTTGACTTGGACGTCAATATTGCCCAAGCTACCCTAGGGGCTGAAGTTGAAATTCCCACTGTGGATGGGAATGCGGTCTTAAAGATCCCGGCAGGTACCCAGCCTGGCAAAGTCCTACGGATGCGGGGTAAAGGAGTCCCACATTTACGCAGGAATGGGCGTGGTGACCAGCTGGTTGTGATCAACGTTGATATCCCTACCCGCTTAACCAGTGAACAGCACGAACTTTTTGAACAGCTAGCGAATAGCTTGGGAAGCGAGGTGCGTCCCCAGGAACGCAGCTTCTTAGACTGGTTGAAAGAGACGTTGGGCGGCTAATTAACGGTTTACCCATCTATGAAGGACGCAGAGCAGAGATGTTCTCGTCCTTTGTTTTCTTAATCCCGAGGCGAAACTGCCGAGCTTATGCATCTGATCCTTGCCCTGTCTAAATCCGATGTCTGAAAAATCCTGGTTAGAAATCTCGTTGGTCGTTGATGGTGAGATGGCGGAGGCGGTCGCCGAGGTCCTGGCGCGTTATGTGCCTGGAGGTGTGGTGGTCGAGTCTACACAGATCTCACCAGACCCGAATGGAGAAGGATTTCCAGTAGGCCCACTGCGCGTGTGCGGTTACCTGCCGGTGGATGCCAATCTTGAAGGTAACCGGCAACGTGTCGAGGAGGCATTGTGGTATTTAGGGCGTATCCGTCCTTTACCTGCCATTCAATACAAGACCTTGGTGGAGACCGACTGGAGTGAAGCCTGGAAGCAGCATTACCATCCAGTACCCGTAGGGGAGAAATTAATGGTGCTTCCAGCCTGGATAAGAGCAACGGATTCAGAACGAATCCCGATTTATATCGATCCTGGCATGGCATTCGGCACCGGAACTCACCCGACAACTCAACTCTGTCTGGAAATGCTTGAAGCATGGATAATGTCCGCTAACATACGGGATATTTCAGGAGTAATCGATGTTGGTTGTGGGTCTGGGATACTTTCGGTGGCGGCGCTAAAATTAGGTGTGGAGCGTGCCCTGGGTGTTGATACAGACGAACAAGCCATTAAGGTAGCGCGCAAGAATGCGGTCCAGAATGGTGTCTTGGATCGACTGGAATTTGAGGTAGGATCTGTGAATGATGTTCGCGCCGGGTCGTTTACGCTGCATCATGCCCCCCTTGTCATGGTGAATATTTTAGCGCCGGTGATCTTGCGCTTGTTGGACCAGGGACTGGGCAACCTTGTCGCACCTGGAGGATTTATGATACTCTCAGGGATACTGGAAGAGCAACTCTCAGAGTTTGAAGAAGCTCTAAAAGGGCATGATTTGCGGATTGTGACCCAGCGTCAAAAAGAGGATTGGGTCGCCTTGGGTGTGCAGCGCATATAAGATATAGAAGTAATTTGTGAAATGAATCTTAAAATAAATCTGGTGTCAAAACCGCAAATTAATTTAAGTAAATAACAAAGTGGGGCTTTGTTAATTCGAGTTGCCCCATGGTATTTCCATATAGCGCCAGCATGGCAAATAACCTCCCACCTTGTGGGTCCGAGGTTATGAAATGCTGTTTCAAGAAAACCTGACTTGATCGTGAACTGTTCCCCTATCAGGTGTGGTTAATATCCTCTCGGGTGAGCCAACGCTCTAATCCTTCTGGGTGGTGATGGTTGGACAATGCGTCCAGCAAATCTTGAGGTTTTTCCCTCCAGGTAAAAAGGCTGGCGTGTTCTGCGTAGATAAAGCCTTCAGAGCGGGCATGCTCGATCAGTTTCAGCAGGGGGTCATAATAATTGCGAACATTAAGCAGACCAACCGGCTTGCGGTGCAGGCCTATCTGGGCCCAGGTTAGCGCTTCTAACAACTCCTCTAGCGTACCGAATCCCCCGGGCAAGGCAATAATAGCATCAGCTAACTCGATCATACGGGCTTTACGTTCGTGGATCGTGTCCACGACTTCCAATTGGGTTAGACCAGAATGGGCCAGGGTGGGGGTATTGAAATAGCTTGGAATTACACCGATTACTTCACCGCCCATTTCCAGGGCACCATTGGCCACTGCGCCCATTAATCCGGTGCTACCAGCGCCGTAAATCAACTGCCAGTCACGCTTTGCGATGGCACCTCCCATCTCGCGAGCGGCTGTCTGATAGTCTGGATGCATCTTATCTGCAGAACCGCAGTATACACAAATGGATTTCATAGAGGTTCAAGATAGGTGATGGTTGTTTGAATAAATATAGCGGCGTTTATCCCCATGCGCCCCTGTTTTACGATATTTCTTGCTTGAGTGATGACGCCTTTTGAGATGCGCTCGATTATATGCGCTGGATAAGCATACTCTTATGGTTGCTATGTTTGTGCTGGTAAAGGGCCTTATCAGCCTGAGCCAGCAGACGTTCCAGATTGGTTGCGTGTTGAGGGTCGAAACGCGCTATGCCTATACTAAGGGAGAGGTGATAGCGGTCATTTTGTAGGTTGTATTGCTGGATATTGTTTTTTAATCGGGTGAGTATTACTTCGGTATTTTGTTTTGGGGCATCAATCGCCAGCACTGTGAACTCATCGCCTCCTAACCGGGCTATGAGATCTGATGACCGGAAAGTGTCTTTTAGGATGGTCGCAGTATCTCTAAGGGCCTGATCTCCCTCCTGATGACCAAAGTTGTCGTTGATTTGTTTGAGACCGTCCAGATCGCCAAAAAAAAGTAACAGCTCTCGCTTGGCTCTTTCAGCTATCTTGATGTGCTGGTTCGCCATGGAGATGAAGCCGCGCCGGTTGAGCAATCCGGTGAGATCATCGATCAAGGACATGCGTTTAATGTCGGACAAAGTGCGGTGGCGCTCTACCGCATACTGGATGGCGCGCACGAGTTGGGTGACGTCCGTATTCCCCTTGATCAGGAAATCTTGAGCACCCTCTCTGACCGTCTTCAAAGCCAATTCTTTATCATCAACAGCGGTTATGATGACGATCGGCACATCTGGTGCTAAATTGTATGTCCTGCTGAAGGTGTCGAACCCCTGACTATCTGGCAGTGTGAGATCCAGCAAGATGACGTCAAACTTGTCGTCTCTTAGGTGAGGTACCGCATCTTCAAATTGCTCCACATGGGTCATTTCGAAATGGCCTGAGTCCATTTCATCGAAAACCAAACGGAGCATCCAGGCATAATCGCGGTTGTCTTCAACAAGCAAAACCTTGACTAAACCATTGTCCATCTGACGACTCCCATGGGCGAGTATGGCAAAAGTGCATTTATTTGGACATCCCGGTAACTTAAGGTCATGCACAATTGCTTTAGCGAGGCAGCAGTTACTATTCGGATGATTATACTTTATAGCTGCGATCACTGAAAGTCTAAGAGGATTTTAGCATGGCAACCGCATCAGGTCAACACGCTAACGAAAAATGTACCATCTGTTTCTTGAGGTTTTTTGTATATTTATGTTAAAATACCCCCATGACGAATGAACCTCCCCCTGAAAAACCAGTCGAACGCAACCCAGTTACCTATCAAAAACACCGCCATGAAGTGCGGTGGCAAATAACCATCCCTTTGGCAGTCGGTGCGGTTCTGATACTAATTCCGGCGATTTTGGTCTTAGTGGCTGGCATTACAGGGGTTACTCAGCTCACTAAATTAGCTCAGGTTTCCTTGATTTGGCTTATTATCATAGGAATGATAATATCCCTTCTGGTTATGATCGCGACTGTAGTCATGATCTATACCACGTCAGCAATACTGCGCAATACTTCGCCTATAGCGCGCCAGATCCAGGATACTTTTCTGTTAATCGGGTCATATGTTAACCATTACGCTGACATAGCCGTAGAACCATTTCTGCGTTATCACTCGTTCACGGCTTCTTTGGGGGTTCTTGGCCGGAGGTTCCGTAAAGATAAATCATCCAAATAAAATTGCTCGTCAGGCTAGCGTAAGTAGCATCGGAAATTGTCGAATGGGGGAGCTTACACCTTTCTGCCAAGACTGAGCGATAAATAATTGCTACAAGAAGGAGAAATTATGAGTGAGATAGTTGATACCGAGCAAGGTACTGGTAATTGGAAAATGAAGGTCATGGTGATTGGAGCTGTGCTTGGAGCTGTGCTTGGAGCTGGAGCGGCTTATCTTTTAGTTCAGAGAGCTGAAGGAGAAGATGGTAAGGTGAATGTGTCCGCTGGCGATGGTCTTAAAATTGGCGCGACTGTGATTGCCTTGCTTCGCCAGGTTGCCGCGCTTGGCGACGGTCAATAAAGTATTCTACTTGGTACGAGTCAAAACCGTTTATCGATATTTGTGGTTTAGTAGTTGTTTATAGGTGCAAAAAATGGAGATGTTAGCGAGATTGAAATGCGAAGCAGTTCGCAAAGGGGATGCTTCACTTACTACCTTTGAGATCACCGAGTTACAACCCCAAGTCGCTGACTGGGAACTCGTTGAGGTAGAGGGGATCAAACGATTACGGCGTGAGTTTGCTTTCAAGGATTTCCAAGGGGCTTTGGCCTTTACCAATCAGGTAGGCGAGATTTCCGAGGAGGAAGACCATCACCCTGCGTTGTTGACGGAATGGGGGAAAGTCACGGTCACGTGGTGGACCCATGTAATCAAGGGGCTGCACAAGAACGATTTCATCATGGCAGCTAAAACGGACGCTTTATACCGCTGAAATAATTCAAGTTACACATTAGGCCTGGCAGATGGATGTAGATCTGCCAGGCTTTTTGTATTGACAGCGCCCTTAGAATTCTGTAAAATAACACAAGAGTACGAACGTTCGTTCATAAAAGGAGTGATCATGACTGATAATCGGTTGAGCCGGGGCGAGATGACGCGTAATAAGATCATCCAGGTTGCACACGATTTGTTCGTCAAACAGGGTTATCATGGCACATCCATGCGCCAAATAGCTAAGGGGAGTGAGATTGCT
>Ga0209536_100005460_pt1 | contig 19735 bp, 23 predicted proteins | sample DeeMarSeWOR28_12_FD_187461 | JGI IMG/M metagenome (GOLD analysis project Ga0209536, IMG submission 187461) | Marine sediment microbial communities from White Oak River estuary, North Carolina - WOR-2-8_12 (SPAdes) (version 2) | ecosystem: Environmental > Aquatic > Marine > Intertidal zone >...
TGTCATCGTCCTGCCGGCTGTCTTCGTGATTGCCGCGGCCGAGGGGCAGGGGGTCGCGCTGACGCTGTTGCCTCTGGCGGCGACGGATCTGGCCAGCGGGCGGCTGGTCATGCCGTTCGCCCAAAGGGTTGAACTGGATGCCGACTACTACCTGATCAGCCTGCCTTCCGAAGAGGAGGCGGAAGCGCCGGAAATCGAGGCGTTCCGTAACTGGCTGCTGGCCGAGGCGCAGGAAGAACAGTAACGACGGCCGGACCGCGCTTTCGGATGATGCGAGTGCTTGTGCTACCTTGCTGGCACGGTGTTCCGGATTACACTCGGGGTCACCAACTGCCCGTGCCAACAGCAGTTCATCAATTGCTTGAGTCGTTCAGGAGAAATCTGTGGCGGACCAGTCTGCGCCGGGGCCATTCGGTGGCCTGCTGAAAGCCGTATCGAAGATCGAGCCGCATGAGCTCAAGGGCACGGCGGCCTCGTTTCTGCTGGTGCTGATCCTGATGGCGGCTTATTACGTGCTGCGCCCGGTGCGCGACGCGATGTCGAGTGACTGGACCGACACCGAGGTGAGCTTGTTGTGGACGATCAATTTCTTCTTCAGCTTCGCCGTCGTCGCCATCTACGGTCTGTGCGCCACCAAGCTTTCGGTCAGGTATCTCGTTCCGGCCGTCTATGGATTCTTCGCGCTGACTTTCGTTGCTTTTTACGCTGGTGCGCGGTTTGTCGAAAACCCTGTCTTGATCGACAAGGCGTTCTATGTTTGGGTGAGCGTGTTCAGCCTGTTTCCGATCTCGGTGTTCTGGAGTTTCATGTCCGACCTGCACACGCGCGAACAGTCGAAACGGCTATTCGGCGTGATTACGACGGGCGCCAGCATCGGCGCGCTCATCGGACCGTCGATTCCGTTGCTGTTTTCCGGTCTCGGCTCGTACAACCTGATACTGGTGGCCAGTGGCGTTCTGATCGCCATGCTGCCGATCATCGCCTATCTGCAAGCGATCCGGCGCAACAATCCGCACTACCAGAGCAGTGACGGCCGGATGCAACCGTTACCGACGCTCGGCGGCAATCCGCTGGCGGGGTTCAAGCTGTTTTTTCAGAACCCGTTCCTGCTGGGTATCGGCCTGTTTCTGTTTCTGTATACGGGCATCGGTTCGTTCGTGTACCTGGAACTGAAGAACCTGATGGAAGGATACAGCCGCGCTGATCGCACTGAAATCTGGGCGTTCATGGATCTGGCGACCAACACGCTCACCATCATCACCGGGTTGTTCGTGACCTCGCGCCTGGCAACGCGCTTCGGGCTCGGCTGGACGCTGGCCTTGCTGCCGGTGGTAGTGGCCGCCGGGCTGTTGTCGGTGGCGATGGTGCCGTTGCTGGCGATCATGGTGGGATTGCAGATCTTTCGACGCGCCGGCAATTACGGGATTACGCGACCGGCTCGCGAGATGCTGTTTACCTATGTGGACCAGGAAACCCGCTTCAAGGCCAAGCCGGTCATCGATGTGGTGGTTTACCGGGGTGGCGATGTGTTCTGGGGATGGAGCTTTGCGGGCCTTACTCAGGTTCTCGGTCTTGGAATGGCGGCGGTAGCGGCAGTCGGCGCGGGTATCTCGGCGATCTGGGCGCTGGTCGGCTTCTACCTTGGCCGCCGCGCGGAGGCGGACGACCGCGCGGTGCCGCCGCCGCCCGCCGCTTCGGATCAGTAACCGCGTTCGAGGTCGACGATGTTGAGCATCCGGTCGCCATTGACGTAGCGGCGCATGCTTTCCTCGACGAGTGTCCACACCCGTTCGCGCAGTTTCTCCGAACGAAAGGCGACGTGCGGCGTGATGATGACCCGGGGTTGCTTCCACAGCGGGTGATCGGCGGGTAGCGGTTCTGGATCGAACACATCCAGTCCTGCGCCGCCGATTTCGCCGTTTTGCAGCGCCGCCACCAGATCGTCGGTATTGGTGCTGAGCCCGCGCCCGATGCTGATGAAGTAGGCGTGCGGCTGCATGGCCCTGAAAAATTCCGCGTTGAAAATGCCTTGCGTCTTCTCCGTCAGCGGAGCCGTGTTGATCACGACGTCGGCCTGCCGGGCCAGATCCAGCAGTTCGTCCGCCAGACCGACATAGCTCACGTAATCGGGACCTTCACGCCGGCTGTTGCGCGTGGCGATGACCTTCATGCCGAGCCCGTGCGCGCGCATGGCGACCTCCCTGCCAATGCCGCCCAACCCCACCACCAGCACAGTGCGTCCTTCGAGTTCCCATATTTCGTCTGCCAGCAGCGAACGGTCCCAGACCTGCCGTTGCTGATTGGCGATGAAGCCGTCCAGACCGCGGTTCAGTGCCATCATCAGCGCAATTGCGTGCTCCGCGATTTCCGGACCGGAGAGTTTCTTGACGTTGGTAATGAGGGTTCTCTGGCGTTTCAGCGTTTGGGATTCGGCGCATTTTTCCACGCCGACCGCCAGCGACATCATCCATCGCAACTGATGGTCGCTGTTCACACCCGCCGGAATGCAATAGCCGATAAAGACATCCGCATCTTGCAGCGCCGCCGGCAGCATCGCGGCATCGGAAACGGAGTCAATGCTGATCGATGGATACGCGGCCCTGAGCGCGGGCAAGCGGTCTTCGTTCTGCCAGATGACGACTTTCCGGGGCGCTTTCCAGTTGGCCATGTCGCGTACCGGCTGGCGCGATTCGCGCAGTTCGAATTTCTGGATCAGCGCTTGCGCCTGGGCGCTTTGCGCGGCAGCCGGCATCGGCATCACGCTCAGCGGCATCGCGATGAAGAATCCGGCAAGCAATACAAGAGAGACTGAAGAGATGCCTTCGGACGAAGTTTTCATGACACGAATCCTTTTCGCTTTAGGCTGTCGACTTCGCGCTATTCAGCGTCGCCGCGGTCGACATGTCCATGATCGGGATCACCTGGGCCGTTTGGTCGCGATCAATTCTCGAGTTGATGAATACGGCTCGACCGAGTATATCGTAGCGCCGGCATCCGAATGCGCAGTGCCATGATCAGTCGCGACGGCAGGTCTCCGCTGGTTGCGGATTCAACCCAGGCACTCAAGTTCGCCACTTGATCGAGCAGCCCATGCTGGCATGCTGAACCTTCGGGCCGCGGCCCGTGGCGGCTATCAGTCGCATCGCATCGAGCAGCTCCGCGTTGCGCTTTGTTGCGCTGTCCATGCGCGCATCATCGAGACGCCCCCGGTATTGCAGTTTCCCGCGCTTGTCGAAGCCGAAAAAGTCCGGCGTGCAAACCGCGTCGTACTCGCGGGCTGTCGACTGGTCCTGGTCTATCAGGTACGGAAACGTGAACCCATGCTGTTCGGCGAACCGTTTCATCTCTGGCGGGCTGTCCGCGGGCACGCTGTCATAGTCGTTCGGATTGATTGCCACGACATTGATGCCCTCGCTTTGCAGAATGCGCGCATCGGCAACAAAACGATCGACGATCGCCTTCACGTAGGGGCAATGGTTGCAGATAAAGGCAATCAGCAAACCATTCTCCCCAGACAAATCCTCGAGGGTGTACTTCCGGCCATCGGGGTCGGACAAGGCGAACGGCCTGGCTTGCCAGCCGCTCTGCACGGTGGACGAACTGAGGAGCATGTCGGGGTTCCTTTACTCGTTTTCATTGGCCCGGAAACCGGGCTGTGCACCGGCTGCACCACGTCTGGCGGCGCGAATCGATCGCCGTGCCCACGTGGTGCACCGCCAGTGCGCGATGGTCCGGTGGCGCGATGGACCAGTGGCGCGATGGACCAGTGGCGCGATGGACCGGTGGTTGGCCCGGGCACATTGGCAAGATACCATCAGAAAGCACGACGGCACGACTCGAGCCGGGAATTCCATCGTTAAACGTTTTTCGGGAGGCTTTGTGAAGCAGTGGATGTCATGTTTGCCGCGAATTGTTGCCGGCTTGAGTCTTGCAGCCTGCCTGTCAGTGCCAGCCCATGCGCAGCGGCAGGTGGTTTCCGGCGAGGAACTGGCTGCCTGGTTGCAGCAAGCCGACGGATCCGGTCGGGGGAGATTTACGGGGTTCGTACTGGGCGTGCATGACGCTTTCAACGAAATCATGTTCTGCACCTCGCGGGAAGTGAGCGCATCGCAGATCGAAAACGCCGCATCCGGTTTTGTGAACGCGCACCCGGAGGTGCTGTACAAATCGGGTGCCGATCTTGTCCGCCTGGCATTGTCGGAGGCCTATCCCTGTCGGGAGTAGGTGAGCAGGGTCCGCCATGACGGGGCCTGCTCGATGCACGCCTGAAAGAACATCAACCGTTTCGGCGCACCCGGGTACGACGTTCCCGCGGATCGGGTATGCTTCCGTCGGAGAGTGGTGCATGAACAACTTTGCCAAACACACATCAGCGAGCGCGTGGCGAACGTGGCTCGAACTGGCGTCCACCGCTGGCCTAGCGGCCACGCTCTCGCTGGGCCTGTTTGTTTCGCAGGCGCAGGCGGACCGGCCGGGGGACGCCCGACAGACAGCTTCGTTCGACATGGAAGGCGTCGCGGACTGGTTCAGGAGCAAGTTCCCGGAAGCCGAGTTACAGACCTATCGGCCCGAGGACTTCCGGATCGAGTCGCAGTTGTGTAACTGCTCTGACCGGCCTGAGCCGCACTATCCCTACATCATGGTGTTCTTTTCCACTCCCAAAGGTGATCTGGTCGGCCGGCCGGACCGCAAGGGCTTCGAGACCGTCATTACGCGCCTCGCAGTGCGGCATGGTGAAGAGTATTGCAACGTCGAGTCCGAGAACGAGTGCTACGGTTCGTTTTCGCATCCGTGCGACTTCAGCGATTTCCGTTACGGCGCGCAGCTTGCGCCGTATTTTCCCTCCTGCAAGTCGGCCGATCCGGACAAATCCCACGATGCCGATCCGGATTCGGGGCTGATGCCGGTTCGTCACGGTTCCTTGCCGGTTCGTTGAACGCCACGGATGCGGCCCCGGCGATCAACGCATCCGCGCGTTGCTTTGTCGTGCCGCAGTTCAGGTATTTCGCAGGCGGGTTGCGCTGGCCGTTTCGGTGCCGCCGACAGGTTTCCGGTCAAACCCGTTCGGCGAAGGGTGGCATAAAGGGAAAACCGTGATCGCCATCCGCAATTGAACCGCAGCAGCACGAGATGACCGACGATGAAGGCCGCTGTTAACGAACGCTATGGGCCGCCGGACGTGCTTGACGTGCGCGAAGTGCCGGTACCGCAACCGCAAGCGGGAGAGATCCTGGTCAGGGTTCACGCAACGACTGTGGGGCGCACGGATACGTGCGCACTTCGGGCGCACCCGTTTTTCGTCAGGCCTTACACTGGTTTGCTGCGTCCAAAACAGAAGATTCTCGGTCTTGATTTCGCGGGAACGGTAGACGCGGTTGGAAGCGGCGTGACAGGGTTCAGTCGGGGCAATCGCGTGTTCGGGCTGACGCCTGGCGGATACGGCGCACATGCCGAATACTTTTGCATGCCGGCCAGCGGTGCGGTCTCCGTCATGCCGGAAGGAAAGCACTTTCACGAGGTCGTGGTTTGCGAAGGGGCATGGTACGCGGATACATATCTGAGAAAGTTCGATCTGAAACCCGGTCACAGGATACTGATCTACGGTGCGTCGGGTGCCATCGGTACCGCCGCCGTGCAGTTGTCGAAGCACTACGGAGCCGAAGTGACCGCCGTAGTGGCAACGCCTCATCTGGACCTTGCCCGGCGCCTTGGTGCGGACCGTGTCGTGGACTATACCGCCGAAGACTTCACGAAAATCGGTGAGGTGTTTGATTTTGTACTGGATGCTGTCGGCAAGGCCTCGTACTTCCGATGCCGAGAACTGCTGAAACCACGAGGCGTGTTCGGCTCAACCGATTTGGGGCGATGGTGGCAAAACGTATTTCTTTCGACCTGGTCGTCACTCACGGGAAGCGGGCGGGTAGTACTTCCGATGCCGCGCAACGACCGGCAGTGTGTCCAGTTCCTGAAGGCGCGGATCGAGGCCGGGGACTTCTCGGCGGTTATCGACAGAACGTACCGCTTGTGCGATATCGCCGACGCCTATCGTTACGTGGAAACAGGGCGGAAGGCCGGGATTGTCGTCGTAGACGTCGTGCCGGATGATGTTTCGCCGGTTGCCCCGGGTTAGGCGCGGGAGCCGGGGCTTGCTGCGTTCGCCTTAACCCTCCGGTATCACGTTCAACTCGATAATCGCGTCAAATGCCGGCGGTCTTTGACTCGCGAAGCGACCCATCCATTTTTCGTAAATCGTCAGAATTTCCTTGGTTCGATAGAGGTTTGTAATCGTTCGATCTGCGACCAGGCGAAAGTCCGCATCGTTGCGCCTGACGGCGAGCGCGAAGGGCTCGAACGAGAATACCCCGGATGAAATCGTGAAATTGGCGGCATCCTCCGCCGAGATGGCCAGTCCGATGAGGACGACCTGATCGGCCGAGAAGGCGTCGATTGCGCCGTTTCGCAATTTCTCGAGTCCCTCGCGGGCTGTTTCCACCTCGACGACGGTTGCGCTGGTTGCCGATTTCTTCAGGGTTGCGCGCAGTGCCCCGATGGTCGTCGTGTTCTTGACGACGCCGACCCTCTTGCCTTCCAGGCTCGGGAAGTCGAGCAGGCTTGCGCTCTTCAAACTCATCAGGGAGGCGCCAGTCGCAAAAGTCACGAGCGTGAAGTCGACCATTTCACGCCTGGCCAGCGTCTGTGTGGTGGAGCCGCACAAAATATCTATCCTGTTCTCGGTCAGTGCACTGAAGCGGTCGTCGGCAGTCACGGGTACGTAGGTGACTTTCACGGCTGAGCCGACCTTCTTCTCCAATGCCGTCACGATGCGGTTGCAGATGTCGATCGAATAGCCCACCGGAGTGAGATTCTGGCCCAGGAATGACATCGGGGGCTCGGTTTCGCGAAAGCCGATCCGGATTTCGCCCGACTCCCTGATCTGTTGCAGCGTGCCCGTGAACTCCTGGGCGGCCAGTGGCGAAACAAGAAACGGCGCAAACAATAGTATGGCCAGTACTGCCCTCATCGTTGATTCCTCTTTATCTTCGGTCTGTTCGTGCGGGATCGGTCGGTATTCTTTTTCCACTATAACCCACCGTCCGCCCCGGGTGATACGGCGGGCTTGTCCCGGCCCATCGTGGACTGACAGGCCGGACTCATTTCAGTCGTAACGATCGTGACGACAGCAAACGGAATGCAGCGCACGGCACCGGAACGCCATTCGTGTGCCGGTTACGGTTGCAGCCCCTTTGTCACTTGAAGCATGGCCGTGAGCCCAGGGTCTCCGGCAAACAGCGGTTTGCGATCGTCGCGACTTGAACTATCTCGCGGTTTCGAATGTGGCAAGGCAGGGGGGGCATCATGAAACATCTGTGTGTGGTGCTTACCGAACCGACGCAAGGCAAGGCGGCAGAGTTTGACAGCTACTACGAGAACGTTCATCTGGACGAAGTGCTTGCCACTACCGGTTGGGAGTCTGCGCAGCGGTTTGTATTGACCAACCAGATCGGGCAGAAATACCCGCTGCCGTATCTGGCGCTTTACGAGATCGAAGCGCCGGACCCCAGCGTTGTCATCCGGAAGATGAACGATACGCGTGCGAAGCACCAGCAAAGCGACTCGTTGAACCGGCGACCGGCGGCGGTCTGGGTGTTCAGTGCAACCGGTCCGAAACACCGGCGAAAAGCCGATCCGGGATGAGCACAGGCCACCCGCCAGGGCAGCCTCAGGGTACCGTGAGGGCGCGCCGGCAACATTGACGGGAAAGGAATCCAATGCTTGAAGTTCGTCGCAGAGTCGTTACTGGTCAGAATGCGTTCGGAAAGTCGATCGTTGTCATCGACGGGCCGCCGGCAAGGATCTTCGGCGACGATTCCGCGGGTCTTGCCGCAATCTGGAATACCGGTAGTGAGCCTGTCAATACGATGGACGCGGCGGACTGGGCAGATATTGACGTCGTGTTGTCGACGGTTGCGAACGGCTCCAGGTTCCGCTTTTTCGGCATTGCGCCGGGAGACCCGTCGGTTTCCGGTACGCAGCGCGCAGCGCGCATTGCCCGACGGTTTGCAGCCATGGGGCGGCGCGTGAACGCGTCGACACCGACCGGCATCCGGCGATGCATCAGACGAAAACCGTGGACTACATCATCCTGCTCTCTGGTGAAGTGACGTTGTTGCTTGACGAAGACGGGCGTGATCTCAAGCCATTCGATGTCGTCGTGCAGCGTGGAACGAACCACGCCCGGATCAACAAGGGAAAGGAGCCCGCCTTGCTGGTGGCGGTCCTGATTGACGTCACGCTGGCCAACGCTGGCATCGATTGGCGCGGCTTGCAGTGCCGGCCAACAGGGCAGGCAAAGGGGCGGACCAAGCGCCACGCCTTGTCTTGCGGCCCGCGCCAATCCATTGACATATGCGCCCTTCAGAACATAATTTGGTCTGATTTCAGTCATCACACCCTGGAGAAGAGCGCATGCCGAAACAATTCATCAATCCGCCCGGTCTCAAGCCGCTTGGCATGTACACGACGGTGACCATTGCGCAAGGCGGCAGCATTGCGTTCATCAGCGGGCAGGTAGCGGTCGATGGCAGTGGCAAGCCTGTCGGTGCCGGTGATATCGAAGCGCAGGCGGTGCAGGTGTTCGAGAACCTGAAGTGCGCCCTTGGTGCGATCGGGGCCACGTTCGAGGACGTGATCAAGTTCACGATTTACATCGTCGGTCTTACACAGGAGCGGCGCAAGGCGGTGATGGACGTGCGGGCACGATACATTTCGCGCGAGAATCCGCCCGCGGCAACCATGGTGGGCATCGATCAGCTCGTGGAGCCGGAGCTGCTCGTCGAAGTGGAAGCCGTCGTGGCCATTGACTGATCCCGGGTTTTGCGGCATTGCTGCTGGCCGGGGTTTGAAGCGGTTTTCCAGGTGTCGCTCCGTGGCGCGGGAAACCGGCTTTCACACCTCCGGGTAAAGTGTCGAGCACAACAACATGAGACCAGTGACAGGCAGATGACATCAAACGTACTGATCCCGGCCGCCGAACATGCGACTGCCATGTCCGGATATTCAGAGCACGGAATGCGGCGAGCGTTTGCGTTGGGCAACCGCGGACCGATCCGCCTGAGCGCGAACGGCAAGCTTCATGAAGACATTCTCGACGCTTACCGCGAGCACGGCTTCTACGTTTTCGAAGGGGTGGTGGGCGCACAGGAGCTTGCCGAACTGCGTGCCGACATAGACCGTGTTCTGGACCTTGCGCCGGCCGCGCCAGGTTCGGAAGTCGATGCAAAAGGCCGGCCGGCGCTGGGGCGCGACTTCGCGCGCCCATCGTACCGGTTCGCCAGGCCGTTGAGCGATCCTCTCGGAGGAACGTCGCTGAACAAGGGCCGTCATCCGGTGAAAATGCATGAAGCGATTGCGCCGGCAGGGGCCCCCGCGTTCACGATCGAGAATCTCTATGGCAACCTGCAACTGATGGATTCGGCGCTTCGACTGTATGGCCACCCGGGCCTGCTGATGGTTGCCGAAGGCGTGCTGGGGCCGGACTTCGTGCCATACAACGAGGTGACTTTCATCAAGGAACCGGGGCTCGGTCCCTCGGTTGCATGGCATCGCGACGGAACGACGCACTGGAACGCCCCGGACTGGGATCATGATGCGCATGGCTTCAATTTCATGACCCAGCTCTACCCGAGTACTGCCGGAAACGGTGTCTGGGTGTTGCCGGGCAGTCACAAGTTGCGCACTGCGGATATTCCGAAGATGGTCCGTGACGCCGGCTCGGAGCGCATTTTCGGGGCGGTGCCCCTGTTGTGCGAGGCGGGCGATACCTTCATGGTCAACCGCCAGATGGTGCATGGGTCGTTCGCCAATTCCTCGCCGGACCGGCGCGTCACGCTGAACATGGGTTTTTTCCCGCGCAACCGTGTGCTCGGCGTGACCGCCACCAACCTCGACGGCATTGAGTCGACGTACGATGCCGGGAGAATTCACCAGCGTTCCCGGATGGTTGCCGTTGGCATCGATGCCCGCCGCCGGCGTTTTCCGCATGAAACACCGTATCGGTACCAGCCACTGGCGGGCGAAGAAGACAGCAACCGCTGGAACGAAGAGACGCGGCGCGGGCTCGTCAAGAACTACAATCTGCTCGATATGTACATCTAGCGCCGCAAACGCGGATGGCACGGGCTTTTTGCAGCTGATTACGGCCAACTTTCCATGTGCATCGACTTATGGCAATGATTCCAACCTCGCTTGCCACGATTGGCCAGATCATCTCGCGTCTGTTCGAGATGCACGGACTCGATGCTCCGGCGATGTTCCGGCAGCATGGTGTAGATCCGGCGTTGCTCGCGAACTCGGACGCGAGAATCCCGGCGCACACCTGGGAATTGCTCGCGCGCGATGCCGCCGGGAAGATTCCGAATCCGGCATTCGGATTGCTCGCGGCCCGTTGCTGGCATCCTTCCAATCTCGGGGCACTCGGCTATGCATGGCTCTCGAGTTCGACGTTGCGAACCGGGCTCGGACGGCTGGAACGCTATTGGCATCTGCTTGGGGAAGCGTCTTCAGCCGCGTTGGAGGAGGATTCCTCCGGGGTCAAGCTTTCTGTAACCGGGCGGGAGATGAATCCCGCGGCGAAAGCCATCCTGACCGATATCACCATGTCGGTTCTGGTCGATATGTGCAGGATGAACGCGGGTTCTTCATTGCGGCCGGTCGCGGTTCACCTGAAACGTGAGCGGCCCACAGGCGGCGAGGTCTACCGGCGCCATTACGGATGTGCGGTCCAGTTCGACGCCGACGAAGACAGTTTCACGCTGTCCCCACGGGACGCGCATCGACAGTTGCCTACATCGAATCGCCAGATCGCAGCGAACCTCGACCAGATCCTGGCGAAACGCCTGGCACACCTCGACAAGCGCAACGTGGTGGCGCGTTGCCAGGCGAATCTGTTCGATCAGCTCATTTCGGGCGAAGTCTCCGAAGACGCGATGGCGGAGCAGTTGCACATGAGCCGTCGAACGTTGCAGCGCAAGCTCGCCGAAGCGGACCTGACGTTTCAGAAACTGGTCGACGATACACGGCGCGATCTTGCCATGCGCCATCTCGACGACCCGAGGCACTCCATCACCGACGTAACCTTTCTGCTGGGGTTCTCACAGCAAAGCGCCTTCACGCGCGCGTTCAAACGGTGGACGGGTATGTCACCCACCGAGTATCGCGCACAGCGTTCCGTTACCGCCTGAGCGCCGTCCCAGCGGCCCCGAGGGGTTTTCCCGGTTGCGGGAAAGCCTTTCGAACCTGTCCATAGCCTTCTGTCGCAAGCGGATAAGCGACTGACGCTCGCGGTCAAGCCCTTTCCTCGACGCCAACAGACACTTCAGTTGCGCGCCGGCTTGCTGATGCCGGTGCAGCGAGTGATCTGCTCCGAAGAGCGAAAGGAAAGGAAAGTCAATGGATTACCGAATCTACAACGCATCCAGCGGTGAATACGAAAGCAGCGCCGAGGCGCATGTGCTGGCGCGTGCCTACCGCGCCGCGTGGCGCGCCGTGCATGGCCTCGAGCCGGAAGGAGTCCATGAGATCGGCAGCCTCGGGCTGTTGATGCATTTCGGCGGCTGGGCGCCGGCATGGACTGACGTGTCACATGAATGCGCAATCGCGCCGGAGTTCGCATCCGCTGCTGCGGGAGGTCACGATGACAAGTGATTTCTGGATTCGCATCCGTCGTTTATTTGTCAAACGCTCGCCGTCGCAATCAGTCGAGCACATCGTCGCGGGCTATCGCGCCGGCGTTCCACCGAAGAACCCCGTGCTCGCGTATTCGCGCGAACGTTTCGATCTGATGAGAGGCTGGGTGCGTGAGGATCAGGAAGCCGGTCTTTATGGCCTGGCCCACCGGCGGTTCGCGCGGCACCCGGCGCACCGCCGGACGCGGGGGCGATGATCATGCAGGTCATAACGCTAATGGGATGCGCCGTCGCGGGATACGCATTCGGAGGCGTGTGGGGCGCGGCCGGGTTGCTGCTGTTGTGGGCAGGTGTGTTGCTCGTCTGCGATCGGTTCGGGATGGGCAGTGCGACGAGTGTGTCGCAACCAGAGGTTGCGGCAGGCAAATCGGACTCTGCGGACGTCGAAGCGATGGTTGACAGCCTCGAAGAAGTTGCCCGGGAGCGTAAATGGAGCCTCGAAAAACGCCTCGAGATAGCGCGAATGGCGTGCGAGAGTCCATCGGTGCCGATCGAGAAAGTGGAAGACCTCTACGATCGGGGGCTGCGGGTCGTGCCGAACGACACCGGGCAGGAAGCCAACAGCGATCCGGAAGATCCCCGGCGGGGCTGGAAAATCGCGCCGTAAGCCGTGTTCCTGCGCTGGTCGGCAAACCGGCGACTTGACCTCGGGCCTGCGGCGGCACAACGGCAGTCGCTGCGAGCCGGTCGCGAACAAGGCGCTCGCGAGGGCTCGGCTTCGACGTCAACCAACTTGCCGTGCAGCACGTTGATGCATCGTAACCGGCTTGCCGCCATGCTGCGCGGCCAGCCATGAACCAACTCCGCTAAGGAATGAAGGTATGTCAATGCGCATGTCGGTGTGGCTTGTAATCACCACCGTGCTCCTGGCAGGATCGAATGCGGTCCTGGCAGAGTGCAAACTGGCCGACGTAGAAGTCAGTATCGCCGACGCGGTGTGGCACAACCGATGTTCAAAGAAGAACTGCGCGGAGTTGAAGGGAACGGCAAAGCTCGTATCCCGCTGCAACGAACCGGTGGCTGTGCTGGTGCGCCTCAGCGGCCTCGACGCAGACGGCGCCGTGGTCGAAAAACGCGAATTGTGGCCTTATGCGATCAGCAATGTCACCGCGGGCGAGCATTCATTCTCGATCAGCAAGTGGCTGAAGTACGACGCCGCGATCAGAAAATTCAGCATTCAAGCGGTGGACGTGAAAACGCCGGATAGCTAGCCGCCTTGGCCCGCGCGCGGGTCGACGCCTTTGGCGCGGCCGTGCCACAATCGGGTGATCTTCAATGAGGGTCAACAGGCAATGGCACTGAAACGCTCCAGGGCTCCCGCCGGCACGCTGGTCGAACTTGAACACACCTCGCGGATCCTGCGCGGCAATCCGTTACGCGATCCGTATGTGCGCAAGCTGCGGGTGTGGCTGCCGCCGCAGTACGACGCCGCGCCAAAGCACCGTTTTCCCGTGCTCTACGATCTGGCGGGTTTTACCGGTTCCGGGCTGGCGCATACGAACTGGAAGCCGTTCAGCGAGAACGTGCCTGAGCGTGTGGCGCGGCTGATATACGAACAGAAAATGGGGCCGGCGATCGTGGTGTTTCCGGACTGCTTCACCGCACTGGGCGGCAACCAGTACGTGAACTCTTCGGCGATCGGCAACTATGCCGACTATTTGACGCGCGAGATCATCCCGTTCGTCGATAGCGAGTTTCGAACGCTGCCCGGCCGTAATCATCGCGGCTGCTTCGGAAAGTCATCCGGCGGCTACGGCGCCATTATTCACGGGATGAAGTATGCGAAATACTGGGGCGCAATCGCCAATCATTCGGGCGATGCCTATTTCGACTTTATCTACCGGGCCGACTGGCCGAACACGCTCAATGAACTCGCGAAGTACCGTACGCCGAAGCGCAAGCCGGGGAAGCTCGACGTACGGGCGGCATCGGAGCGCAAGGGCATTGCGGACGGCGAGGATGACGGGCGCATAAAGCGATTCCTGTCAGCGGTCTGGAAGCAACAGAAGCTCTCCATGGCGGAGGGGCATTGTTTGATGAATCTTTGCATGGCGGCGACCTATGACCCGGACCCGCGTGCGCCACTGGGATTCAGGGTGCCTTTCAACATGGAATCGGGGGAAATGATCGCCCGGCGCTGGGAGAAGTGGCGCAACCACGACCCGATCAATCTGGTCGCGAAGCACAGCGTCAACCTCAGGACGCTGCGTGGCATTTACATCGACTGCGGCTGGCGCGACCAGTATCAGATTCATTACGGTACGCGTATCCTGTCGAAACGGCTGGCCGAGGCAGGGATTCGGCACTCCTATGAGGAGTTTGATGACACTCACTCCGACATCGATTACCGCATGGATGTCAGCTTGGCGTTTCTCTATCGGGCGCTGAAGGCCTGACGATGGTCTCTTCTTCCGACTTGCGCATGGTTTGTGCATGAAAGAACGAACGTCGCGCCGGGTGCGGCAGCAGGCTTCAGGCGAGCATTGCGCCGGCAGGTCCAAACGTGTTCCGGCCAATGCATTCTTTCAACCGGTACCATCACGCCGGTTTTTTGCGCGTGTCGCGCGGCCCCTGAGGCTGCTTACTTGAAGAGGACTTGCCATGGATATCTCGACGATGGTGTTTCTTGCAGTTGTGGTTGCGCTGGCGTTCTACGTCATCGGCATTTTCAATCGACTGGTCGCCCTCAAGAACAGGTTTCAGAACGCATTCGCACAGATCGAGGTGCAGCTGAAACGCCGCCACGACCTGATTCCCAACCTGGTCGAGACCGCGAAGGGCTATCTCAAGCACGAGAGAGAGACGCTGGAGTCGGTGATCGCCGCGCGTAATGCGGCGGCCAGCAGCCTGGCCGCCGCCGCTGCCGATCCGGGCAATGCGGCTGCCATGCAGTCGCTGGGTGGCGCCGAAGGCGCGCTGTCCGGTGCGCTTGGCAGGCTGAATGTGGTAATGGAGGCCTACCCCGACCTGAAAGCGAACCAGAACATGATGCAGGTCAGCGAAGAACTGATTTCGACTGAAAACAAGGTCGGGTTCGCGCGCCAGTCGTTCAACGACCAGGTCATGGCATACAACACCTACAAGCAGAGTTTTCCGCAGAACATGCTTGCCGGAGCATTCGGTCACGGGCCTGACGCAAGTTTGCTCGAATTCGAAGACAGCGCGCAGATCCAGGCCGTACCCAAGGTGTCGTTCTGATTCGTTCCACCTGACCATTTCCGATTCTTCCGGTGGATTTTTTCCAGGCCCAGGACTCGGCGCGGCGCAATACCAGAAGCCTGGTGTTTTTTTTCGCAATGGCGGTGCTCAGCCTGATCGTGATCACCAATGTGCTGGTGATGGTGCTGTTCGGTTTTCTTCGGACCGGGGAGCAGGGCCTTACGTTAGGGGTCATTGCAGCGCAGTTTGACTGGGAAGTGTTCTTCCTCATCGGGGCCGCTGTTTCATTCGTGATACTGGCGGGCAGTGTTTACAAGACGATCGCGTTGTCCGCGGGCGGCCCGGCCGTGGCCGAATCCCTGGGCGGACGGTTGATCAGCCAGAGCACAACGGATCTGCACGAACGCAAGGCGCTCAACGTGGTGGAGGAAATGGCGATTGCGTCCGGCACGCCGGTGCCGCCGGTCTACCTGCTCGACAATGAGCCGGGAATCAACGCGTTTGCCGCCGGGTTCACGCCCGGCGACGCGGTGGTGGGGCTGACCCGCGGCACGATCGCCTACCTGTCGCGCGACGAGTTGCAGGGCGTGGTGGCACACGAGTTCAGCCACATCCTGCACGGTGACATGCGCCTCAACATGCGGCTGATCGGGGTTCTGCACGGCATTCTTCTGATCGGACTGATCGGCTATTTCATTCTCAGGTCGGTGCGCGGCGGCTCGAACAGGAATGCGGGTCCGATTCTTGGGCTCGGCATGGGGCTGCTGGTCATCGGCTATGCGGGCACGTTCTTCGGCAACCTCATCAAGGCGTCAGTCAGTCGCCAGCGGGAGTTCCTCGCCGACGCCTCGGCAGTCCAGTTCACCAGGAACAACGAAGGCATTGCCGGTGCGCTGAAGAAAATCGGCGGATACGCAGCGGGCTCGGTGCTGGAGACCGCGGAAGCGCCGACCATGAGTCACGCGTATTTCAGCACTGGTGTGAGCTCGTTCCTGCAATCGGTGTTCGCGACGCATCCACCGCTGGACAAGCGCATCCGGCGAATCGACCCTCGCTGGGACGGTTTCTACGTGCCCGTGACGCAAGAGGTCGACGATAGCGCCCAGGCGGAAACATCAGGCGCCGACGAACCCGCAGCGCGAGCGATGCATACCGCGTCGGGCGTGATTATCGCCAGCGAGATCCTCGACAGGATCGGCAAGACCGGTCCGGCACAACTCGACTACGCCGCCAGGCTGGTGAAAGAGATTTCCCCGCTCGTCCGTGAAGCCGTCCATGACCCCTATGGTGCGCGCGCTGTCATCTATTGCCTGATCATCGACGGGCAACACAGGGAAGTTCGGGATGCCCAGCTGCAGCGGCTGCAAAGCCTCGGCGATAGCGGCATCCGCGAACTCGTCGACAAGATGCAAGCCGCGGTCAAGTCGCTCGATGTCAGCTACCGACTGCCATTGATCGACATGGCGATGCCGGCAATGCGCCAGTTGTCCCGCCCGCAGTACCAACTCTTCAGGAAGAATCTCCTGTTCCTGATGCAAGCGGACAAGCGCATCGACCTGTTCGAATGGTCACTGCAGAAAATACTGTTTCATCACCTCGACGCGCACTTTGGCAGGCCCGGTAAACGGGTGGCAAAATACAGTTCTATCGAGAGACTGCGCATGCATGTGGCTGCGCTGCTGAGTGTTCTCGTCCATGCCTGCGTAAAGGACGGGACCGAGGTTCAGTCGGCTCTCGAAAGCGCGGAGCAGGATCTGGGACTGTCCGGGTTGACATTGTTGCCTCGCGAGGAGATCAGCTTGCAAACGCTCGATGCGGCGGTCGATCATCTGGCTTTGTTGAAACCACTGCTCAAGCCGCGTGTGTTGAAGGCTTGCCTGACAGTCATTACCCGTGACCGGGAGTATTCTCCCAATGAGATGGAGTTGATGCGGGCCATCGGCAACGTGCTCGACTGCCCGGTGCCGCCTTACGCGGGGTGAATCGACCGCAAACGGCGGTCGTGTGTTTTTTGCCGAAGTTGCAATGCACGCTTGTCGGATGCGGACGCAGCGGCGAGACTATGAGGCAGTGATGGAGAACAGGAAGGGGAGCACCATGTTGACCAAACAGATCGCTGCGGCGGCATTGATCATGGCATTGCCCGCTTTCGCATCGGCGAAGGAATCGGCGGTGACCGTCTATGGCGGTTTTCGCGACGGCGGCAGTTTTACCGACGCCGGCACGGGCCAGAAATTGAGCCTGGACAGCAGTGCTGCGGGTTCGCTTGCCGTGGACATCGGCCTTGACACCTCGCGACAGTTGCAGTTTTTCGTGAGTTATCAGCCTACGGATCTGAAGCTGCGGGGTACGTCCTCAGCGGCGGGTGACACGCTCGGCATGAGCGTGACTTATTTGCACGTTGGCGGCACCAGCTTCTTTTCCGGTCCGGCCGGAAAGGGACCCTATGTGGTAGGCGGTCTTGGTGCGACGGTGTTTGATCCCGACGGAACATACGACACGGAAGTCCGCGCGTCGCTCAATCTCGGCCTCGGCTACCAGGTCCCGCTGGGCAAGAAGTTTGCGGTGCGCTTCGAGGCGCGCGGCTACGCCACGCTTGTCAACAGCAGCGGCGGGTTGTTTTGCTCGGGCGGGTGCATCATTTCCATCGAGGGCGATGTCGTCACGCAAGGCGAGGCGATGCTGGGTCTGTCTGCGCGTTTCTGACCGGGTGGTCCGGGTGGCTGGTTCTTTCCTGCGCCCGCCCGGATTACGGAATCGGCCTCCAGACGAGGAGGTTAATTCTCTCCCATCGCCATCATCGTTTTCTCGTCCGGTTTCGACGAGGCCTGTTTGCCCCAGTAGCTGATGTCGATGTCGTAACTCACCACGCCTTCAGAAACTTCCCATTCGTTGATATCGAAACGCACGAAAGCGAGCTTGCTTCCGTCGGCGGGCTTATCCAGAGTCGCGATTCTGAATTCGGACCGGATCGGCGGGTTGCCTTCGGTCGAATCGGGCGAGGTTGTCAGGCCCAGATAGAGACGCTTGCCGTCAAGTTCCGGTTGATTCAGAAAATCCAGGATGCGTGCTGCAAATTCGGAGCGGTCGGCCGCGGTGGCATCGAGAATAAAGGAGCCGGTGAACCCGTCACGCAACGGCGGCGACCGGAATGGCTGGACATTCGCATCGGCATTGATGCGGTCCCATCGCGGAGCATTCGCGGTGGCGACGTAGACGTGGCTGAATCGCGGCATTTCGGCACTGCCGAGTCCCACGGTTTCGCGATAGTTCTGCCGATCCAGCAGAATCGCGCCTTCCTGTGCAACGGTAGAGCCGATTACGGCGAGACCCACCAGGGGGGTGCAAATTGCCAATCCAAGTCTGTTCAAGAGCATCCTCGCAACCTCCTTTCGCAACTCGTAATGCACTCCTGTCTCTTGTGTTTGCGCGGAATTTACGCGATTTGCGTACCGAGTCAATTGAAGATAGAGCCATAATCCTTGAAGTTACTTTAAGTTGATGTGCTAACCTTTTTGGAAGGTGGAGATAACCCCTGGCTAACCTGGTGCTGTTTTTTTTCAACAATGGCTGTGTGCCGGACGGAGCGAGGAATCCGTGGCACTTCTGTTGAAGCCGAACTGACGACAAGGAGGCAAAGTGTCGACTTCTCAACGCAGTCACAGCAAGCTGATGGGCTACATTCTCTGGATATTCGGCTTCATGGGTGCGCACCGTTTCTACTACGGTCGGCCGGTATCAGGGACGATCTATTTTTTCACCCTGGGTGTGTTCCTTATCGGGTGGATTGTCGATCTTTTCCTGATCCCGGCGATGGACCGTGACGCGGACCAGCGCTACATCGCGGGAGAGAAGAGCTACAACGTTGCCTGGATTCTCCTGACGTTTCTCGGAATACTTGGTGTTCACCGGCTTTATCTTGGCAAATGGCCGACGGCACTGCTGTGGTTTCTCACCGGCGGTTTGTTTCTCCTAGGATATCTTTACGATTACTGGACTCTGAACGAGCAAATTGACGAGGCCAACAGATAGTAAAGCCGCGCTGCGATCTCGTTGCTCGTGCCAGGGAGGCGCAGGCAGCGGGCGACGACGCATTTGAGCGGGCGATGATGCGCCGGCCAGGAACTCTGCGAGGCCTCGATGCTCGTGTCCGTGCAAGGGGAGGCATGGACGTGTGTTTCCGCCGGTCGCGACGACGCGTCGCGTTATCGTGGATGTGTTACGTGTGTGAATCGGCGCGCGCCGGATCGGTATGTTGCCTGTTTCAATGTGACTATAATCGTGGCGTCGATTTGAGGAGGTGTTGTGTCCGGCCAGAGCACGCCCCAACAGGTTCGTGCCGGCAACGGACTCGAAAGCGCGCATGAGCGACAGGATCATTGGGATTGCATGGCTGCCCCTGTTTTTTCCGAGCCAGACCCCGGGTTGCACCGGGCGCGCCGACCACGAGTCGCGGGATAACGGAGTGCTCCGTTGAGCAGGCTCCTCGAATCGCTCAAGCGGGCCGAACGCAAGAGACAGCAACAGAAAGACGGAGCATCCGGTCCGGCGCCGCTGGATACACCCGGTGAACTCACGCATCCCGAAACGCAAGCGGCATCCCTGCCGGACGCAGTACCTGCCGGGACAACCCCTGCCACGCCATCGAGCACGCAGACACTGCCGGGATCTGATGACGCGGTCCTTGAACCGGTATGGAGCAGCGCGTCCGGGGACTTTGACGTCGCTGATGTAGCGCTATCGCCAGAGCGCGATGCGGGCACAGACGTACAAGGCAAGCCTGTTCCCCAAGCGGCCAAATGGCCGGCCAACGCCGTCGACAAAGACGTTGT
>Ga0209536_100005461_pt1 | contig 19734 bp, 33 predicted proteins | sample DeeMarSeWOR28_12_FD_187461 | JGI IMG/M metagenome (GOLD analysis project Ga0209536, IMG submission 187461) | Marine sediment microbial communities from White Oak River estuary, North Carolina - WOR-2-8_12 (SPAdes) (version 2) | ecosystem: Environmental > Aquatic > Marine > Intertidal zone >...
TTTCGTCCAGAATCCGTTACCCAACGAATGTATCTCCCTCTACTCATGGCATCATCCTGGTACCCCAAAAAAAACCAGAGTATTGCCATAGCGTTTGGTCGGTTAATTGGCCAGATCGCTTAGATCACTTGAAGAATGCAGAATAAATATTCTCTCGCGTGTTAGCAGAACGTTAAGCATGGTATCAAGGGTTGTGATCACCTCTGCTAAGTGTCCAGGGTGCAATTCGTCCCAAGGCTCATCGACTATGCGCCTCACCGCATCGGTGTTATCAATAGATACACCCGCCGTTACAGCCAGAACGCTTTGCTTTTCTCTATATTCATAGATGCTCTTTGCAGCAAGGAGGTCCTTTCTTGGGGACTACTGTCTGGTGCTCTCAATCTCCCGTTGATTCATGAAATGTCCGGGCTAGGTCGCCAGCATGGAGTGCTAGAAAAAAAACGGAGCCGGTTACACCTCAGCATTCTTTGACAAATGGATAGCTCAACCCTAGACTAGATATGGTAGGCGATTTCAAACAGTAAAGTGTGAATTAACAACATCTATGCGAACGGGAGACTGGAGCAGATCCAGACCCCGGAAGGGAATGCCGATTTATCCTATTCCTGCAGTACCAAGGTTGATTCCATTACCAAAGGCCTGGAAAGCATTCTCTATGACTACGATGGTTCGCTGGTCACGGCAGAGACGTTAACCGGAACTCTGGATAAATCTCTGTACTATACCTACAACAGCGACTTCAACCTCTCAACCTTCACTTACGCTGGAGACACGGCCAGCTATACCTATGACGATGATGGGCTTTTGACCGGTGCTGGTAGCTTCTCCATCACGAGAAACGGAGGAAACGGTCTGCCTGAGGCAGTGACAGGTGGGGCTCTCAACCTGAGCCGCACCTTTAACGGTTACGGCGAGGTGGAAAGTCAGGGCTTCACCGTTGGTGGCCAAGGGGTCACTTCCTGGAGTCTCATCAGGGATGACGCGGGCAGAATCTCTGATAAGAGTGAGACTGTTGATGGAGTCACGTCCAGCTATGTCTACGGCTATGACCCCATGGGTCGGCTTCTCACCGTGACCAAGGATAGCATCCTGGTTGAAGAGTATCAGTATGACAGTGTGGGGACCCGAACATATGAGATGAACTCGCAAAGGTCCATTACTGGAAGAACCTTTAGCTATGAGGACGAGGATCATCTTTTGACCGCCGGAGATGCCTCCTACCAGTATGATGTAGATGGGTATCTGACTACCAAAACAGTTGGCACTGAAGCACCTTTCGAGGTGACCTCCTATTCCTATTCTTCCAGAGGCGAGTTGCTCAGAGTGACACTTCCGGACGGAACTGCTATTGAGTATGTCCACGATCCTCTTGGCAGAAGAATTGCAAAAAAAGCAGACGGAGTTATCACCGAGAAATACCTCTGGCAGGGGCTCACTCGGCTGCTTGCGGTGTATGATGGCACTGGAAACCTGCTCATGCGTTTCCTTTACGCTGACGGCCGGATGCCCGTGGCCATGGAGAAAGGAGGAGCCACTTACTACCTCACCTACGACCAGGTGGGCTCACTGAGAGCGGTTGCTGATGCCTCAGGCAACGTGGTAAAAAGGATTGACTACGACTCTTTCGGGAATATCATAATGATACGAACGCATCATTTGAGATACCATTTGGTTTCGCCGGAGGTTTGCACGACATAGACACGGGCTTGGTCCTATTCGGGTTCCGTGACTATGACCCTGATGTAGGTAGATGGACCGCAAAGGATCCAATACTCTTTCATGGAGCGGATACCGACCTCTATAGCTATTGCCTGAATGATCCAATAAATCGGATAGATTCTTGGGGACTTATTTGGGTAACTACTGATATCGACTATCATGGTGCCTCAAATTGGGCTAGAGGTATTCTTATGTACATTGCAGAGCTAATTGGGGTTGGGATGGATCCCATTGCTCCGGGACCTGATTCATTTGTTGGTGCAAAGAGGACCGTAACTCAAAGATGGGAATCGGATCCAGAGAATCCTTGCCTAGATTCCCGGTACTCAATTGGTACAGTGCGGAGATTTGAGCAAACTTATATGAAACACATGAGAGGTCCAAACGATCTAACTGATAATCACCCGGAGCCCTTCTATTATCAATGGCATCCCTATGTTAAAGAGCGAACATATGTCGAGGTGCCAGACGCAACGATTATTGATCGTACTCTCTACATTAGAGATGCGAAATAGAGAGTCCAAATCGAATGGGATACATATTTCCAGTTAAGACTTTTGTGGAGTTTTCACGAAAACATAAAATATCGACCTATGGGATATTTTTGTTTTGCACAGTTCTATCTACGGTAAAAGGGTATTCTCTAGATATCAGGTTAGATCCCAATGTACTAATCAACTTCGTGGAACCATGGGATGGCCCCACTTGGGAAGTATTTGTTGGAGTGGTTGAGTTCATATATTCACCGATTGGTTTGATGGTGAAAGGATTGGTTGCTTTTGGATTATTTCTATGGTTAGTTTACTTGTTTTCTGGTTTGAGAAAAGACGTTAGCCTTGGAATATTTATTCTGCCTTTGGTTAGCTTCGCCATATTTGGAGTGATATTTCACATCATTGGATATGCCTTTTATTCAATAACATCACATCGATTTCCATTTGTCTTGTTCCTTTGTATAATTCTTTACGCTTTGGCCTTCTATTCTCTTGTCCTGAAAGAAGAATATAATCTTACAACTTCCCGAAGTGTTGGTGCACTAGGAATATCATTTCTCTTGGTCTTCATTATCTCTGGATGGTCAAGCATCGCGCCTTATCTATCATGGATCTGACATTGGAAAACCTCGCAAGATCTAGTGCAGATCATTTGCGTAGACAAGTTATCGCGGAGAAATTTGGCTGGGTGATCCAGACCTGAGTACTGTGGCCGTCTGGTAATCAGACTATCTTATGTAAGAGGGTGTGAGAGCCGTGATCAGCTTTAGTTGTTGGCGCGGCTCTTTTGCGTGGTGACTACAGAAAATGGATTATCAGATGGCCGCAGCGTAGAACGCGTGCGTAAAAACGGATTTGGCGATCAAGAATATCCTATTTTGCACCGGATTCTGCCAAGTCAAGGTCCTTTAAGAGACAGATCCGACCAACCTTTACCATTTTTCTGCAGAACTTCTCATCTGCGGTTATCAGGGTCCCCTGAATCTCAAAGGCAACGGCCAGATAAGAAACATCATAAAAAGTCACAGCGTGCTGTTTCATCCAAGCGAAACATCGCTCGATGATGGTATTATTCAGATCGACACTTTGGATTCCTAGGTCAAGAAGCAGATTCATTTTTTCTATCGCTTGATCTCGAAGTTCTCGACCTAGGAAGTTCCCCACTTCATACTGCCAAAGCGAAGGGGCAACAAGTTCAGCTATCCCAGCCGCCCAAGTATCCAAAAGTTTTAGGGCTAGGCCTTGATCAGTCTCTTGTTCTTCCCCCAACACCCACTTGAGAATTACGGAGGCATCTACGACATATCTTTCCATTTAGTGAGATCTCCGATCTTTTGCCAAGCCTTCTACAATCTCCCGGCTTGAGAACCTCTTTTTGGACGAGGGAGTGGCGTGGAGTTTTTCTAGAACTTTCTTCCGTCTAATCAATTCTAACTCCTTGCGAAGAGCCTGGTTGACAACCTTGCTCCTTTGCCCTGAAGGAACTAAGCTTTCCAGATCACGCGAGACGTCTTCTTCAATAAGGAAATTTAATTTACGTGTTGGTCTCCCCATTTTTTACTCCTAAATAGTATTCTATAATAGTAAGTAACTATAGTACTCCACTTAAAAGACGATGTCAACCCATAGGTGGGTGGCCGACCAGGATAGCTTATCTTTGGCCCCAAACTTGTATATAGTTCTTATTGTTGGCTAAACGAGAGCTTCCATCTTCTTCCTTTAGCTGCTAAAGTACGAAAGGAATAGGCTGCCCTTTGACATTCATCTGCGACCCGTCGAGTTTGCTCAAAACTCGCATCAGGGGTTCAAAGTTTTTTGCACCTCCTTTTTTAGGGTCGAAGACGATCTAACTCCCAGCATACGTTAGAGAAATCGCTTCACTTATGACCGAACTGCGTCGGACTATTACCTTACCGCAAAGGATCCAATCGGGTTTGAAGGACGAGATGTCGATTTGTATGGTTACGTCCTAAATAATCCTGTTAATTATTTGGATCAGTATGGTCTGATTGCAGAGGCAATTCCATGGGATCCATGGGCTTCTTTTCCAATTCTCCCGATTGAACCTCAAGACGAAATATTGCTTACTTTCCCTTTCCTTTTGCGGGGTGTTTTTATCTATATGCAGAAAGAGGAAGGCAGTGAAAAGTATGCTACCGGCATAGCCTGCCCAACCAAAGACGAGGGATTAATAGTTCTTCCACTTATGGGTGAGTTTAAGCCGAGGCCACCACAAACATGAAAGATAGCCAATTTAACTTGATTGCGAATATTGTGTTGATTGTTATTATTCTGTTGGTATGTCTTTTTGCTTATCTCCACAATAGAGGATGTACGACAACGGAGAGAAGTGGCAGTGTTATAGAGAAAAAGGCAACTCTGAAAACCTATGTGAGGATCGGGGGCCTGCTTAAGTAATTCAATAACTCCTGAAAAAGAAATAGGAGACGATTGAAGTTTTGTTTTTCAACCGTCTTCATCTTTTTTGAGGTTGGGCAGTTAAAGGGGAATTGAGAAAATCAAGCCGTTTGATAATCAGGCTATTTTCTGTAAGAACCTGCAAAAGCCGTGATCAGCTTTTCCCTGGCACGGCTTTTTTTGCTTTGCTGATGACGCGGTATGAAGCGAGGGATGCCCGAAAAGCTCCTTAGCCTGCCTTCCTGCTAGATACCAGCATTAATAATTCTCGATATTAGGATTTCTGGAGAAAAGATGTTTATTTTCAGGTTGACAATCGGACCACTGTCACGTATCTTCTTTGTATATACATATACTGGAGGTACTTAGATGAAGACACGCATTCAAAAATGGGGCAACAGCCTAGCATTGCGTATCCCCAAGGCGTTTGCGGCTGAAACCAACCTAAAACAGAACTCGACGGTTGATATTTCTCTGGTTGAAGGAAAAATAGTAGTGTCCCAAGCCTCAGAACCCGCTTATAGCCTTGAGAGTCTTCTGTCGAGAGTGACAGACGAGAACCTGCACAGTGAAGTTGATTTCGGTCCCCCTGCAGGTAAGGAGATTTGGTAAGATCTGATGGACTATGTTCCTGATCGTGGTGATATGGTTTGGATTACGTTGAATCCTCAAGCAGGTCATGAGCAGGCAGGAAGACGACCAGTCCTTGTGCTCTCGCCGGAAGCGTATAATGAAAAGGTTGGTCTCGCCCTATTCTGTCCGGTCACCAGTCAGGTGAAAGGGTACCCGTTTGAGGTTCTCATTCCGAAGGGACTTGATGTGACCGGGGTAATATTGAGCGATCATGTAAAGAGCTTGGATTGGCGGGCGCGAAAAGCAGAATTTATATGCAGTCTACCAGAGGCGGTTGTGGAGGAGGTTCTGCAAAAGTTGACTACACTCCTCTGACTGAGTGCTGCTTAAATGTAGTTAAAGATGGAATCGCTTTTTGACAATTGATCTACGACCAACCAAGTTGATCCAAAACACGCATCAGGGGTTCAAATTTTTTGAACCCTATTTTTTGGGGTCGAGGGGGATCTAAGTCCCTGAACGTGTTAGGTAAATCGCTTCACTTACGATCAAACCGCGGCGGACTGTTACCTTAGCGCAAAAGATCCAATTGGGTTCCTGGGAAGAGATGTTGATCTCTATGGATATGTTCTAAATGATCCTATCAACAAAACGGATCTTTTAGGACTTAGAAATGACTCCGCATGTGGAAATGCATGCAACCAAGATTGGGTGGATTGCTATACAAATTGCATAAATACTCTAGTGCCATTTGATGCACTCAAATCATTTGTTTCTAGTAACATAGTTGCAAACGCTGGTTATTATTTAAGTGGCGGGGTAACATCAATTACCATAGGTGGTGAAACCATAGTACTTATTGAAAGCCCTCTTGTGCTCACGGGTACAGCTGGAGCTGCAGTAGCAGCAATTGGTGAAGCAGCACTGTGGGTGGGCGGCAGCATAGCTGCATGGGTAGCTGGTTCATCTTATGGATGCGTGATTACTTGTGGAATCGATAGCTGTAGCTACAAATGACATTAGAATTTTTTCTCTGATGCTAAAGTAGGCTGACAAGAGGTTATTGGATTTTGTATTTTGATGAAGGCCTATGGAACGTGCATTGGAAGACTGAATTATTGAATAAGGTTTGAACAATGACGACACAGCCTTTAAGGTGTGCAATTTGTGGGCGTGAAGGCCCGCCGATATCTTTTAAGACATGCCCAGAATGTAATCGAATAATCGGATCAGAATGTTGGCAACCGAAATATCAAATGGGAGATCATGAAAACCAAGAATATCCTGATTGTAAACATCGATTATCGAGACCCAGAATTACTAAAGGAATTGTACTTGATTCCTAGAAATGGGAACTTCAGGACGTCCATTTGTAGATAAATAACTACTTCGGATCCAAACTCACAGCAGTAGAGATTTTGTGATTAGCTACCTTACTATTGTTAGTTGTGAGAGGTTGGGGGGGTATTTAGACGAAGGCTGTCTGACAATCCCCTGTTCTGTAGGAGGCTGCAAAAGCCGTGATCCCGCTGAGGGCGGGACTGGCACGGCTTTTTTGCTTGCCGATTACATCAACATTGATTATCAGATGGCCGAAAGCCCTTCGACTCCGCTCAGGACAGGCCCGGAAGGCAGGGCAGATAGGAATGAGCCCGGCTGCCAGCGCAGGCAGCGAAAGCCGCCAGGGCCGCGGCCCGTCTGCACTGTATCTAACTTCGCAGCCGAGGACCGGACCATTTATATTTAGCTTACATCGCCACGTAAGCACTGCCGCTATCAACCACCGAGAATTACTTGAAGAGCTTCCTGAAGTACTTGGCGATCTTCTTTACCAAGCCTGCCGAGCTTCCTCAAAACGAGGTCTTTCTCGACGGTAGTAAGGACGGGTTTGATAACAGATGGCTTAAGGAGGCCGGCATCTTTCCATTGGCTGACGATCACCTCACCGAAAGAAGCCGTACGCATCACCTGGCTGGTCACCGCCATGATAATGATGTCGGGGCGCTCGCGATGATACGCAGTGGAACTGAGTACCACTGCGGGCCGCTTTTTGCTGGTTGTCTGATCGGTGAAGGGAAAGGGTACAAGGATTACGTCACCAAATTCATAAGCGGTCGTAGTCGGCATCGTCAGGGTTGTCCCATATTTTCTGCAAAGCGTTTTCAGAGAGTTTAGTAGCGGCTTGGGTCAGGCGACGATCCTCATTACGCTGACGCAAGAAGTCCACAAAGTCCTCCACCTCGACTATTTTATCGGGCGGCAGAGTACGAATCTTCTCGATTATTATCTGTTCCTGGTCTTGTTTGCTCATTTTAGTTCGCTCTCCCCACGTCACCGCGCTATAGGTCCTCAACATTCTTGTTAACGAACAACCACTCGGCAGTTTCTAAACAGGCGGGTTATCCGTTTGATTATGCCACGATTATAGCCTTCAAGCCTCTTTTAGTCGAGAAGAAAGACAATCTAGCTTCGTTTTAAAGGTTCACTCACCAAAAGTGTTATCTGCTCTTCACTCCAAGATGTTTATTCTTTGGCGAAAGCAAGTGCCCCCTCAAGGGGGCTCCCTCCTGCTTCTTTCTTGGCCCGAAACTTGTATGTAGCTCTTATTGTTGGCTAAAGAGAGCTTCCATCTCCCTCCTGTAGCTGATAAAGTACGAATGGGTGTACAGCTCCTAGAGAATGCACCTGTGACAGGATCTGCCGAGTTTGTTCAAAACTCGCGTCAGGGGTTCAAAGTTTTTGAGAGCCCCATTTTTAGGATCGGAGGGGATCTAACCTATGGCAAGCATTAAGGAAATCGCTTCACTTATGACCAAACCGCATCGGATTTACTCCTTACCGCAAAGGATCCAATACTCTTCGCTGGAGGGGATGTTGATCTCTATGGGTATTGCGTAAACAATCCCATCAAATTTGTCGATCCTACTGGAACAGATGTTTGGTTTCTTGGGATTGGTATATCAGCATTCATTAGCAAATCACCCGGTCCGGAATCCAAGAGAGGTTATGCAGCTCAGAGTTCAATCGGAATAGCATTTGATACTAAGACGAAGAAATTCCGATTTTACAGAAGTACAGGTAGAGCGGACCCATGTCGTGGGGATGTTGTTCAAGGGGCTGGTGCGGGAATTGGTCCTATTTTAGGTCAACTAAAGGGTGATATGGCAGATTTTTTTGGATGGGCAAGGGAACGGACTGAATATTATGGGCTGATTTCTAAAACAGGCATTGAGACTGAATCGGACAAATATGGAACTGCAGTTAGCATGGGGGGTAAAGGCTTTGGCCTTGGCTATACCAGTCTTGAAACGTACACGTCCCCATTATTTTAATGTTGAGTTCAAAGTAGGAAATAATTAACAGTAAGACATCTGAGAGGTGAGTATCTTGGATAAAAAAATGCGATTTGTAAAAATCTTTGGCTACACTTTGATCATTTTGTTTGTTGGTTGTTTATTTACACTTGGTATTTATTCTTCCATTGAAAAACGTTCACTTTACTATAATTATTTTGGAATAGCCTTATCATTATGGTATCTCATAACCGGAATAGGAATTTTGATCCGACAAAAATGGGGATATTATCTTTTCAAATTTTTCCTTTATGTGTTGCTCTTAGCATTTCCAATTGGGACAATTATCTCTTATAAAAGCCTAGCATATATCAAGGAAAAGGATATTAAATATCTTTTTTGTCAATGATTACACAATCTATGATAATGAGGCTAAGCATAAATAGCTGAAATTATCCCTGAGCAAACTGATTTGCCTTTTTTGTTGGACAAAATTTTTGGCGGCGGCGGCTATTCTTCCTTTAGCCGCTTTTTCATCTTCAGGGTGGGTGGCCGGAGCGCGCAAGGCAGGGCTAACAGGAATGAAACGCGATTAAGTCCTCCTAAAGGCATATCAGGGTCTCTCAAGAGATGAAATATACTCTTACGCTAAAGCAAATCCATAAATTCAGCTCCACTAAGACCAGCTTGACGAATGATTGCCCTCAAAGTGCCTTTTGCAATCTCCTTATGCATAGGCACAGTCAGTCGTCTATAGGGAGGATTTTCGTTCCTCAAAATAATATGGCTACCAGTTTGATGATCAATCCGGTAGCCAACTCTTGCCAGGGCCTTGCAGATTTCTTGCCCTGAGAGAACTGGCAATTTGCTCACAAGGCAACCTCAACGATTTCTTCATCAATGGGGGGAGGAATGGGTTCGCTGTGCTTGTTCAAGCTTTCAAGATATCCCCGGATAGCATCCTGGATGTTTGCTACTGCTTCCTTTCTGGTTTTACCCTGTGAGATGCAGCCAGGCAGCGTAGGACATTCAGCAACGAAAATGCCATCCTCATCCTGCTCAATGAAAATCCTATACTTCATATTCTTTCCTCCGATGATCAATGACCTCTGAACAATCACACAATATCACATCAGCCATAACAGTTAAAGGTCTGCCTGTCTCAGGGCTCTTACAGTAAACCTTTCTGTTCACAGGTAGTCCATTTCTAGTTGCAGCCAAGCGCTCCTTTAGGCGGCCTCTCATCTGCTTGGCCTAGAACTTGTATGTGCTTCCTCTTGCTGCTAAAGTACGGGAGATTAACCAGTTCTTTGACAATGGCACCTGGGCTCCTATCGGTAATACCGGCTGAGTTTGTCCCAAACTCGCGTCAGGGGTTCAAAGTTTTTTGCACCCCTGTATCCGGGCCGAAAGGGATTTAAGCCAGCGAATGCGTTAAGAAAATCAGTATGTTTATGACCGTAATGCGCCAGACTCTTACCTTACCGCAAAGGATCCAATACTCTTCGCCGGAGGGGACGTTGATCTTTATGGATACTGCCTGAATGATCCGGTGAGTTTCATGGATCCGGATGGTTTAGCTATGGGGGAGGTTTATCCGCAGCCGGTCTTTGAAGTCGGAATAGGGGGCGGAGGTTTGGGTCTTCTAGGCGGTATTCGGGCACCTCGAGTCGGACTAATCGGCGAGCCTGACGTCAGAACTCTTGTACCTGCTCCAGATAGAGATAAGGTGTTGGAACTATTGTTTGGAGACGACAATAAATCGTCTTCTTGCCCCGTTCTGCAAGATCCAAGCAATTATTATCCATACGGTCCATTCATACATCCTGACCTGCTTCAAGAAAGTGAAACATGGCCAGGAGTGTGGCAAACGGTGAAATAGAAAAATTCCACGGGGGTTTGAGTAGGCCTCATCCAATTGGTGTCTGAGAATTATTAGCTGTAGAACTGTATACGAATTCGAATCAGTCTCTCATCTTTCAAGACACCTAGGATTTGGGGCTTATAGTTTGAATAATCTAGAATTATGTAGTCTCTGTTTCTTTTCGACTGTTATTATGATGGGAGTTAGCGAAGTCACCTTGTATCGTCAAAAAGACGCTTGGATGAGCATAATTGTATGTTATCTTATTCAGATAGCGGTTGGTTTTTTTCTTATTCCTTTATTGCATAAAGTATTTCCATCCCTGTCTCGAATCACACTGAACTTTTGCCTACCAGTTCTCAGCGTCCTAATACCCGCCACTTATCTAGGCTTTCGTTACGGCTGGACTCGTCTCTCAGATTTCTTGTTTCGCGGAAGCGACTATCTAGTATTGCTGGCTGCAATTTCCATTCTTTTTGTCAGATTCTCATTAGTTCCATCCCAATCTCCTCATGGAGCTAGAATTTTATATGGCCAAACTATGTCTCAGTTACCTCCATTTGAGTATTTTCTTGCGCTTTTTGCTTTATTGATCTATGGCCCATTACTAGAGGAATTATTACTGAGGAAATATGTCTTTGAAATTTTCAGGAGTAATTATAATCTTTTCTTGGCCGTCATATTTACATCATTTTGTGGGACCTTTTTACACATTAACTTTGAGAATGATGTATCTGCGCTAAACAAGATCTTTGTCTATTCACTATTCTATACTGTAGTCTATCTAAAGAGTAGGTTGGGAGGTTCTTTCTTTATCCATGGTCTAGCAAATTTATTTATCTATGTTACTTGGTTAAGATAGGGATGTGGAAATTCGCTTTTGACATAATACAGATCATCTGAAGGCGGTTGAGATTTTTTCTTAACCGCCCTTTCATTTTTGGAGGGTGCGTGAGGGAAAAGCGGTCGGTTCTGCCTGGCCCGAAACTTGTATAAAGCTCTTGTCGTTGGCTTTGGGAGAGCTTCCATCTTCATCATCTAGCTGCTAAAGTAAAGCCGCTGCTCTTTGACAATGCATCTATGACGAGTGATGTTTATCCGAAACTCGCGTCAGGCGTTCAGGGTTTTTTGCTCCCTATTTATCAGGATCAGAAAGGATCTAACTTAGCTAACGCATTAGGAAAATCGGTATGCTTACGACCAAACTGCATCGGACTGTTACCTTACCGCAAAGGATCCAATCTTCTTCTTGGGTGGAGATGTTGATCTATATGGATAAGTCCTAGGAAATCCTGTTAACGCCATTGATCCCACCGGTTTATTTTTGCAGAATATGCCCGGACGGCTTTGGAAGGAACTAAATCTCCCCTCAACGCCCAATGTAGAAAGTGCGGGCCTCACAGCAGGTCAGACGACGGCTATGCAGAAGACCTTGGCCGGCATTAGTGCTTGCGCGATTGGTGGATTAACGCTCCCAGAAGGAGCGCCAATTCTTGGGGGAGGGATTGTACTAACAGCTGAAGGCGCAACGTTGTCATTTGTTGAATTCGGGTTGGGTGGTGATACGAACGACATCCCTTCCGACGCAACTCTAGCAAAAGAGATAGGAATGGGTATTTATGAAGCTTTGCCTTGGTGAGTGTTCACGGGATGGCTTTAGGGGTTGACTTCGCTCCTAGTCAATCCAGGAGGGGTCTGTTTGTTTGCGATTGAGATAGCATTCAATAGAATTTGCCAGTACTGGAAAAGTGCGCGAAGAGCGTATGATACAGGTCTGCCTCGAGATATTGACTCGCTCCACTACCCTCGCGAACACCAACTTGCCTTGGGTTGGAAGGCTTGTACTGCGTAAGGAGGTCTATGACTAGCATGAAGAAAATAGCAGACATCATACAAGCCATATTCGTACTTTATGTGGCATGGTATGGTTTTTCGTATTATACAGGCCGTGTGAACTATACAGGCGAGCGAGAGGAAAGAAGGAAGAAGAGGGTGGAGCAATATGGCTGGATTTTTGTATTTGCAATTACTATTTCATTAATTACTGGGTTAGGTTTGCTGTTTAAAATAGCGGCTACACCTTGAATATCGAAATCTGTAAACTGACAGGCGTTTTAGGATTCTTACTTTAGCCGCCTTCAATCCTTTTGGGGCGGGTAGCGGAGCCCATCCGCTCTTTACTACCAAATCTCCCTTGAATGCGCAAAATGGGGGTATCCAAGGTATTAGCGGAGGTGAGATCGTCGATTCTGGGGCGATTTTGAGGGGTGGTTTTTAGGAGAGTCGCCAAAATGGGGCTAATGGGTCCTAAGAGCTTAAAATTACCTCCTAGAGCGTTCGGCCTGGGCATATCCTGTCAGTAGAGATCCACCTATGCGACCTCTGAGATCTTGCCGCCAGGAGCCGGTGCTCCCCGGAGCAATCCTTCCGTGCTCAAGTCCTCATCGATATCAGGCCAGTGCACGCCGTAGCCTCCACCGCATATCTGCCAGTTATTTCGTTGTTCCGGGGTGGCATGAAGCAATCTGGGATACCAGGCCAGTGGCACTATAATCGTACGTCCGTCAATGAGATCGACATTGAGCGTATCTTCTGTAAGACGGACATCTTTTACGCGTTCGCCAGGTTTAATGTCCGAAGTACTCATACCATGCCTCCAAAAGGTGTTGCTCGTTTTCTTCAAGGACCGAAGCTATTTTGCGCAATTCCCTCGCACTAAAACCAAGATTACGGGCAAGTGAAACGGGATTAAGCCAAAACTTACACGACTGGTTTTCTCGGTCAACGTGCACATGCGGGGGTTCGTTTGGCTCGTGACTGTAGAAATATATCCGATATGGGCCAGTCCTCAAAACGGTCGGCATATTATTGAGCCTTTTCGTGAGAACGTCTTAACCACTACCTGGCTTGCTTATCGATTAGACCCGCAGCTCTTCTTTATTGTAAGTCCTGGCAGCTTTCTCAAAGCGATGTATCCCTAATATCACGCTTGCTGGCTTTTCTAGCTAAACTTTTTCCTCTGCAGATGTCCTCCCTCTATGTTTTATATCTTTGAGACGACCACAGTAGGATTGTCCTTTGGTTACAAACGGCAAATTAGGATACCACATCAGAAGGGGCAGTGGAAGGTCTACATATTTACGTCTTCATGAACACTTCTCCCATAGGGATTTCTTACCCCATGGAAGTCCACTCCTTAAGAAAGCTAAAAATACTTTCGGGGGGCTCCATCTTCTTCCTTCTTGGCCCGAAACTTGTATGTAGCTCTTATTGTTGGCTAAAGAGAGCTTCCATCTTTATCTTTTAGCTGCTAAAGTGCGCGTAAAGCTTCTGCTCTTTGACAATGTATCCATGACAGGATCTGCCGAGTTAATCCAAAACTCGCGTCAGGGGTTCAAAGTTTTTTGCACCCTATTTTTAGGGCAGAGGGAGATTTAACTCCCTGAGTTCGTTAGTTAAATCGCTGTGCTTGCGATCAAACTGCGTCGGACTCACTCCTTACCGCAAAGGATCCAATCTTGTTTGAAAGTGGAGTAGTTGACCTTTATGGCTACTGCTTGAGTGACCCTTTGAACTTTGTAGATCCATGGGGATTTGCGAGGTATCGTGTCTATTGGAGTATGACAGGAGTTGGTGCTGCTGGAATGGGTGGAGCAAAAATAACAGGAATAGTAGTTTCAATGGAAAAGAATTGTGCGGGACTGTATGACGCTAGTCAGTTTGAAGGTTACCTGGCAGGAGTTTCATTTGGTCTACCCGTTGGGGTGACAGTAAATAACCAAGAAATATTTGAAGATAAATATGAAAAAGCTGATGTCAGGAGAATTCAGGGGTGGGCGTCGCTATTAGGTGCCTCGGCGGCTTTTGGTGAGCGAGGTGTTTCGGGTGGAGGATACCAATTTGGTGAACTTTACGGTACAAATGAAAACGTTTCAACCGCAGAAGGATACGATATAAGTTTCGACTACCTTGGTGGACGTACGCGGACTAAAGGCGAGTTATTCTGGGTTAGAGATCCTAACTTGTTACAATGATGATTTAATAGAGTACATCGTTATGGATTACTTACCAATCTATTTGATTTTTAGCATGTCTTGTTTCTTGATAGCAATTGTATTTTTTCGAAAAGGCAATATACCTATCGGTAAAGTTCTACTACCGTTCATGATGAGTCTGTACAGTCCCTATAAAATGAAAGAACACTTAATAAAAGAAGGAATCTATTTGATTCTATTAGGATACTTATCATTTATTGTATATATAGTTTTGTTCTTTGATTTTTTCAGTTAGAAACGAATAATCATAAAATGAATTTGTGTTACAGTGGTGTTTCGGGGAATGAGGGAGTGAATGCCTGGTAACTAGGCTATTTTCTGCAAGAACCTGGAAGGGCCGTGATCAGCACTAGTTGCTGGCACGGCTTTTTTTTCTTCCTCGGACAGAGCAAGCGTCGTCACACATGATCCGAACTTGTGCGTAACCCTTATTGTTGCTAAAGTGCGGGTAAAGCCGCTGTTCTTTGACAATGCACTTACGACAGGATCGGCCGAGTTTATCCAAAACTCGCGTCTGGGGTTCAAAGTTTTTGCATCCGTATTTTTTGGGGTCGAGGGGGATCTAAGTCCCTGAACGTGTTAGTGGAACCAGATGACGGAATCCTATTTTTAACAAGCTATGGTGAACCCATAAAACCAAATCGTCTAAGTGACACAGTCGCCCATTATGTGGATAAGGCCAGCATCGGCAAACGGGGCTCATGTCACCTGTTTCGCCATACTATGGCGACCTTGATGTTGGAACATGGTGCCGATATTCGCTTTATCCAACAGATGCTAGGGCATGCTGATCTCTCCACTACTCAGATTTACACCCAGGTATCTATAAGAAAGCTCAAAGAGATCCATGCGAAGACACATCCCTCTGCTCGTCTAAAGCGTAAAGGAACAGACAGAGAAGAATAAGGCTTGGTCTGCGCGTCATCTATTGCATAGTCTACGAGGAAAAAAGGTTGAAATCTATACGCCAATGGCGGATAATAGCTTATGCTCATGATTGAGACTCCCATTTTTACGAAGGCCATTCAGACTCTGATGCCTGAGGATGACTACCGGCAGTTGCAAAGCGCACTTGTCATCCGGCCAGACATGGGAGATCTCATTCCTGGCAGCGGTGGTCTGCGCAAACTGCGCTGGAGACTACCTGGACGCGGTAAACGGGGTGGAGTCCGAGTAATATATTACTGGGCGACGTCTCGTGAAGAGATCTGGATGCTTTTGGCGTATGCCAAGGCACAGAAAGAAGACTTAACCCCGCAACAACTCAAAATGTTGCGGCGCATTGTGGAGAACTGGAACAATGGATGAGGAACTTTTTACGCAGCTATATGAAAGCATCAAGCAGATGGACGAGATTGGCAAGGGCAAGCGTAAGCCTTCAAGAGTTTACACATTTGATGAAACGGATGTGAAGGCAATCCGTGAGAAGACTGGGCTTTCTCAGTCACGATTTGCGCTACTCATTGGTGTGAAACTCAAAACGCTGCAGAATTGGGAGCAGGGCCGACGCCGGCCCGTTGGCCCTGCGAGGGCTTTGTTGAAGATCCTGCAAACAGACCCCGAAGGGGCAATCAAAGCCTTGCATAGTTAAGCGTCCTGAGGCAGTATACCATGGTAATTTGCCTGTAGATGCTAAAAGTGCAAGAAAACCCCCCTGCTCTTTGACATGTAACTATGACAGGTGCAAATTTGTCCCAAATTCGCGTCAGGGGTTCAAAGTTTTGAGAGCCCTATTTTTAAGGCCGGAGAGGATCTAAGCCATCGAATACAATAAGAACAGCGGTGTGCTTACCGTCATTTCCAGAGTACATTTCAATTCATGCCTAGTCAACGGTCCCAGTCCTTGCGTCTTTTTCCCTGTTTGTTGATAAGAAGTTAGGAAAACCTCAACTTTGTCGAGGTTCAGATTTCCGTCTTCAATCCCCTGGCAAGCGGCGCAAAAATAAAGGATTACAAGACTAATATCAAAACATCTAGCGTCTATCTTCGCTCAATCGAAATCGAGAACTCCACTTACACTTTCATCCTGAAACAGCAGATTTCCAGGATGATAATCGCCCTGAATCGCAATGTCTGGCAGCTCATCAAGTAATTTATCATTCGGACTAGGCAGGAAATTCATTGAAACCTCAATGAGATAGTCGAAATGTTTAAAAAAAGCTATAAAATTTGGACTTAGCCTCACTCTTAAGATACATTCTCCATTTGTTCAACATCTCTGGGATTTGATCGACCACTCTCGGCTCCAGATTATTTTGAGCGCCTTCCCATCCATAAATAGTATTGTGATATAATGCAAGTACTTTTGCTGCGTCAGCGAATTCCTGGTTAGTGCAAGAGGGATAATCCCAATGATACTTATCTTCTCCTAATAATAAGCTAAAGATAGCAAAATAGGATTCAAGATTTGACTGTTGTTGTACTATCTTTACATATTCATTTTCATGTACGATGTCAATAACTTGAGGAGAAAGATTGAAATTTCTATTATATAATTCTGTGAGCAATTCATGTTCAAATCTTATCTTATTGTCTTGGCTTCCTCTCCCATAAAACCTTAGTATATAATTGCTTTTCTTACCTTCGAGAGAAGTTTCTATCTTATATTAACAGTGATATATCCTTTAGTAATTCGCTGTGCACTTATTAATTCTCCAAGATTATAATGTTCGAAAACAAGTCTTCTCAAGTTCTTATAGTTTTTAATAGGTGAAAATCTCTCAGTTCTTCCTGCTTCCATTACATACTCCATTTATCAATATATCTCGCCTCCTGGAATCCAACCCAGAAGCAATTTAGATTAAATCTACATGGATTTTTCTCAAAACTTTGCCAATTTGTATTTTTTGAGGGCATTTTTTTTCTGCTTTTGAATAGTCTGTCTTACAAATATTACTTTTCTGATCTGTTGTTAGCGCATTGAATAGCGCCCGTGCCTTATCGCGGTCTCTATAGCTGTTATAGTACATGGAACACCGTAATACATCACTGATAGGTACTCTGAAATCGACCGCTGGCTCGCAAATATCGGCACAGCCGGCGCAGTAACCGCCTGCAGTTTCTTGAGCATATTGCTCGAAAAGTTGTTTGTCGCTTGAAGATAGTTTATTCTTGTTCAGCGCGGCGGCGACATTGGCCTGCAGTATGGTCATATTGGGCATAGCTGAACAAATGCTGGCAATATTTGGATTTTCCCAGACCACCTTAAGTTTTGCCTGTTCCTCCGTATAGCCTTTTCTCAAAAAGCCTTCGGTCATATTTAGAGCATCATCCGTTTCAAATCCAATTGAAGCATACAAGTGGGCCGAGAATGCAGCTTGTGTTTTCATGGCCGTCAAGCCGATTCCTGCTTTAACACAGGCATCAACAGCTCTTTTCATGTCATCCTTTATCATCAGTCTGTAGTTATAACTCATCATTATGCCATCAATCCATCCAAGTTTAGCTGCCGCCAGCATACTGTTTTCCATGTTTTTGTGGGTGCTGAACCCAAAAAAGCGAATCTTTCCATCAGCGTTGGCTTTTTCGGCCCAGGTTTTGACTTCACTTGTCAATTCATCTTTTACATCTTTGACATAATGAATGAAGTACATATCGATGTATGACGTATTCATTCTTTGAATCGAGGTATTCAGCTTTTCAGTTAACTTTTTCGGATCTGAAGTCGCGGCCTTGGTGACTAGAAACACTCTTTTTCGATCGTTAGGGAATTTGGCAAAGTATTTGCCGATTGCCTTCTCATTTTTTCCTCCACCATATGAATCGGCCGTATCCCAATATGTTACACCCATTTTCATAGCTTGCCTGAACATTAACAGGTCCGACATACCCAGAACACCACCAAGGGAGAGAATAGAGACATTTACTCCTGTTTTTCCAAACGGTCGAGTCGGCACGGTCATAGGAGGACTTTTTTGGGAACTCCTTTTACCCGAAGCATTCACGAATGGTGCCAGTGAAGCAATAATCGATCCGGCACCGATGGCACCAGCGGCTTTCAAAAAAGTACGTCGTGAATCTTTCCTTTCTTTCTCTGACATATGTTCTCCTTTTCCCATCAATATTTTAGGATGACTCAAGTTTTACATCCCTATTCTGGTTAAGTCACGATCATTAGTATGTAATGTTCACTCAGCGCTGAAAAAAGAAAGGAGCCGTTTGCCCCTTCGGCCTGCAGCGCCTTGTTCGTCAGCTTTGTGCTAACAGGGCGCGCAAGCTCAATACGATAGACCCGACGTCTTGTGGAGATACGTATCATCCGTCAACTACTTTAGCATGAAATCAGCGACATCGGCACGGGAGATTTTGAGTTTTGTCGTCTTGTCGGTACCAGAAAAGCCGTGACGATATTCGCCGGTGCGATTCCCGTCCGTGAAAGCTTTTGGGCGGACGATCGTCCAGTCCAGATGGCTTTGCTTAACGTAGTCCTCCTGACTCACATGATCTGCATACGCTTGACGCAAGATGCCCCTGAACATAATATACTTCCAGAAGAAGCTCAGATTGTCCCAGCTATCTCCAACCCCGAGGGTTGATTGGCAAATAAAACGTCGAACGCCCACCTTCTCCATCGCGCGGACAATATTCCTCGTCCCCTCTGAGCGAACCATGCCCTTACTGCCTGCCCCGAGAGAACAGAGCACTGCATCCTGACCTTGCACCGCCTTCTCGACCGATGAAAAGTCCATTGCATCGCCTTGCACAACCTTCAAGTTATAGTGCTTGATGTCCAGCTTCGAGGGGTCACGTGCAAACGCGGTAACTGTATGTCCGTAATCCAGAGCTTGCTTGAGAAGCTCGCGACCTATGCTACCCGTTGATCCGAATATAACCACCTTCATTTTCCCCCAAGTTACAAGCTGCCTTAGATTATACGGTGTATTATCCGCTTTTATAATGCGGAAAGTCTCATAGCCCAATCGTAAATTGCGACAGACGACAGCTCATTATGTGACAATACTCACGATATTGAAAATGACATATACAGAAACCAACATCGGCTCTCATTGCACTCAATAATACCCTAGCCCGGATATTTCATGAATTGGTGTCGCGAGACCGCGAAGATGGGCGTGCCACCTGGCAACCGCAGGGTGTTGGACCTGAGGCGTACCTGAACGGTACGTCGCAGGTGCCGACACCCGAGGACGCCAGGCAGGGCGGCCATATCCGTGGTCGCAGCAGGTGATTCTTGAAATATCCGGGCTAGTGTGGCCGGCGCCGTTTTCTTGTTGTTGGCCGTAGTAGGATTTGCGGGGTGTTTTGGAATCGTGCACTACCGGGACTATATGTGTTTGAAAGCTGAGAATGCTTAT
>Ga0209536_100005462_pt1 | contig 19734 bp, 16 predicted proteins | sample DeeMarSeWOR28_12_FD_187461 | JGI IMG/M metagenome (GOLD analysis project Ga0209536, IMG submission 187461) | Marine sediment microbial communities from White Oak River estuary, North Carolina - WOR-2-8_12 (SPAdes) (version 2) | ecosystem: Environmental > Aquatic > Marine > Intertidal zone >...
TAGTTTATTCAGGCCCGCAATGGTTCTTTGTTCCCTAAATGCGCAATTTCTGGAGTAGGCTTGGATGGTACCGAGGAATTGCCCAGTGGAGCCAGCGAGACAGTTGCCCTTGAACCGGATAACGGGGTATAATAACCACGTCGTGACAACACTGACCGAAATAGAGGAAGTCCTACAAACCGAGAAACCGTATCTGGCTGACAAACAGGGTCTTTCTCGGAGGGGGGCAGCCCTATCCTCTGTGTGCGGTAACCCCGTTCCCTAATTGCAGTTCCTGAATACAAGCCCGGCGCCTGGTCAAAGGAGACACCCATCCTGTGGTATCCGAGAGGTACGTCTGGAGGGACGAGATGAAGGGTATCGTGCGTTTGGTAGGCGTTTCACTAGTCGTTCTTGGCCTGTGCCTGTGTCTGGTGGCCCAGGTGGGGGCTGCCGGCCCACCGATTATCACCCAGGCCGAGTCGCAGGTCACAGTGCTCAGCGATGGTGGCTTGGACGTCAAATACCGTCTCACCTTTCGTGAGACCGAGCCTCGGAGCGGGATCACCACCATGGGCCCCTTCGACACGGGACACCGAATGCTCGATTACCACATCGAGCACGAAGGCCAGGAATCGCCCATCACCTTGAACAGTAAGGGAAGCGGGTTCTATGGCGTGGATTTCGGGTTCGACACCAGGCCGGAGGTGGATTACACGGTACACGTCCATTACCAGGTACCCGGTGCTCTGGATCAGACCACCATTGACGAAGTGCCCTACCGAGTGCTGGAATGGTCGCCCATCGAGTGGAACCTGGAGATCGGCGAGCAGATCGTAACCTTGATCCTGCCCATCGAATTGCCGGTCGACGTAACCCAACCGGAGCAGGTGACTGACGAGATTGTGGATCTGGCGGCCATCAAGGTTGACGAGGCGCTGGTCTCGTCGTTCGACCGGTGGGTCTACTTTCCCACCCCCGACCAAACCACGGGGGCGAACTGGCTATCCATCTACGTATCCAAGACGGATGTGCCGCCCCAGTATCATTTCCGGCCTAAGGTCTACATCCCTGCTAAGTACTTCGCTGGGCCGGTGGCAGCACCGGCCACCTCGGCCGTCGCCACCCCAGCCGAGGCAGCGACCAGGACCATCGACTTTGCGGCCCCGACCGAGCCGGAGTCAGCCCCTCAGCGGGCTCTCTGGCCCTTTTTGGCGCTTTTTGGCCTGGGCGGACTGGGGCTGGCCGGTGCGGTTCTTTACTTGGTGTTTCGCTGGGTTTCGCCCAAGGCCGCCCCTGAAGAGTACGAAGCCCCGGAGATTGAGGTGGAGACCTTCGAGCAACCGGGTTTGGTGCCTGACCTGGATGCCATCGAGGCGGCCATGTATATCGGGGACACGACCAAGGTGATCACCCTGGTGATTATGGCCTTGGATCAGCGAGGGGTATTGACCGTCCTTAACCGTAAGCCCTTGCAACTTGAGGTAACCAACCCCGATCTGGAAATGGCCGATTACGAGCAGGCCCTGGTAGATGGTATCGCCGACGACGGCACCCTGCCTCAGGCGACGGTGGATCGGGTACTACGCAACATCTCGGCCCGCTTGCAGGTCAAGATGTGGAATGCCGACTCGGAGGAGACGCGCAGGACCTACCGGCGCAAGGCAGAGGATGCCTGGGAAGAGTATCGCCGCCTGGATCCGCCCCGGCGCTGGGGCTGGGATCACCCTCGCGCCCCGTGGGTCATTCTTGCCCCGGATTATCGACCCTACCAGTCCCGCCCGGCGGCCGCCCCGGGCCGCCCCACAGTACGGGAGCCGGTGGCTGAGGCACCTATGCTGGACGCAGCCGACCGGATGGCGGGGATGATGGAGAGTGTTGCGTCGGACATGGCCAGCAAAGCCGAGGGGGTTGCCACCTCGGCAACCGGCATCCTGGATCAGTTGGTTGGGCGTTCGGATGCCGGCTACGACGCCTGCCATTCGGCGTGCCACTCGGCGTGCCATTCGGCTTGTGTCCACGATGCCTGTCACAGCGCCTGCGTGCACAGCAACTGTCACAGCGCCTGTCACAGTGCCTGTGACTGCCATAGCGCCTGCCACTCGGCCTGCCACAGCGCGTGCGTGAGTAGTTTTTAGATGGACGATAGATTACAGCAGTTTGCGACTTCCTTCGTGGAGAGCACCCGGGACTATGTGTTTATCCGGCCCGAGGATGGCTTATTGATCCTGCGGCCCAACCGCGTGCATCACCTCAATGCCACAGCCACGGCTATGCTCCACGCCTTATACAACCAGCAGCCGGTGGATGTGGCGGCGCTGGTGAGCCAGATAGCCGCCCGCTACCGGGTGCCCGAGCCGCAGGTTGTGCAGGATCTGGATAGGCTGCTTCGCAGTCTGTCGCTGATACTGGAGGGAAAGACCAACTGCGCGCCAGCAGTCCGGGCCATTCCCTTCGGGACGCGCTCGCGCAAGTACCCGGTCTTGTCCGAGATCGCCCTCACCTATCGCTGCCAGAATCGGTGCTTCTTCTGCTATGCCAGTTCCCCTGACCGGGGCCGGACCGTGCCGGACATGACGACCGGCGACGTGAAGGTCGTCCTGGACAAAATCGTAGACCAGGCTCGGGTGCCGACCGTGTCTTTCACCGGTGGCGAACCGACTTTGCGCGCGGACTTGCCGGAGTTGATCGCCTATGCCAAGAGCCGGGAACTGCGTACCAATTTGATCACCAATGGTATCAAGTGCGCCGAGGCGGAGTACGCGTCGTGCCTGGCCGAAGCTGGCCTGAATTCCGCCCAGGTCAGCCTGGAAGCGGGTGACGCGGCTATCCACGACCAGGTAGTGGCTCATTCGGGTGCATTTGAGCGCACGCTGCAAGGGGTGCGCAACCTGAAGGCGGCCGGCATCCACACCCATACCAACACCACCATCAATACCCGGAATCTCCACGCCCTTCCGGCGCTGATTGACTTGCTGGCCGAGATGGGGCAGGAATACCTGTCCATGAACATGGTCATCCGCACCGGTGAAGCGGTGGGCGTGCCCGATGTCCGTTACGATACGATCGGTCAGGTGGTGTTGCGCCTCAAGGAGAGAGCCGAAGAAAGGGGCATGCGTTTTGTGTGGTATTCGCCCGTGCCGCTATGCCTGTTCAACGCCGCTGCCCACGGCCTGGGCTCGCAAGGCTGTGCCGCTGCCGACGGCCTGCTTTCCGTTGCCCCTGATGGCCAGGTGTTGCCATGCTCCAGCTTTGAGGAGGGCATAGGCAACTTGCTTAACGAGGACTTCACGACTATCTGGAATCGACGCGAGGCGCGCTATTGGCGGCACAAGGAATTTCTGCCTCCCGGCTGCAAGGACTGCGATCTGGCCGATCTTTGTTGTGGGGCCTGTCCTCTTTATTGGGACGAGCAAGGCAGCTTTGCCGAGATCGCACCCTATCTCGGGCACGCGCTCGCCTGGGAGCGGCTGGTCTGGCGGATGAAGCGCCGCTTCCTGGGCCGGGTAACCGGTGTGGGGGTAACGGGCAATGGAGGAAGGGGGTGAGCATCCAATGAGCAAAAGCTTGTCGCTCAAGGACTTGTCCACATACGTCGCCGAAAATCTCCAGGAGATCGGTGCGGTTCGCAAGGAGGTGGAGGAGATTCAGGTCGGCTTCAACTCGGCCTACGTCGAGTGGAAAGCTGACCACGACGCCACCCTGGAGCGCTTAACCGAAACGGTGACCGAGCGGGTGGATGCAATCGGGCCTGACCTGCGCGCTCTGGTCGAGGAGCGGATCGTTGAGGAGCAACGCATCATCGAGGCGCGTCGCCAGGAGTTGCGGGAAGAGCTGATACCCCAAACCCAGGCCGAAGCTGATGAGGCCTTGATCAAGGGACAGCGCCTCACCAAGAAGCTGCGCCTGATCAACCCCAGCCTCGACAAACGAGAGGAAAAACTCAAGGAGCAGCGGGCCACCTTGGAAGGGGAGTTGGCTCAACTCAACGAGCAGATCGGTGATCTGTCCGGTTGCCTGGGCGTGGTGATCAACTTCTTCAAGATCAGCAAGCTCGACCGTCAGCGACAGCGCGCGATCGGCAAGCTGGAGACGGTTCAAGGGGAACTCAAAAAGGTGCGTGAGGAGTGGCAAACCGCGGAGTTCCAGATAGGCGAGGAACAACACGCCCTGCAGACCCAATGGCAGGAGACAACGATTAAGCTGGCCCAACTCAACGGCGAGCTGGATTACCTGGACGACGAGTCCAGCCGCGAGGCCTTGGCCCGCAAGCGAGCTGTGCGCCATACCTTTGACAACCTCAAGGAACCGATCGCTTGCCCCCTCGAAGATGTTAAGCGGGAATTGGACCACATGGTAGAACTCAACGTTCAAGCTGATGCTTACGAGCAAGGATTGGGTTCGGTCGGCAGTCTGATGTCGGTGCTGGACGGGATCACCGAAGGCTTAAAGCGGTTTGACGAGAGTGTCGAAGGCCTCCTGGAAGAGCAGAGGATGCACAGCTCCTATTTGCCCAAGCTGGACGTCTCTGTTCCGGACGGCGTGCTGGCTTTCCACGACCAATGGGATGATCTGCGCCGCAAAGTGCAGGATGACGGCCACCTCTGCACCCATCCGGCCGAGTTCGTGGCCGTGATCGGGCCGGTTATGGAGGATGGGCTGAGCACGGACAACATCCAGGCCATGTTCATGGGCCTGGGCGACGCCCTGAGCCAGGCGACGGGAGGATGGAGGGGGTGATGAACCGGACGGCTGCTATTGCAGTGTTTGCCATTTCTGTGGTGCTTCTGGCCGCAGGACTCTTGTTCCTTTGCGCGGCCAGCCGCCAGCCTACGCGGCTTTTCCTGGCCATTGCCCTGCTGGTGATTGGCGGGGGGCTGGCGGCCTGGAGTGGGCTCGCCTTGCGCCGCTTACGGGAGCTGGACCCCGAGCACCTCAGCGACCGTATCACCGCCCTAGCTGGAGCTGGAGGCCAGGCTGAGGTGACCCTTTCGCAGGCGGTAGCCGAGTTGAAAGTGCCGGACGAGGCGGTTCTGGAGGCGTTGGCTTTACTGGAGAGCCAGGGACAGTGCTACCGTGAGAACCGCGAGGGCCGGGAGGTCTACTTTTTCCCCGGGCTCAAGGAGACCAAGGTGGTTCGGCGCTGTGCCTATTGTGGTAACGAGTTCAGCGTCAAGACGCCGCTGCATAAGTGCCCCAACTGCGGCGGTGATTTGGAGCTGGTGCGTGATTAAACGTGTGCGCGGTCTCCCAATGATCGGTTGATAATAGATGAAACCTAATACTGCGCAAACCAACGCTCATCCACCCCTGTTTTCGCATATCGCTTGCTCCAGGGCACGCCAAATTTTCGCGCCATCTCGCTCAGATCCATCAGTCTTCGGCGTGCAGTATCGGTCAGGAACTTGATCCGTTCCTGGCCTGACAGCCTGACTGCCTCTTGCCAAATGGCGCGCCCGGCCACAAAGCCGGAAGCGCCGGCCTGGCAAGCGACCTGGACTTGCTGCTTGAAGGTCTCAAAGGGCTCACCCCCCGACAGTAAGGTCCAGGGGACCTGGGAGGCCGCATTCAACTCGGCGCACGCCTCAGCCCAGGCCGCCGGATCAGGCTCGCGGCCGACGTCGACAGGAAACTCGACCTTCATGATGTCCGGCCCGATGGCGCTCAGGCGACGGGCGGTTTCGACCACAATGCGGCGGCGCACCGGGGCGAATTGAGGAGAGCCTTTGGGGACATCGGGGTCTATGGAATAAGTGATTGGTTCCAGGAAGAGGGGAATCTCGTAGCGGCGACAATCGGCCGCAATTGAGGCAACCAGCCGCTCTTGCGCCTGGCTGGCCGCCCCCGCGTCGGGGTGATAGAACAACAACAGCTTTATCCCGTTGGCGCCCAGGCGCTTGGCCTTCTCCACGCCCCAGCCTACCAGCATAGGTGTGCGGCGCTCATAAGCGTCTCCCAGATAGCCCTGTTCCTCGATGGCGCACAGCAATCCGATCTGGCCGGGCAGGTGCTCCCTCACGATGGCCTGGCCGGCGCTGTAAATCGGGTCCAGCACCAACGCACTGGCGGCCGGGGCAGCATACTTGGCAATCGCCAGCTTCATGTCGGTGAGCGTTTCGCCCGTCACGCTGTCGGGAGCCTCGGGGGCGAGGATGGCTCGCAGCGCATCCCGATGATCGGCGGCCAGGATGGTGAAGATACCTTCGGGTGTCGCACAGGCTTGTAGGGCACGCACTTTGCCAGGGGATAGGCTATACATTCTTACTTTTACCTCTCCTGAGACAGTCTCTAGAAGCCCCCGTGCTCCTCGACGAACCTCAATGCCTCGTCTTCATAGGCCATGAAGTTCGCACAGCCGTGTCGGGTCACGATGATCGCGCCGGTCGCGTTGCCAAAGCGGGCGGCCTTGTACCAATCCCAGCCCTTGACGTAGCCGTAGATAAGCCCGCTGGCAAAGGCATCGCCGGCGCCCATCGTGTTTAAGACCTCTACCGGGAAGCCCGGCACGGCAACCGCCTTCTGGCCGCGTACGAGAAGCGTGACCCCCTGCTGGCCGCGCTTGATGACCAGGACTTCCGGCCCGCGCGCCAGAATGGCCTGGACGGCAGCCTCCAGGTCACCGGCCACATCAGCCCCCGAGACTTGTGAATCGACCACGGAGACCTGCTTCACGTCGCTCAACGCGGCGGCCTTGATCTCATCTTCGGTGCCGATGGCCACGTCAACCAGCGGTAGGATAGAACGAATGGTCACCCCAAAGGCCCGCAGGTCGTACCACTGGTCGGTCCTCAGATCGAAATCGAGAAGCACCTTGGTCCCCGCAGCCTGCGCCTGTTCAGCGGCGAAGATGGTTGCGCTAAGGCTCGGCTCTTTGCTCAAGCCGGTGCCCGAGACCAAGAGTACCTTCCCGCCGGCGATTGGCGCGCTCAGCACGTCGTCTATCGTTATTTCGATATCGGCCGGGTTGCCGCGATAGTAGATCAGAGGAAACTTGTCGGGAGGCTGAATGGCAACCGCCGCTGCGGCGGTGCGACTGCCAGGCTTGCGGGGCATGAACCTGGTTTCGACACCCTGGTCAGCGAGGAACTTCAGCACGAAATCGGCGACGGGATCATCACCCACCGCCCCCAACATGGCTGTTCTCAAGCCAAGCCGTTGTGCGCCCACCACGATGTTGGCCGGACAACCACCCACATAGGCGGCAAAATTCTTGACTTCGGCAAAGGGCACGCCGATCTCGTTGGCATACAGATCGAGACAGGCGCGCCCCATCGAGATCAGATCATACTCGCGTGCGCTGTCGTTCATCGTTCATCACCCACGTCAATCAAGAACTAAATCCACTAACTTAATATCGTCACCACCATCCACCGACAAACACTGCCCGGTAACAAAGCTGGCCTCGTCGCTGGCCAGGTACACTGCTGCGTAAGCCAGGTCAGCCGGGTCGCCCTGGCGTGCAGTCTTCGGCTGGCGGCGGATGAGCGGCGGCGTCACCGGCGCCACGACCGGGTCCTTGACGGGCTGGTAAACAAACAGACCTGGACACAGGCAGTTCACGCGGATGCCGTCATCCAGGTAGTCATTGGCCATGTTGCGTGTCATCTCGATCATACCCGCCTTGGTGTAGGCATAGATGGGGTTGGCCATGCGGCGCACGGTGCGCGAAGCGCTCACATTGATGATCACGCCACCGCCCCCCTGCTTGAGCATTTGCGCCACCGCTGCCCGGCAGGTGTTGAAGATGGCGGTCAAATTGCTGGCTGCAATCTGGTCGAAGGCCTGGTCGGATAGCTCGTGGATCTTACGCTCTAACTCGACCCAACCACCGCCAATGTTGTTGTATAGTATATCCAGGCGGCCAAACTCGTCGAGGGCCGTGGCGATCATGCGGTCCACGTCGCCCCGGTTGGTTGCGCTGCCCACCACCAGGGCTACCTCTCCACCCTTGCCGCGGATCATGTCTGCCGTCTCCTCCAGCACGTGCGCCCGCCGGGCCGCGATCACCACTTTGGCGCCTTCTTGAGCAAATAACAACGGGGCGCTACGTCCCAGGTGTTCACCAGCCCCGACGACCAGGACAACCTTGTTTTCGAGTCTCATGAGTCTCCTCCGTTGGCCTGTTTAGCCCGAATGGCTGCCAGCAACTTGTCCGGGGTTACCGGTAAATCGTCTATCCAGACGCCCACCGCGTCGTAGATGGCGTTGACGATGGCCGGGGCAGTGGCGGTCAGCGGCAATTCACCCATGCCCTTGGCTCCCAGCGGGCCATCCGGGTGGGGATCTTCGACGATAATCGGCTCGATATCGGGCACGTCGGGCGTGACGGGCAGGCCGAGGCCCGCAAAGGTCGTCACGCCCAGTTGCCCCTCCTTCAAGTGGAAGCGCTCGCTGAGAGCGTACCCCATGCCCTGCACCACGCCTCCCTCAATTTGGGTCTCTACCCCGGAGCGGCTGATGGCCCGGCCGGCGTCGTGGGCGGCCACGACCTTCAACACTCGTACCTGACCGGTCGTCTCGTCCACGGCCACCATCGCCCCCTGGGCGCCGAAGGAATAGGCAAAGTGGAGCTTCAACTTCAACTCCTGCTCGGTGGGTAAGGGAGCCGCCCACTCGGGAACAGCGTTGGTGGCAGGCGCCGCGTACAAGTCCTCGGCCACAAACGTCTCGCGCTTGCCCAGTTCCTCCAAACTGATCAAGCTCTGACCGCTATTGGCATCCGCAAAACAGCCAGCACGCAGCACGATGTGCTCCGGGTCGAGGTGGAATTCCTCGGACACGTAACTCCACATCAGCGCGCGCAAGCGCTGGCTGGCACGCAGCACAGCATTGCCAGATAAGACCGTCTGGCGCGATGCGGTGGTCATGCCGCCCGGCGGGTCACGGTGCGTGTCTCCGATCAGCAGGTGAATGCGGCCCCGCTCCACGCCCAATGTCTCGGCGGCGATGACCTGCATCACTTCGCTGGAACCCTGGCCCAGATCGGCCGCACCGGATTGCAGCAGGAAGGTCCCGTCCTTCCTGAGGCTGATCTTGGCCCTTGCCTCGTCGGGGATGCCACCGCCCAGACCCACATTCTTGTACGACCCGGCCGCGCCCACGCCGATTTTCACGTCGGGCCCAAGATCCGGGCGGGGGGCCGCGGACATCGCCTCGCGCACGGCGACCAGACACTGGCGGATGCCGTCACCAACATCTGGGGTCAGCACCGAGCCGGTGATGGTCATCTTGCCCAGGGTCAGTGCGTTGTTCTCGCGGAAAGTGAAGGAATCGATGCCCAAAGCGCGCGCCATCTTCTCCATTTGCAGTTCCGCGGCAAAGGTGGGCTGCGGGCTGCCGAAACCCCGGAACGCGCCGCAGGTGATGTTGTTGGTGTGGACGGCGTACGAGTCTACCTTCACGTGCGGTACCTCGTAGGGTCCGGCGGCGAAGGTTGCCGAGCGGAACATGACCGCCTCGCCGGTGGAGGCGTAGGCGCCTGTATCTCCGTAGAGTGTGGCCTCAACGGCAACCACCCGGCCATCGCGCGTGGCGCCGCTCTTGTAGTGCATGTATTGAGCGTGGCGCTTGTGATGCGCCCGCAGCGATTCGGCGCGGCTGAAACGTACCTTGACCGGTCGCTGAAGCACATAGGCAGCCAGGCCCGCCAGCACCTGGGCTGACACATCTTCCTTGCCGCCGTAGGCCCCCCCGACCGGGACGTGGGCGATGCGCACCTTTTCCAAAGGCAGTCCCAGGGTGGCGGCCACCTGTTCCTGATCGAAGGGTGGGCCCTGGCTGCCACAGTGGACCACGACGCCGTCCCCTTCCGGCTGTCCTATACTGCACTCCAGGTCCAGAAACCCGTGCTCGCTGAAGGGCGTGTAGTAGTCGCCCTCGACGATCACGTCCGCCTGGGCGAACCCCTGGACCACATCCCCCTTGCGGATCTTGACGTGGCGCAGCAGGTTGCCCCCCTCGTGGAGTTGGGGCGCATCGGGGGCCAGGGATGCCTGGGGCGTGGTCAACACGGGCAGCGGTTCGTAGTCCACCCGAATCTTCTCCACGGCGGCTCGGGCTGCCTCGGGCGTCTCGGCTACGACCAGGGCGATGGCGTCGCCCACCATGCGGACCACCGCGTCGCACAACACCGGCTGGTCGGGCGTGAGCAGGCCATAGGCATTGCGGCCGGGCACGTCTTTGGCAGTCAGGACGGCAACCACACCCGGCACCGCCTCGGCCTGGCTCGCGTCAAGGCCCTTAATCCGGGCGTGGGCGTAGTTGCTGCGCCTGGCCTGGCCGTAGAGCATCCCCTCGAAGCTCAGGTCGTCGGCGTACTGGATGGTGCCGGCCGCCTTACTCAGGGCAACCCGCTCGGCGGCAGCCGTTTCGTCCGTCCAATCCAGGCTGAGTTCGCCACGCAAGACGGCGGCCGCCTGTTGCACGGCGCGTGCGGCCCGGAAGCCACCACTGCAGCGGCAAACATTGACCCGCAAGGCCTCTTTGATCTGATCGGGGGAGGGATTGGAGTTGGCGTCGAGCAGGGCCTTGGCGGCCATGATCTGGCCCGGCGTGCAGTAACCGCACTGCATTACGCGCTGGAGGACGAAGGTCTGTTGAAGGGGGTGGGGTACCCCGTCCGCCGCCAACCCCTCGATGGTCTGTACGGCGCGGCCGGCCAGTTCACCCACTTGTAGCCGGCAAGCCAGGGCCGCCTGGCCGTCGACGATGACGGTGCAGGCACCGCACGTCCCCTCGTCGTCGCAGGCCTGCTTGGCACCAGTCAAGCCCAGTACCTGGCGCAAATAGCGCAGCAGCGTCCACCCAAGGTGATCTGGGGCCGCTGCAACGGGTTGGCCGTTGACTACGAACGCAACGCCATTCTCAGCCATGCGGGTCTCCTCCGGTCGAATCCTTACCATAAATCGGTCTACTTCGAATTCTGAACGATAGCACGCCAGTACGGACCCGACTCCGGCCAGGGTGCAGCCAACAAGTCACGTGTCTCCTGCCCGGCCAGCGCAACCAGATCACGGCGCACCTCCAGCGCACGGGCCATCACCGCCCCCTCATCCATGGTCTGCAGTTGCCGATTCTCCATCACCACACGTCCGTCTACTATCACGTGCAGGACGTCGCTGCCGCGCGCTGAGTAGACCAATTTGGGGACAAAACGGCCGGTCGGCAGCAGGTGTGGTTGGTTAAAATCGACGACAATCAGATCGGCGCGTTTGCCGACTTCCAGTGAACCAATGTCATTTTCAAGGCCCAGCACCCGCGCCCCATCGATCGTCAGCATGGCCAGGATTTCCTCTGCGGTCAGCGCCTCGCCATCCAGCCGGGAAGCCTTCTGCAGCATCGCCGCTGCCCGGCCTACCTCCCACATATCGTAGGTATAACTTGCCGCGCCATCGGTGCCCATTGCTACCGGGACGCCGCGCGCCAGCAAGTGGGCCACCGGCGCAATCCCGTACCCCAGGTAGGCATTGGCCATAGGGCAGTGAACCACCTTGCTGCCCGTCCGGGCCAGGATTTCAATCTCGCGGTCGGAGAGCCACACCGCGTGGAAAAATACACCGCGCGGCCCGGTTAAGCCCATAGCATGCAGGTGTTCCAGGTCGCGCTGGCCGAAGTGTTGGAGCGTGTAGGCGTTGATCTCGATCCAACCAGCCACGTGGGTTGAGACATTTATGCCAAGTTCCTGCCCCAATTCGACCGTTTTTTGCATCAGACTGTGGCTGATATCTTCCGTCGAGCCGGGTCCCAGGGCAACCGTTGTCCGCCGCCGGCCGTGCCATTCGCCGGCGTAGCGACGCGCCTCGTCCATCAGCACCTCTTCGCGCTGGATCATGGTCATATACTCAGATTGTATGCGCTCGCCGGCAAAGGTCTGGTCAAGCAGGCCGAACACCATCTGCGCGCGCATTCCGGCGCGGTCGAAGACCTGGGTCACGTGGTAAATGTTACCCAGGTCAGTGTGCAGGTACCAGTGGTCAGACACAGTCGTCGTGCCGCTCTTGATCATCTCAAGGGCAGCCAGCTCGGCCGAGGCCGCGGCGTGCTCGGGATTTATCTTCGAGACGACCGGGAAGAGAAAGCGCCAGTTCCAGGGGTCGAAGTGCATGTCGTAGCCGATGCCCTCGATCAGCGCCTGGTAAACGTGCGTGTGACCATTGACCAGGCCGGGAAGGACGACACAGTTTGCCGCCTGGATCGTCTTGCGTGCCTCGTAGGCCAGGTCAGTCCCGACGGCGATGATCCGTCCCTCGTCGACAGCCAGTTGTCCGTTTTCGACAACCCGGCGGGACGGGTCCATGGTCACTATGGTCGCTTCCGTAATCAGCAGGTCGATCATTATGCGGATCTCCTCGAAGGGGCATGCCGCCCCCAACCGGCTTCGACAGTGATGCGCTCACCATCCCAAACACTTCGACCCCGCACCATCGTCCGCTTCACCCGACCGCGCAGCCGCCACCCGGCATACGGCGTGGTCTCAGCGCGAGAGAAATCGCCCTGGTTGGCGACGGTCCACTCGGCGTCCGGGTCAATGAAGATCAGGTCGGCGTCGGCGCCGACCGCCAGGCGGCCCTTTTGGGGCGCAAGACCGGCGATGGCGGCCGGCTGCCGGGCCGTCACTTCCACGAAGCGTCCAAGCGACAGCCGGCCCTCCTGGACACCTGCGCTGAAAAGGAGGGGCAGCGAGAGCTCAAGACCGCCTATACCGGCCGGTGCGTCACGCATCGTGCTGGGGTCGTAGGATACCTGTTTGTCTGCCGCGGCCGGCGGGCCGGGGAGCCGGCCAAGGAAATGGTCGCAGGCCAAGGCATCCAGCGTGCCGTCCGCCAACGCCTGCCACATAGCCTGGGTGTCGCCTCGGGTGCGCAGCGGTGGGGTGGTTTTGACGCGGGGCCCCTGCCGGGCGAACTCATTCTCGTCCAAAAGCAAAAAGTGTGGCGGCACCTCAGCCGTCACCTCCACCCCCTGCGCCTTTGCGGCAGCGATCAAGTCCGCCGTGCGCGCCGCCGAAACGTGACACACGTGAACTGGCGCCCCTGCCGCGCGGGCCATCTCCAGGAGCTGGGCCGTGGCGGCGGTCTCGGCCACGACCGGGCGCGAGTGCGCAAAGCCAAGCGGATCGCTCCAGTCAACCTCGCCTGGCAGGCAACCCGTCTCTTCGGCGTGCAGGCCCAGGCGCAACCCGGTACGCGCCGCGACCTGCACCGCGGGCCACAGTTCCCGGGCGGTCACAGGCGGATCGGCTGGCATGAACACCTTGAAGTAAGCCGCGCCCAAGCGCGCCAGTTGCCCCAGGTCGGGCAGGTCGTCCAGGCTGACGACGATCCCGGCCACCAGGCCGAAGTCAACCACGCACTCGGCCTCGGCCTGAGCCACCTTGGCCTGGTACTGTGCGCTGGTGACACAGCCGTGGAAGGGGGCCATGTCCAGCACAGTGGTGACCCCGCCTGCTGCGGCGCAGCAAGTGCCTGGGCTAAAGGTCTCGGCCCCGTCAGAAACGTGAACGTGCAGATCGATCCCACCTGGCAGAATCCATAGTCCGCCGGCGTCGATTACGCAATCGGCTCGAATTTGGGTCGCCAGGTCAGGTGATATGAGCGCTGCTACACGTTCGTCCTCAATCAGCACCGACACGTGTTGCAGCCTACCGTCGGCCCAAACCTCTCCATGGTCAATCCGGGTGAGCATGGTATTTGGTTGCCTTGCGCGGAAGACAGGTCAGAAGGTGAGAGGTGGGAGGCAGTTGCTCTCCCACCTCTATAGCGAGCCACTAGGCCGCGGCCGGGGTGGGCTCTTCTTCCTCCTCCTCAGCCGCGAGGCGGTCGCGCCAGTACAGGCCGCGTGCCTTCACCCGGTCGAACAGGAAATAGCAGATAATGGGAGCGATGATCAGGTTGGGCGGTACATCTGCGATCAGTACCGTGGTGAAAAGGGTCCAGAAGGGCGCAAAGCCCATCAGCGCAATCCAGCCCCCGACGAAGAGGGCCACTACCAGCGTCCCGACGATGCCGCCCCACAGGGCGACCGCCTTCCAGTTCTTGGGGTGGGCCACCAACAGGCCAGGGATGAAGGCCATCATGAAGTTGCCGATTGCGCCACCGACTCCGCCGATGCCGAACCACCCAGCCAGGATGTCGGAGATGAAGGTGTTGCCAATCAAGGCTGCGATGCCGCCGACCCAGGGACCAAAGAACACACCCCACACCACAGCGATGAAGGCGAAGGGGCGCAGCGTAATGAATCCAATGGCAAGATTCATGGTCGAGAATGCGCCCAACCCATACAGGACGGCACCGATGATGGTCAGCGCAATCTCAAGCGCCCCAAACTTCTGCGTCCACACGATCTTTTTTGGAAGCCACCTGTCCATTTTTTGTTCCCTCCCTTTCTGTTCTCTGGGGGTCCAGAGAAATACCCAGTAGTGCAAATGACCGTCACTCACGTGCCACTCATGATTCTTCCTGCTGTCATCACCTCCTTTGCTCTCTCCCTTCTGAAGCAAGGAACGGAACTGCTACAGGAAGGCTTCCACCCGTCCCCAGCCCAGCAAATTAATGACGACGCAAAGTCCAAGTACCACCACCCCGCTCATGACAAAGACAAAGTCTCTGGGGGTGAAGCGGTGTTGGTAGTAGAAGGTCCGGCTCTTATTGGCGGGATTGAAGGCTTTCAGTTCCAGCGCGATCGCGATACACTGGGCGCGACGTAACATCCCGTCAATCAGCGGGATTGCCACGGGGATCGTCTTGCGAAGTCTCTCAGGGATCGAGCCGGTATCAATGTCCAGCGCCCTGGAGCGAAAGGCGTCGGTGATGGTCAGGTAGTCACCGCTCATCTCCGGCAAATACTTAAAGCTGCTGATGACCATCAGCGGGTACATATAAGAAACATTGAGCCGGTTTTGCATGAACTCGCCGACGGCGCCGGCCAGGTCCATCAGGTCCGTGGTCATCACGAAGAAGATACAGGCCGTGAGCGCCATCACGATGCGCAGGCCCATTGCCATCGCATACAGGATCCCCTCTACACTGACGTGAAGGAAGCCCCAACTGATCAGGTAATGCTGATCGGGGGTCGCCGGATAGAAGAAGGGCCAGGTCAACATGATAAAACCCACCATGACGGGGTAGCCGACAATCAAGAACCGATACATGCGACCGGCGACACCGGCTACGGCTGCCATCACCCAGATCCAGATCGTCACCAGTAGCAGGATGGCTGGGTTGGTGATCAAAATGGGGACGATAATCAGGCAAAACCACCACAGCAGCTTGGCGCGAGGGTCAAGCGCATGGATGGGTGATTTTTCTTTGCCTGTTTCAAGGATCTGTAATACAAAGGTCATGCACCAAGCCTCCTGCTCTGGGTCTGGGGTCGAGGAGCAACGACACGCTCGGCCAGAAGCCCGGCCAGGTCATCCGGGGTGATGGGCTTGTCCAGCTCTATCTCGGGCATAAGGGTTCGGGTCACCTCGTAAACTTCCGGTGGCTTAATGCCGGCGCGCGCCAACGGCTCCACTTCCCGGAACACGTCCTGGGTAGGGCCATCCAGCAGTATCTTGCCTCGCCACATAACCACCACCCGCCTGGCGAAAAGGGAAACGAGATTCATGCTGTGCGTGGTCACGATACAGGTATGGCCCTTGTTGTTGAGGCCTTCTACCAGTTGCATCAGGGTCAAAGACTGTTTCCAGTCCTGGCCGGTGGTGGGCTCGTCGATGATCAGAATTGAAGGCTCCATGGCCAGGACCGAGGCCACCGCCAGGCGTTGGCGTTGACCACGGCTGAGCTGGAAGGGCATACACTCCTCGGTGCCCGCCAGATGCATATCGGCCAGAACTTGCTGGGTTACCAGCTCGATCCGCTCTTGAGAGAATCCCAGGTTGCGCGGGCCAAAGACGATCTCGTCCCGCACCTTTTCGGCGAATATCTGGTGGTCCGGGTTCTGAAACACGTAGCCTACGGACCTGGCCAATTCCGAGGTGGGTAAGTCTGTAGTATCGCGTCCCTCGACCAGGACGCGTCCCTCGGTGGGTTTCAGCAAACCGTTAAAGTGCTTGATCAGGGTCGTCTTTCCCGAACCATTCTGACCGATGATCGCGACGAACTCTCCAGGTTCGACCGTTAGGTTTACGTCGCTCAAGGCGAAATCGTCACGGGTGGGATAGCGGTAATAGAGACTTTCTGTCTTCAGCACCAAATCGGTCATGGCCTCAACTCCAGGGTCGAGAAGGCTTGTAGGAATTCCTCCGATGTCAGCGGCAGGGGGTGGATAGGGACTCCGCGTGACCTCAAACCGACGGCCACCTGGGTGACCTGCGGCGGATAGATGCCCAGTTGGGTCAGGAAGTCGACCTCCTCCAGAATCTCCCGTAGCGGGCCGTCTCTCACTTTGCGACCGTGATCCAACACGATGATTCGATCGGCGTGCTTGGCCAGTTCATCTATGTTGTGCTCGACCATGATGATCGTCTTTCCCTGGCTTTTGAGTTGCCCGGCCAGGCTGTGGACCTCTTCAGCGCCAATTGGGTCGAGTTCGGAGGTAGCTTCGTCAAGGATCAAGACTTCGGGTTCCATAGCCAGGGCGGCCGCCACTGCGACACGCTGCTTTTGACCGCCGGAGAGATAGAAGGGATGCCGGTGGCGATCTTCCCGCAAGTTGACCAGGTCGAGCACGTGGTTGAGGCGCCGATCGATTTCATCCCTGGGCAGGCACAGATTCTCCAGGGGAAAGATAATCTCCTTCTCGATATCGGTCATCATCAATTGGACCTCGGCATCCTGCTGCACCAGGCCGACCATCTGGGTAATTTCGGAGACAGGGCACCGATTCGGGGCCAGACCCCGCACCTGGACACTACCTCGCAGCTTGCCCTTCAGAATCTGGGGCGCAACGCCGATGATGACCCAGCACAGGGTCGACTTGCCCGCGCCTGTTGGCCCAATCACGCCCACGAATTCGCCGTGCTCGATGGTCAGCGAGATGTTCTCAATTGCCGGCTCTTGGGCGCCACGATAGGTAAAGGTCACATCTTGCAGCTCAATCAATGGCATATCGGTTCCTCTACGTGTGTCTATCGGCCGCAGCGCGGGACTCGCGGGCCAGGTGCGTCGTCTCTCGGGCGTGGGCCGGCGTGGCTGTGCCAAAGAGAATCGCCTCGACGCCGACCTCGGCGTACAGCCAGTCAAGCGCGCTGCCCACCTCCTGGCGAAGACCGCCACTTGCCAGCGGCATGAATGCGATCACAGGTTTGTCCAGCGATGTGACGATCTCGACGCATTCATCTCGGCTGAACCACGACCAGGCACGATTGATAGGCACGGCGAATCCGGCCACGTCTAAGCCTGCCTCCTCGGCCGCAGGCACGACCAGCGTCGCGTATTGACTCAGCAGAATCGGGATGAATCCCTCCTGCCTGACGAGCCGGGCCAGGCCGGCGACCACATCCATCCGGCCCAGGGGGATGAGCCAATCGGCGTCCGATCCGCCAAAGCAGATGTATTGACAGTCCCCGAAAATGGATAGGCGCTTGCGGAATGTGTCTTCGTCCAGCGTAATGCTGGCGATCTCCTCATCCGATAATGGCGCAGCCCCCCGATCGTAACCGAAAACCAGTACGTCCTCGTGTGAAAGCTTCTTTTCCACCAGGTGTGCAATGTCCCGCGGAAAGAGGCGGTCTACCAGGGTGCGCAGGATGCGGTCGCGGCTAAGCTGAAGATAACGGCCATTCAGGAAAACACCCTGCTCCCAGGTCGGATTGCCAAAGCCGATCAGCTCCTGGTCGGTCTCCTCGATCAGGCGTCGGAAGAGGCGGGTGTTCACCTCAAAAGAAAGGTCAAAGGCCCGGCCACCGCCCTCAATAGCGGCGCGCATCACGGACAGGCAGTAGTCCTCGTCGTGCAGTTTCCACCACAACTCCTTGCGGTAGAGGAAGCGGAACTGGTTGAAGGGATCCCCTCCCAAAATGGAGGCAGGCAGTCGTTCGGGCAAATTCATGCGGCTGGCTCCTGCAACACGGGGTTGCCAAGCTGCTCGCCCAATCCGGCCAGGGACAGCAATTCACGAGTTGCCTCAGCCACCGCCCCGCGCGTCTCGCTCACGTCCAGAGTCAATACCTGGCGTTCGGTCATCAAGACCTTGCCGGCCACGAGCGTATGGGTCACGTCGCCGGCATTGGCCGAGTACACCAACTGCTCGGCTAGGTTCGAATTGCCCCCCACCAGCAGGGGCCAGAGGTGCGGTTGATCCAGGTCAACCAAGATGATGTCGGCCTGCTTACCCGGCTCCAGCGAACCGATCCAATCGGCCATACCCAGCGCCCTTGCGCCATCTATGGTCGCCATGGCCAATACATCGAGACACGGCAGCGCGGCAGCGTCGGTGCGGTTCAGTTTCTGGAGGATGGCGCCGATGCGCATCTCTTCAAACATATCCAGGTTGTTGTTGCTCAGGTTCGAATCTGTGCCCAACCCCACCCGTACCCCAGCGGCCATCAAGTCGGTGATGGGTGCGACGCCGGAGGCCAGTTTCATGTTGCTGGTCGGATTGTAAATGACCGACACATCCCGGTCGCGCAGCAGTTGGATATCAGCGCGGGTAAGGTGCACGCCGTGGGCGACGCTCAGCCCCGGCCCAAGCACTCCCAGCCGATCCAGGTGCTCGGCTGGGGTGCAGCCGTGGCGTTCGGCGATCGTCTCCATCTCCCATTGAGTCTCGGCCAGGTGGGTGTGGACGGGCACGTCATAACCCTCGGCCAGGTCAACGATGCGCCGGTACGTATCGGGCGGACAGGAATAGGGCGCGTGGGGACCGAAAGCGGCCGTGATGCACGGGTCGCGCCCTCGCCATCCCGCAACAAAGGCTTCGGCCGAATCAAGCGTCTCACCCACGCCGGGTGGGTCGGTGATGATCTGCGGGGCGAAGACGGCCCGCAGGCCGGAGGCCTGGGCCACCTCGGCGCAAGCGGCCGGATAGCGGTAGATGTCGAGGAAGGTGGTCACCCCGCCCCGGATCATCTCCAGTTGGTTCATCATCGCCGCGGCACGCATGATGCCCGGCGTATAGGCGCGGTCAAGCGGAAAGCAAATCTCTGCCAGCCAGCGGTCCAGAGGCAGGTCTTCGGCCAGGCCGCGCGTAAGCGTTTCGTGGGTATGCGCGTTCACCAGGCCCGGCAGCACGGCGTGATCGCGGGCGTCGACGACCCTTTGCGCTTCCAACGACAGGTTGGGACCGACGGCGACCACGCGGTCGCCGACCACGGCCACGTCACCCGGACACAGGATACGTCGCTCCTCGTCCATGGTGATAACCAGGCCGTTTCGAATGATCAGGTCAGCTTGCTGGGCCGCAATCCCTTGGCTCATACTAACTCGCCATCATTAATGCCGTTCGCAAATACACACGGCTGGCCGTGAGTAGGTGGTCAACCCGCAGCTGCTCTTCGACGGTGTGAGAACGGAACCCTTCGCCCGGACCGTAGTTCACGGTCGGGATGCCCAGATCATTAACCAGAAAGTCGCCATCGTTGTAGCCGTGGGTGAAACCAACTTCAACCGGCTGCCCGGTAACGGCCTGATGGGCGGCGGCCACGGCCTGGGCCACCCGGCTGTCGGGAGGCGTGAGCGAGGGGTTCAGGCCGCGCTCCCGGATACGGTCCCACTTCCAGTCGGGCCGGGCGATCTCGAGTTCGGCTTTGAAAGTTGGGTCGTCGGCCGCCAGACGCGTGAGGAGCCCCTCGACCTCGGCCATGGCCATGGCCTG
>Ga0209536_100005463_pt1 | contig 19729 bp, 17 predicted proteins | sample DeeMarSeWOR28_12_FD_187461 | JGI IMG/M metagenome (GOLD analysis project Ga0209536, IMG submission 187461) | Marine sediment microbial communities from White Oak River estuary, North Carolina - WOR-2-8_12 (SPAdes) (version 2) | ecosystem: Environmental > Aquatic > Marine > Intertidal zone >...
GGTTGCCATCGCCATGTCCATCGCCTGCCGCTGCTCACTCGGTTCGGCGCTCGCCCCAACGCTGCCGGAGCTGACGTTGCTGCGCTTCATCACCGGCATCGGCGCAGCGGGCATCATCCCGGTGTCCATCGCCTGGATTGGCGACCACACGGCCTATGAAGACCGCCAGGCAGTGCTCGGACGCTTTATCGGTTTTACGCTGACGGGACAAATCCTCGGACCCGCGCTCGGCGGCGCGCTGGCCGAGTGGATGAGCTGGCGCGAAGTGTTTTACGTATTGACCGTGGCATTCCTGGCAGTGAGCATTGCGCTGTTCAGACTCGATCGTCTGGAACGCAAGCGCGATTCAGATTCAGGCAGCGAACGGCGGGCGAAACCGGCGCACCAGAACATTCTGCGCACATACGCGGAAATACTACGCGTACCCTGGGTGCGTACTGTGCTGTTTACCGTGTTTGTCGAAGGAACCCTTTTCTACGGCACCTTCGCCTACACCGGTGCCTGGCTCAAGGAGCGGTTTGACCTGTCCTATCTGGTCATAGGCGCGATGCTGGCGGGTTTCGGCCTGGGCGGGGTCATCTACAGTCTTCTGGTTCGCTGGCTGCTCAGGCGGTTTGGCGAATCGGCTTTCGCCCTGAGTGGCGCCCTCATCCTGCTGGTGTTTTACCTGTGTCTGCCGTTCTCACCCGTGTGGGCTTTGGTCGGACCACTATGCGTGATTGGCGGCTTCGGCTTCTACATGCTGCACAATACCTTGCAGACGAAAGCTACCGAGATGTACCCGCAGGCACGCGGTACAGCCATATCCGCGTTCGCCCTGAGTCTGTTCTGCGGCCAGGCGATCGGCGTTGCGCTGTTCGGCCGTGCCATCGCCCTTGTCGGATACCCGCCGGCGTTCATCGTCACGGGACTGGCTCTGCTGCTGCTGGCCGTCTGGTTTGCCAGGCAACTGAAACACTGAGCGGCCGGGGCCGCGGCAGCCCCGGCGGCGGTCACGGGATCAGTTCACCGCCTCGACGATCCGCATGTCCCGTTTGGCAGCATTGCCCATCGCTTTCAGCGCTTCCTGATAACCCGGGCTGTCATGCGCGGCAATGGCCTGCTCGACACTGTCGAATTCGATCATCACGGTACGCTGGTTCAAGCCCGCCTCGTAGGTTTTTGCCGGCATGCCGCGGGCAAGGAATCGCCCGCCAGCGGCCTGAATTGCCGGCCCTGCCAGCTTTGCGTATGCCGCCATCGCATCCGGGTCACTGATCGAGTGATAAAAAGCAATCCAGTAGGCCTTGGCCATGTCGTCTCCTGTTTGTCGGGTTTGAGCGCTTGATGATATTCCATATACGGCAGCGGCAAAACCGCTACCGGATCCGTCCCGAACCATAGCGTCGGATGCGCCGACAAGCGCACTTTGTGCATGGCGCCTCGACGCGGCGGCGCCCGATGTCACCTACAAACGGTGTGTTTTCCGCCTGACCGGATCCGGCCGTAGTAACCCTTGACCGGCCACGCCTGCTGAAACCGCAATGGCGCTGCCGAGCGCAGCTCAAACCGTATGGTTTTAGCTCCCAGTCCGACCCATCCGGATCACGGCGCCGCATTCGCAACGGCAGATCCCGCTACCCGCTTCTCAGACAGGCTTCCAGGCAGTCGCCGTGTTCGCGGGGCGCATCCAGGTTGAAAAAAAGCTGCAACGGGTCTGCCCGCAACACCTGGGCAGACCCGATCGCGCGCTGAAAACCCTCATGGCCGGGCAACATTCGTTCTTGCCCGGGGGGGTGCCTGTTTCAGTAACCGGCGGCTGCCAACCAGCCGCCAACCTTGCCCTCCCATACCTCGCGCACAACCAGCGTCGGTGCGATGCAGCTTGCCGGCAGTTCAAGCTTTGCCTTGACTTTGACATCTCCGTTCTTGGCCAGCGCTACCCACTCGGTTTGCGCCGCCACCATTCCACTGCACAATACCGCGCCGACAACGTGACCGACACCATCCGGCGTGCCGTTGAACTCGCCGACTGATTCGTCGTTGAGCACAAGTCCCTTGAGGGATATTTTCAGGGTACCGTTCGCATCGACGGAGCCCTTGCCGGATTTCAGTTTCCAGATCTTGCCGCACGACGGCACGTCGCCAATCGCGGTGCCGGTGGGGCAGGCGCGAAACTCGGCCGTGACGACATCTCCGGCATGGGCGGAAACAGACAAGCCCGCCGTGCACAACATCACGCCCAGTAAAAATCGGCCAAATGGTCTCATTGTGATACCTCCGCTTATTAGTATTGGATGAGTTATTGGCTTCAGCCAGCCATTATGGCAATTGACTGTTGCCGTGCGATACGTTACACAGGCGCTGACGCCGTTACTTCACCCGAACGGGTGAGGAGGGAATGTCAGGCCACCCAAGGGATCGCAACGTCCCGGGGCTTCAGGGAAGGGTTTTCTGGCATGAGGCTGCAGGTTGACCATATTGACCGGACCGTCCAGGCGCTTTACCAAGCGGCATTGGATGAGACATCCTGGCCCAAATCGATCAACGAACTGGCGCTGCTCACGGGCGCATCGCACGCAACACTCTACGATACCGACCTTTCCAACCGCACCATTTATCGACAGCATCTGGTGAACGTCAGTACCGCGGACTCGGAGCGCTACCTCCGGCGCTACGCGGCAATCGATCCGCGCCTGCAATTCAAGACGCCGCGTACACCGCAATGGTTTTCCGACCATGATACGTTCGATGCGGCGTTTCGCGCCAGGCATCCTTTCTACGTCGAGTACCAGCACCCGCGCGGCGCCGGTGAATCCCTGTTCTCAATTTTTCCGAGTGAGGGTTCGCGTATCGCAATACTCAGCCTGACCAGAAGCGACCGGAAGCCAAAGGCCGGCAAAGTGGTGCGAGATGCTCTCGACCGGCTATTTCCGCATGTTGACCGGGCCATCAGAATTTCCCGCCAGCTTGCGTCGCTTGCAGAAAGCGCAAACATCTCAAAAAGGGTTCTCAACCATCTCGAAGAACCGCTGTGTTGTGTCGAAGGTGACGGGCGCGTGCGACATATGAACGCGGCGTTTGGAGAAAAGCTGCGCGAAGGGAGTCTCGTCAGCGAGTCGAGCGGCAAGTTGCGTTTCCAGGTTTCCCACACCGAGGTAATGCGGGCGATTCAGGAATGCAGCCAGGTTGCACAGACAACCGATAGTCGAAGCGGCGAAGCGCGGCACAGTTTTATCGTCAGCGGTAAGAGTGGCTCCAGAGCATTCGTAACAATTGCATCGTTGGCCGGCGCACCGGAGCAGTCGTGGCCGGACAAACCATGTGCGCTGGTGCGCATTGACGAATTCAACTCCCATCCGCAACCGCAACGCCTTAGGCAGGCACTTGGCATGAGCGCTGCCGAAGCAAAGCTGGTATCGGCACTGTGCCACGGTGGGTCCCTCGCGACAGCGGCAAAGGAAGTGCAGATCTCGCTTAACACCGCGAAGACACAACTGGCTTCAGTCTTCGCAAAGACTGGCACCAGGCGCCAAAGTGAACTGATTGCGCTGGTGTCAGCGCTGCCCCGCTAAGGGCCGGTCAGTTCCGTGCGCTGTCAATCAGGCTTCGTCATGCGGGGAGGCTTCCGGTTCATTCGTGCGTGATGTCCCGGTCGCCATCATCTCGCTGCGTGTCGCCGGCGTCTCCAGGCTGATGCGGCCGAGCTTGCCGCTTCGGTAATCGGTCAGCAGAATAATCGACGCTTTTTCAATATTCAGCCCGCCGCCCTTGACCTGGGCGCCACGGCGGCTGGCAATGGCCTCGATCAGGCCGGGCGCGTCCAGCCCTGCCGTGTCAAGCTGGTAGCGCGCGTGCAGCAAGCCCGGATAACGCTGGAGCAGAATGTCGGCGAGAAACATCGCCACCTCTTCCGGAACGAGGGCGTTGACGCCAATGGCATGGCTTGCTGCCAGCATCATGCCGTCGCTCGGGTAGCGAATCTTCGGCCACATGAGCCCCGGCGTGTCGGTAATCGACATGCGTTCCCCGAGCTCAAGGCGTTGCTCTGTCTTGGTGATGGCCGGCTCGTCGCCGACAGCCGCGACGCGACGCTTGAGCAACGCGTTCATCAACGTCGACTTGCCGACGTTTGGTATGCCCATGATCATCATGCGCAGCGGTTTGAAATTGTCATTGCGGTGCGGTGCGATTTTCTGGCACAGCTTGGGAATGCGCGCCACGTCCGCCGGCTTCTTGCACGACAGGGCGACCGCCGTCACGCCCTCTTGCCGGTTATAGAACTCGAGCCATTGTTGCGTAACACCGGGGTCGGCGAGGTCCGCCTTGTTCAGCACCTTAAGGCAGGGTCGCTGGCGATGCTCACGCAAATCGCGAATCAGGGGATTGCTGCTCGCTTCCGGCAAGCGGGCATCCACCACTTCGATCACGACGTCGACCGTCTTCATGGCACGAGCGGCATTCTTGCGCGCCTGGTCCATGTGACCGGGAAACCACTGAATAGTCATTGTTGCTCTTTGGCTGATCGGGAACGTCATTATCCATGCGCATGACCGTTTGGCCCAACTATGCCTGCGAGTACATACAACGGCCGACCGGCTCCGCAACGGACTGCCCTGCAAATGCATTCGCGTTGCAGTTGCCGTTTCCAGCGGACCTGGCGATGGAACATGAAAACCGTACGCGAAACCCCGGCCGTTCCAGGCTGCCGGACAATCCCGTAACATCGGGACACGCATTGACCCCGTGTTCATTGCATCGTCACTGCCATGACCGACTCCGTTCGTAATCTCGTCGTAGTACTCGGCGACCAACTTGACCGCGACAGCGCGGCTCTCGCGGATTTTGACGCGAAGACCGACCGGGTGTGGATGGCCGAGGTGCGCGAAGAGTCCGACCATGTCTGGTCACACCGGGCGCGAATCACGCTGTTCTTGTCGGCCATGCGCCATTTCGGCCTGGCGATCGAAACAGAAGGCCTGCCATTGACGTATCACGCCCTGTCTCGCCACGCGTATGACTCCCTGGGACAAGCGCTGGCGGCGGATATCGACAGATTCCGTCCCCGCAACGTGGTAATGGCGCAAGCTGGGGACTATCGCGTGCAATCGTCACTGACGGACGTCGTAAACGCGTCCCCGGCCTCGCTCGACCTTCGTTCCGACAACCACTTTCTGTGTAGCGCGGACGCCTTCGAAGAGTGGGCCGGCTCGCGCAAGCAGTTGCGTCTGGAGAGTTTTTATCGCGAGATGCGCAAGCGCACCGGCTTTCTCATGGAGCACAACGGGCCGGTCGGCGGCGAATGGAACTACGACAGGGACAATCGCCAGCGTTTCGGAAAGAAAGGGCCTGGCTTGCCGCCACCCTGGCCGTCGTTTCAACCCGATGCGATAACCGCGGATGTTATCGCCGAGGTTGGCGAGACGTTCGCCGACCACCCGGGTTCTCTCGACAATTTCGATTGGCCCGTCACCCGCGCCGACGCCAGACTCGCGTTGCAGGACTTCGTCGAGTGTCGGCTGGCAACGTTCGGCCCATTTCAGGACGCAATGTGGACAGATCAGCCGTTCTTGTACCACTCGGGACTGGCGGCAGCACTCAATCTGAAGTTGCTGCATCCAACGGAACTCATTGAACACGCTATCGAGGCCTTCGAGCGAAAACAGGCTCCCATCAATTCTGTCGAGGGTTTCGTGCGGCAGGTTCTCGGCTGGCGCGAATTCGTACGGGGCATCTACTGGCGCGAAATGCCCGATTACCTCACCCGGAACGTATTGGGCGCAAAACAGCCACTGCCGCAGTTCTACTGGAGCGGCGACACCGACATGTCATGTTTGCGCAGCGTAATCGGCCAAACGCTGGATCACGGTTACGCACATCACATTCAGCGGCTGATGGTGACCGGCCTGTTCGCACTGTTGCTGGGAGTCGACCCGCGCCGCCTTCATGAGTGGTATCTCGCCGTATACGTTGATGCCGTCGAATGGGTAGAAGCACCCAATACCATTGGCATGTCGCAATACGCCGATGGCGGCCTGCTGGCGTCAAAACCTTACGTAGCCACGGGCAAATACATCAAGCGCATGAGCAACTACTGCGAGAACTGCCGCTTTGATCCGGACAAGGCCACCGGCGAGGACGCCTGCCCTTACACTACGCTGTACTGGGATTTTCTGGAACGCCACCAATCGCGTTTTGCCAGACACCCTCGCACCGCCCTGCAATGGAAGAACCTCGAGCGCCTGGGTGCGGATGAAAAACGTGCAATCCGGACGCAGTCCGAGCGGATCCGGAAGCAATTCGAGTAGCTGCTGCACGCCGCGCAGGCGTGCATTCGGCGATCAACCGGGAAGCTCGCGGAACCAGACTGCGGCTACCGGTTTGTTTCCAGCGGCACCGTCCAGCCCGGGGCGGACGCTTGCGCCGCGATAAACCGGTTCCGGAATCAACTATCGTCGGAGTTGGCGTTCTGCTTCGCGCCGCCGGGCTTGCGTCCCGGCGCGCGCGGCGGCACATGGGCCGACAGGCGGTAGCTCATGCCCTCGATCTTCTTTTCGCCGGCATACCGGGTGACGTGGCAACAGATGACCTCCCCGGCCGCTGAGAGCTCCGCAAGCTGGCGCTGCACCTGGGCGTGCGACATATCGAGGGCTTTGGCAATTTCGGCATCCAGCTGCTCGCCGTTGGCTCTAAGGTATTGAAGAATAGCGGTGTTCATCCGGCACGTTCCTGCGGTTGGTTCATTGGCGAGCCCCGAAGTGTGCACGTCCACGGCATACGGATCAAGTCCGGCGCCTGCAGATGGCCGGAATTCGGCCTGCCGGAAAGGCCCTTGAAGAGGCCGGCAAACCATTGCGCCAGCCTTGCAGGAACCCCCGTGCCGGGCGTTTATTCTCGTCGATACAGGTGCTTAACCGGAACTTCGAGCGATGGCGGCACGCTAAACACGATTTGCATCGCCAGGCCGGTCGAATCGCACGGCGGATTCTCCGGAAGCGTCCGGTATGCGCTTCGTCCCAGCCGCGCGCTGATCGCGAGAACCATCGCATCCAGAACGTCATCCACGGCCACCTGCCTGCGCCGATAGCGCTGCAGCGCCTCCGCATGCAACGCGTCGGCCGCCGGAAAAAAACGTCGCAGCAAAGCGATGCGCTCATTGCGTCCAGACACCGTTTTCTTGTTATGGAGCATCGCCGTTGCACCATTCAGTGCCCAAAAACACACTTCCGGGTGGCTCTCGTGCAAGACGCTACGCAGCGCGATGTCGGCTTGCAATGCTTCGTCAACAAGCCTTATTTTCGGCGCGATCATCCACGATTGTTTGCTGATGCCCCGCCCGGTCTGCCGGCGATTGATCATCAACGCTTCACTGAAATCGCGGGCGCAAAGGCTCGCTCGCGCTGGTGCCGGAAAAACACTGGAGCCGCGCGGGCGCCCCAACGCAAGACGCGCCTGACGGTCGCACGCGCGTTCCGTCCCGCCCGTGTCCTTTAGCCCGATGGGAATATCAATAAACGCCACAGTGGCTGTCGCCAGGAACCCGGCAATCGCCTCGGCAGCAATCATGTCGATCCTCCAACCGGCATCGGCATCGAGGCCAACGCAAAACCAGCCGTCTGGGCAGCCGTCAATCCCGACGAAACGGTACGTTTCCATAACCATCAAAACATCTTTCCGCAGACCGCAGCTACTGTTGCAAGCATTTCGCCTCGCAAACGGCCAACACCGTGACGGCAGATTCGCTTATCCGGAAAGCGCCCGTTCAAGTGCCGCCGGATCGCCGTGCCAGCAAACGGTCCAGCTGATTGGCGAAGACCTGCCGATCACTGTTGCTCAGCGGCGCCGGCCCGCCAGTCTGGACTCCCGATGCACGAAGCTCATCCATGAAGTTACGCATGTCGAGTAACTGGCGCACGTTGGCCGCGGTGTAAAGCTCGCCGCGCGGATTCAACGCCAGTCCGCCGCACTCAACTACCTCTGCCGCAAGCGGGATATCGGCGGTTATCACCAGGTCCCCGGACTGTACCGCACTGGCAATGTAGTGGTCGGCTACGTCAAATCCGGCGCAAACCTGCACCGCCTTGATATGCGGTGACGGCGGGGTGCGCAACGGCTTGTTTGCCACCAGCGTCAACTGGACACCGACCCGGTTGGCGGCGCGATACAGAATATCCTTGATCACCGCGGGGCAAGCGTCGGCATCAACCCAGATGCGCATACGCGTCTCCGTACGACCCCGTCTTCTCGCCCGCGGCAACCGGCGCCAGGCGCCCGGCGGCGGCGTATGCAATCGCGGTTAATCGCATTGTCAACTTCTGACCGCCAATACGCCGTCTTCGTGCAACTCGGTCACAAATCCGGCAAGGCGCAACCGTTTCGCAACTTCTTTGGGCACGTCGCGGCCGCTGGTCAGCTTGTTTGGCGTGCCGGTGTAATGGAACATGCGCCCCTTTCGCTTGATCACGCGTGCCAGCTGCTCGTAGAACGCCTGCGAGTACAACTCACCCGCGGTGCCGAATCGCGGCGGATCGTGCAGTATCGCATCGACCGAGTTACTGGCAAGACGGGTGATTTCATCGACAACATCGCCTGCATTGAGCGACAGAGATCCGCCCGCGACCGGCGACCATGGATTCACGGTGCGCAGCCAGAACACATCGGGATTCTTTTCGTAGGACAGCACCTGCTTCGCCTTTCCTTGCAAGCACCACGCCGCAAAATAGCCAAGACCGCCGCAGGTGTCGAGTATGACCTTTCCGCGCGGTTGGATCAGGCGGACTTTGCGCTCGGCGTCCGAATACGGTGAAACACGCGCGCTTGGCAACATCTTGATACCATCGATCTCGAATGTCGGGGGCCCCCAATGAGTTGGGACCAGTTTGACGAGCGACTCGCCAAACCGCGCTACCGGCTCGAAGCTTCCCGCCTGGCGATAGTAGATCGTTCGCGGCTTGCAGCGCTGCAGCCACTCGAAACGCTCGCCTTGCCAACGCCATCCCGCCCGGTCGACAGCGACCGTCGTGGTCGTGCGATCGAGGTCCATGGAACAAACGACAAACGACTCTGCGTCGCGGACCGCCGCGCGCAAGGCATCGTGGACCTTCAGCGTCAATAGCGGTCCGGTGGCATCGTTCCCGGGTGTTCCGGTTTCTTTCAATCCTGCCGCCCCCTGTTCAGTGCGTGCTTGCCTCTGCCGTGCGACTTCGCCGGACGACATGCCCGTGGCACATCCTTGTGACGCCGCGCGTCCGCGGCATCGGCACGGCAACCGTGAAAAAAAGGCTCAAAGCGCGCAAATTGTGAATAAAGTTGGCTCCGGGAGCCCACGTTTGCCGTCAATGCGCGTAGCATGCGGCCGACGAATCATTACGAACAGGCTACCGCACATTTCAATGTCCGATACCAACACCGCATCCGAAATCAGTTTCGAGGACCTGGGCCTCCCGGCGCCATTGCTGAAGGCACTCGATGATGTCGGCTACGAAGCTCCGTCGCCAATCCAGGCGCAAACCATCCCGCCGTTGCTGGAAGGCAAGGACGTGCTCGGCCAGGCCCAGACGGGGACCGGCAAGACTGCCGCATTCGCGCTGCCGCTGCTGGCACGCATCGACCTGCAAAAACGCGCTCCGCAAGTACTGGTGCTGGCGCCAACCCGGGAGTTGGCGATCCAGGTCGCGGAAGCATTCCAGAAGTATGCCGCGCAACTGCAAGGTTTCCACGTGCTGCCGATCTACGGCGGTCAGGATTACCGTCCGCAGTTGCAGGCTCTGCGCCGCGGCGCGCACGTTATCGTCGGCACACCCGGCCGCGTCATCGACCACATCGAACGCCGCACGCTGAAACTCGACGCTCTGCGTTGCATGGTGCTGGATGAAGCCGACGAGATGCTGCGCATGGGGTTCATCGAGGATGTCGAAAAAATACTGGAAAGCACCCCGGCGAATCGCCAGGTCGCGCTTTTTTCCGCAACCATGCCCGCAGCAATCCGCCGCATTGCCCAGACTTATCTGAAAGCACCGGCCGAGATCACCATCCGCAGCAAGACCTCCACCGTGGAGAATACGCGCCAGCGTTACTGGCTGGTCAGCGGTGGTGTGAGCAAACTCGACGCACTGACCCGCATCCTCGAAGCCGAGTCCTTCGACGCATTGCTGGTCTTTGTCCGCACGCGGCAGGAAACCGCCGATCTCACAAGCCGGCTTGAAGCACGCGGCTTCGCGGCCGCTCCCCTGAGCGGCGACATCGACCAGAAAGCGCGCGAGCGCACGGTTAACCGGCTCCGGCGCGGCATGCTCGACATCATCGTCGCGACCGACGTCGCCGCACGCGGGCTTGACGTCGAGCGAATCAGCCACGTCATCAACTACGACGTCCCGACGGACACCGAATCCTACGTACACCGCATCGGCCGAACCGGCCGCGCCGGGCGCAGCGGCGAGGCGATCCTGTTCGTGATGCCGCGCGAACGCCGCATGCTTCGCATCATCGAACGCGCCACCCGCCAGACGATCGAGCCGATGGAATTACCCAGCATCCAGGCGGTGAACGAACAACGCCTGATGAAACTCAGGGACCGCGTCACCGAGATCCTCGGCAACGACGAACTCACTGCCTCGCTCGAGCCCTTCAAAGGCATGGTCAGGCAATACCAGCACATGAGCCAGACCTCGCCGTTCGACATCGCAGCGGCCCTGGCCTACATCGCCCAGGGCGACACCCCTTTGCTTGGCGATTCCACGCCGCCGCGGCGGCAAAAGAAGGCCGGTGAAGGGGACGACGCGCCGGCGAGCAGCAGAACCCGGTCCCCGCGAACCGAGACAACCAGACCGGACAGCGCGGAACAGGACAGGCCGCGGCGGCAAAAGAAAACCGGTGAAGGCGACGGAGCGCCGGCGAGCAGCATAACCCGGTCTCAGCGAACCACGGCAACCGGACCGGACAGTGCGGAACAGGACACGCCGCGCCGCGAACGCAAGCGTCAACATCCGAAAGCCGCGGGCATGGAATCCTACCGCATAGAAGTCGGGCAACGGCACGGCGTCAAGGTGTCCAACATCGTCGGAGCCATTGCCAACGAAGCACAACTCGACAGCCGTTACATCGGTCATGTCGACATACGGGAAGATCACAGCTTCGTCGAACTGCCTGAAGGCATGCCGAAAGAGATTTTCCAGGACCTGAAGAAAGTGTGGGTCGCTGGTCAACAGTTGCGCATCAGCAAGGCGAACCGGCAAACCTGAGGGGGCGAAGGCCCAGCCACCGAGCGGACCGGACCGCGGCCGGTCCCGGACGAACGCCCGGGGAAAACCCTACTGCCGGAGTCGCTGACCTACTTCGCGTCCCGGCGATGCGGCTCAAGCTGGTAATACTCAATGGGCCCGGCCGGTTCCTCGCCCGGGGACGCCGCCTTTGCCCGCGACACCCCGCCCGGTTCCGCGGGCTCAACCGCTTGCGGGGGCGTGGCCCGTTCCGGCCGCACCAGCTCATACTCCCCAGCGACAGGTTGGCCGTCATCGCCAAGGTTCGTCAATACCGGCACCGATTCCGATTGCTCGCCTTCCGGTCCGTCGTCGTCAAGCGCGCCTGCACCATGCAGCGCATCCCTGAGGTCGACATCGCGTACATCGGCGCCACGCAGATCGATTCCGGTCAGGTCGGCATCCGTCAGATCGACTTCGGTCAGCTCCGCCCCTCTCAAGTCGACCCCGGTCAGGTTGGCATTCCTGAAAGACACGCCTCTGAGGTCGGCCCCGCGCAGGTCAACGCCGGCGAGGTTGGCGCCTTCGAAATTCGCCCGCCGCAGGTCCGCCCCCCTGAGATCGGCCCGCTCCAGGTCCGCGCTATCCAGCTGGGCCAGACTCAAATCCGCGCCGCGAAGTTGCGCGCCAGCCAAACGCGCGCCCCTCAAGTCCGCGCCACTCAGGTTCGCCCAGTTCAGAATGGCGCGTGTCAGTATCGCGCGGCCCAGATGCGCCCTGATCAAAGCAGCCCTGCTGAAATCCGCCTGGTGCAGAATCGCTCCGGTCAGATCCGCCCAGCTCAGGTCGGCGCGGCGCAATCGGGCATCGCGCAGGATACTCCAGCTCAGGTTGCTTCCCCTCAGGTCAACCTCGTTCAGGTCCGCCTTGTTCAGGATCGCGCCGCAAAGGTCGGCGCGGCGCGGGTCGTCGTAGCGTTGTTCCGAAAATTTCTGTCCCGACCACTGCCGGTGCACCGCCAGCACCGTGTCGAGCTTCTCCTTCGTCGGCACGACACCATCGTATTCGCCGTTGCAGACGCCGACCGCACTGGCCGAATAAGGGGTGCACAGTATCGCGGCCAAGGCCAGCAGCAGGACTGGTATGCCGGCGCGGCGCTCACCGCAACCCCCAGACACAGTTCGAAGACAGATGTTCATCAAACGCATTACGTGAAAAAGAACTGACGGATAAACGCCAGCGACCAAGCGCATGCTACAGACTTTCACAGGGTGGACCCCGGCCGCACAAGGCACGGCCGCATTGACGTCAGGGTTCGCAAGATGGGCTTTCGCTGTAACGGCAGTACTCCCTGGTGATAATCATGGCGCGCCAACACTCCGCCTACGCTTCGTCCGCCGGCTTGCCATCCGGCAATTGTGCCACCAGGTCATTCACCGAAACCCCCTGAAGTGTCGTTGCAGCCGCATCATCGAATCGGCGAAGCAACTCCCTTACTGGCGCAGCCTCGGGCAACAGATCCAGGTTAATGTTCTGATCCTCACCCCCGGCACGCACGGTGTCCAGTACTTCCTTCGCGCTCACTTCATGCAGATCTCGCAACGGCAGCCACCCTGCGGGCTCGCCGCCCGAGGTAGTGAGTATGCCGCGCGCTTCCAGTGGCTGTAGTGCCTCGTCGATCGCACGCATCGGCAGGTGCAGTTCGCGCGCAATCCCGGCGGTCGTCCAGGGGGGCTCCCCGTGCACATGACGGCTGCCGATCATCACCAAGACCACCAGCGCCAGGTGTTCGCGCATGCGATTGGACAGACGAACCTCGCCCGGCACCTGCACCAGATATTCCGGATGTTGCGTATAGAACGCGACACTGGAACCGAACAGCAGTATCAACCAGTTCAGATACAGCCACAACATGAACAGAATCAGGATTGCGAAACTGGAATAGATCGCCGAATAGTTGGTCGCCGAGGCCGCGAAGCGGGCAAAACCCCAGGCCGCGGTCTGCCAGACGATGCCACCCACCAGCCCTCCGGCCAGAGCGGGCCCGATCCGCACCTTGGTGTTGGGGATAAACGTGTAAACAAAGGTAAAGGCTCCGATTACCAGTAAATAAGGCAGCAAGCGCCCAGCGTGATACGCGACCCAGCCAATCGGCTCAAGCCGCAACACTTCATGAACGACGTCCAGCCCGGCCACCGCGGCGCTGATACCGATGGCGGAGAACACCAGCAACGGCCCCACCAGAAGCGCGGACAGATAACGACTGAAGCGCTCGCCAAAACTGCGGCCGCGGTCGACGTGCCAGATGTAGTTGCTCGACTCTTCGACTTTTTGCACCAGGGAAACCGACGTGTACAGAAGCAACGCCAGACCAACCGAACCGAGAACCCCGCCATTGATGTTCTCGATGAACTGCATGATGCGCGCGGTGATCTCCACGCCCTTGTCGCCCAGCGGATCGAGAAACTTCAACAGCATCGGCCGGATCTGGTTATAGACACCGAAGGCCTTGAGCACCGAAAAACTGATCGCCAGCAATGGCACGATCGACAGGAGTGTCGTGTAGACCAGTCCCATTGCCCGCAAGGTCAGCTGCCCGTGCGCGAGATCGCGCGCCAGCACGATCACCAGCCGCAGGAAATGCGCAATGCGTTTCTCGACCTGCGGTCGCGGCTGCGCCGGAGCGCGCCAGACAAATTCGTTGAACGATTCGCGAAACGACGGGACGTTCCAATTCATGCGGCCAGGGACTCCATTATCTTCACTCGCATCTTTAAGGTCTGAATCTGGTCAGGGCAAAGTCACAAACTGGCACCGGCATTACAAGCCGACCGCGCCCGCCGTGCTTCGAACTGACTTCCACCGTCATTGTAGTCCGCGAGCTGCGACCATACACGGTCGCCTTGCGGCAAACCCCTTCATTCCCGGGTCCGGCAAACGATCCCGCGCTTTGCGCACGGTGCCGGCAAAGCCTCATCACACCCACCTGCGATAGCGCAGGTTCGCTGCCGCAATATCCAACCCCGCGTTCGTCTGGCACAATTGATTCGCTGTGACTGCAACCCCTTCCCCGCACGTATCTGGGCTGGACTATCGCGCATCCGCTTCGGCAAGGCGAAGCGGCAGCCTCGTTTTCATTGTTGCACTGTCGATTCTCAGCGGTTGCGCCAGCCGGGCATTCGTTGCGACGCCCGTTGATCAGGCCGGGTTTCTCGAACGGGCGGTAGTGCAAACGCAACAAACCGTGCGCGTCGCGGCAGCCGTGCCCGACGCGAAGGAAACGCTTGCCCTGACCGGACTCGATCTCTACCAGCAAGGCATCCAGCCCGTATGGCTTGAAGTAACCAACCTCGGCGAACAGCCGGTGCGAACGGCCGTACGCAGCGTTGACGAGAATTACTTCTCGCCGATGGAGGTCGCCTGGAAGTACCGCAAGCGGCTCAGCGAGAAGGGCCGCGCCGACATGGAACGCTGGTTCTTCGAGAACCAGTTGCCGAGAAGGGTTCCGGCGGGCGAAACGCGCTCCGGTTTCGTATTCACCCATCTCGCACAGGGCACGAAGGGTTTTAACTTCGATGTCTATTCGTCGGAAAGCTCGCACAATTTCACGTTTTTTGTGCCGATCCCGGGATTCTTCGCCGACTACATGGATGTCGATTTCCAGTCCATGTATGAGGACGGCGATATCGTCCGGGTAGACACGGCGGGCCTGCGCGAAGCCCTCAAGGCAGTACCCTGTTGCAGCCTGAATGCCAGCGGCGACAGCCTCGGCGATCCCCTGAACGTCGTGATCGTTGGCACTGCGCTCGCGGTCCGCCGTTCGCTGCTGCGCGCGCAATGGCAGGAAACTGCATTGAATGCCCCCGAAACCACCGTGGCACGGACGCATCGGTTCCTGGGCCGGCCGCCTGACGGTACATTTTTGAAATCGCGGCCCGACGGCAGCGAACGCAAGGAATTGAGATTGTGGCTGGCGCCCTTGCTGGTGAATGACTCGCGTGTGTTGATTGGACAGGTGAGTTACGAAATGGCCGGCGCGAGCGGCGTGAAAGCCTATGAGAACCACCGGATGGACCCGGATGTCGACAATGCACGCGATTTCCTGATGCAGAATTTCTGGTACTCCCAGTCACTCGGGGCGCTGGCCAGCGTCGGCGGCGTGCCGCGGTCGTCGATCAGCGCCCCACTGCGCAATTTTGCAGGTGCGGAATACTTCACCGACGGTCAGCGCGTCGTTCTGTTCGTTTCCGAAAACCCGGTAGCGATGGACCAGACGGACATCCTGCCCTGGAGAGCCGTCCTCACGGACTGAAGGCCCGTACATGATCAGAACGATTCCAAACCCCCTGGCGCGATTGCCGCGCCTGTTTCCGCCGGTCCGCCGCATGTTGCTCGTTGGCGCCTTTTTGTCGCTTGCCTTACCGGTGTCAGCGCAGCAGGATGGCGGACTCGATCGTGGCCGCATTCCCCCGCCAAACGAACGTGTGCAGGAAACACTGATAAGGGACGTGCGCGTCACGACTGCTGTCCCGAGTGCCGCCGAGACGCAAGCCATTTTCGGTGCCAACCTTTACGCCAGCAACATCCAGCCGGTCTGGATACAGGTCGAGAACCTCAGCGAGGAGAACCTGTTCTTCCTGCCGGTCGGACTGGATCCTGCCTACTTTACGCCGATCGAAACCGGTTACCGCCGGGAAAACCGCATTCTCAATCTCAATTCCAGCGCCAATCGAAATATTTACGACAGCAGCATGCGCCTTCGCGTTGAGGCTGGCGACATCAGGTCCGGTTACGTATTCAGCCGCGTCGACGAAGGCACAAAGTCATTCAACGTCGATGTATTCGGCGACGACGGCCGCCACTACCTCATGACATTCTTCGTGCCGGTGCCCGGCCTTCGCATCGATCATTACAACGTCGACTGGGCGAATCTGTACAGTGAGGACGAAATACGCGAGGTGGACCGCGACGGTCTTGTCGACGCACTGCAATCGCTGGCTTGCTGCACGACAGACAAGAGCGGCGAAGACCATGGCGACCCGCTGAACATCGCTGTTGTCGGCGACCTCAAGGATGTCTATTACGCATTCATGCGCGCCGGATGGGACGAAACCGAGACGATTTACCGAACATCGCTACTCAAGACCCTGGGATCGGCGCTGACGGGTAACGAGTATCGATACTCACCTGTCAGCGCGCTATATGTATTCGGCCGCGCCCAGGATGTCGCGTTGCAAAAAGCCCGCGCCGACATCCATCAGCGCAATCATCTCCGGCTGTGGATGGCACCGATACGCTATCAGGGCCTGCCTGTATGGATCGGCCAGATCAGTCGCGACATCGGCGTGCGTTTCACCTGGAGAACGATCACCACACACAAGATCGATCCGGACGTGGACGAAACTCGCGAGTATCTCGTTGAAGATCTCGCCTACGCCCAGTCGCTCGGCGGGCTCGGCTATGTCACCGGCGTCGGTGCGGCACCCTATGATCAGCCCCGCGGAAATCTCACCGGAGATCCCTATTTCACGGATGGCCTGCGCGTTGTACTGTTCCTGTCCGACGAGCCGGTGAACATCTCGGAAATTCAGGTGTTCGACCTCGGAAGTAGACCCGATTGAGTCCGCGGTTCGCTGCTGCGATGCGGGCTCCTTCAACGCAGTGACGCAGGCTCAGCATTCTGTAGGGGCAACGGCTTTCATCGCCAACCGCTCGGTCAGGCATTCGCTCGAGCCCACGGCAAACTCCCGGCAGATAGCCGGTCTGCGCTGGTAGATCCGGCACAGCATCGAACCCCTGTCGAGCGCGGCGCACCAACCGTCCGCAAGCCGCGCCATGACCTCTCCGCCCCAACGGTTCGTTTCCACCAGCTGCCCCGGAACATCGTCCTCGGCCATCAGGATGACCTCGAGACGGCAACAGCAGGCGTGGCAGGAATCACAACTGACCTTCGCGCCTTCTCTGTCGGCTTTGCGTTGCACTTTTCCGGTTTTTGTCGGCTCAGGCGGCGCGCAGCAGACTCATCGGGGCGAACTGTCCGACTATTGAGCCACGGTCGAACTCTCGGAAGCGACCTCACCATCCGAAGCGTCATCCGCTTCAAACTCTTCCTCGACGATCCCGGTTTTTGTCAGCAACACCTGCCTTGGCTTGCCGGTCGGATTGCGTTTCAGGTAGGCTGCAACGCCTTTGCAAAGTCGCTTGAAACTGACGGCTTCATGCCGATCAACCACTTCAAGCGAAAAATTCACTCGGTGCGTCACTCGCGGCAGTTCGAGATTGAAATGATGGCATCCCTCTCCGTCCACGTACTTCACCGGAGCCGAGTTGAAGTTCTTGCTCAGGGCCTTGCGTATTGCAGTAATCTTTTCGTCCATTGAATATCACCTCTAGTCGGTCGCCTCCGGCGCGAGCGCAACGAAGCCAGACAACGACATGATTGCCACGATCGATGGCATCCGGTCTTCCAGCCGCGTCAGCAACCCGTATGGCGTAAACCACTTGTACGTGCGGCCCCGGGTATGTGGCAGTTACCTCCATACTATGCTCTTTTACGTTCGCTTGCCCCGCTTTTGTATGCGCCAACGCCAATCTGATTGCACGAAAACGCGTAAAACACCGCTTCGTCACTCACCAGCGATCCGCCCGGCATTCGTTTCCCGCCTGCGCCGCTTCGGGTGCCGGTCGCACCCGCGTAGCGCTGCCGGCATCACGCACGCCCTGGCGCTGCCGGTTCCCATTTGCCGAGCCGGCAAGTGGTCCCGTGGTGAGCGCGTTCGCTGCAACGCAACGCCTGTTGTTGTTTACGCGATGACCGCCGTTCCAACAATTACGCTGGACCATGTGGTAGGTTAGGCATTGCTCTTTTCGAACGAGGCTGCGTTCCAGAATGCGGACAAACACCCTGTTTAAAAGTGTTGCTGCAGCGGTCATCCTGATTGCCGCGGCGCTGACGTTCGTGTTCATGCGGGGCGAATCGGACTCTGCTCCCGCAACGGAAGGTAAGGTGGTCTGGAAGTACTCATTGTGGGGGCCGCCACGCGCCTTTACCCACGGCATCGAAACAGCGAAGGAACTGTGGGAGGCGGCCGGCAACGGGCGCTTCGAACTGCAGATCAGCTACGGCAGCGCCCTGTCACCGGAGAAAGAGAATCTCGACAGCATCAAGCTTGGCCTGATCGACGGCGCGCACGTGTGCGTCGGTTACGGGCCAAACAAGACGCCTCTGGCGCAGGTGCTGGAACTGCCCTTCCTGCTGAGCGACGACATGCGTGTCAATACCGCCGTGACCGATGCGGTCATGCAGCATCCCCTGATTGCCGAGGAACTGGCCACGCGCTGGAACGCGAAATACCTGATGGTCGCCGCACTCGGCGTCTACGAGTTCATGGGAAACAAGCGGGTTGCGGGTCTGGATGATCTGAAAGGCACACGCATGCGCATATCCGGCGCCAATGCCACCGTGCTGGAGAAATTCGGCGCGGTGCCGACGATGGTCACCGCCCCCGAGTCTTACACGGCCCTCGAGCGCGGCACGATCGACCTGACAGGATTCCCGTGGACCGATTCTTTCGGCGCCTTCCGCCTCTATGAGGTATCCCGTTACGCGACGCTGGGCATTTCGCTGAGCGGGTTCGCTTGCGTAAACCTCGTATCGCTGGACGCCTGGAACCGCCTGCCGGAGGACCTCAAGGCGATGTTGCCGCAGGTGCGCGAACAGGCGACACAGGCATCCTTCGAAGCCTTCGATGCCGCCGACAGCAAGTGGCTGCCGATCTTCGAGGAAAAGCTGGAGATCGTCCGGTTCCCTCCGCAAGACCGGGCGAAGATGGTCGCCGCGGCCAGGCCGCTTTGGACTGAATGGGCGAAGCAGCAGGACAGCAAGGGACTGAAAGGCAGCGAGATCCTGCAGTTCACCATGGAACAGGTCGCGAAATTCGGCGCGGCCCGTTGAACGTGCGCGCATGAACGAGTTACTTGGCCTGTCGATCGGTGTTGTCGCCGTTGCCGCGCTCGTCGCGCTGGCGGTACGACCGATCAACCGCCTTGCCTGGCGCATTGAGAATGCGCTGAGCCTCGTCTCCGCAACACTGATTCTGCTAACGATGCTGCTGGTGTCCGCCGAGGTGATCAGCCGAAAGTTTTTCAACACCCCCATACCGGGTCAACTGGAACTGGGGGAACTGCTGATGCCGCCGATTATTTTTCTTGCCATCGCCTACACGCAATCCACCGGTGGCCACGTGCGCATGACGATTGTCATCGACCACATGCCCCCTGCGTGGCGCCACGTCGCGGAAATCGTCGTGAAACTGCTCGCCATCGCCGTGTATGCGGTGCTTTGTTTCTACAGTGCGAAGTACGCGTACCGAACCTGGCAGTACCACGACGTCACCATGTCGCCGCCATACTTTCTGATCTGGCCCTCCGCCGTGATGGTTCCGATCGGAATTTTCCTGACCACCCTGCGCGTCTACCTGGAAGTCCTGCACCTGCTGTTTCCGACGCTGCTCCCCGCAACCGAACCCGGGCTCGCCTCGGCAAGCCGGGCC
>Ga0209536_100005464_pt1 | contig 19726 bp, 20 predicted proteins | sample DeeMarSeWOR28_12_FD_187461 | JGI IMG/M metagenome (GOLD analysis project Ga0209536, IMG submission 187461) | Marine sediment microbial communities from White Oak River estuary, North Carolina - WOR-2-8_12 (SPAdes) (version 2) | ecosystem: Environmental > Aquatic > Marine > Intertidal zone >...
GCTCGTTTCTCTTTTATTTCTAGTATTTCTCGGCCGTCTTTCTCAACAGCGCGATAGCCATAGGGGGCGGGCGTTCCGTGCAAAAGAAGACTGCCTCCCTTCACCTTTAGCCGTCGGCCGCGAGCCAGACGGTCTAGTTCCCGTGTAATCAAGATGTCATATTCTCCGGCCCGAGCCATATCTAGCGCCCTGTTCAATTGAGGCAGGTCTAAGCTGGCTCCACTTGCTCCCCGATCATCTTCTGCTAGCTCAGCCTTTTACAACCACCCTTTGCGCTGGGCATAGACGCGACACATGTCAAGCTGGCCGACCAGATTGCGTCCCTCTCTGTCCCTGTCATCACCGCTCACTCTTGCATACAATACTGCTCGTTTCATCTCAGGTACCTCCGTACTGGGTACTAGTACCCAGAATTATTAGGTTTTGGTTGCTCTCTGTTTAAGTAAATCATTATTGTTCAGTTATTTACGTGGAGTTGATTCATCATGTTGGAAGAATTCGACAAATTAGCCAGTGAGCTTTGGGAACAAAGCAAACCACCATTGGAAAAGATGTACGACCACTGGATGGGTGAAGGAAATTGGGAGCCGGAAAAACCGCAAAACCGATACTCCATTTACAGCTTGGAAGATGTCCAATGGTGTGGACACCAGATACTCGCGGGACGGCGTTTTCCATGTCACCTTTGTGGCGAGAAAGACCGTTGGACCATTGAGGGAGATGAGGTTAAAGGCCAAATCCGGGTTTTCATTTGTGAACATGAGCCTATCTCAGTAGGTCGTGGCGCCGTGCGCCAGATATCTTCAGTACCTGCCCGAATGGTGGCCCGATTTGAGGAGACCTATCGTTTTCTAGGCTGAATTTAGCAATATCTTTTTTAGGATAGACTTTCCATTCAATTAATCCAGTTAAAGTGAAACGTGGATCATCCATTGAAAAAAGAAAATATGAAAACCCCCGTTTCCTCGAGGTTTTGCGATTCTGCCAACTTAATTATTTCAAGTCGGGAACCGCGAAAAACAAAATGGGGCTCTAAATTTTCTTTAAACATTCTTTATAATGTCTTTGCCCAACTACTAGGCCTAGTTTGTCGCCCTCCGCGAACCCGTCTAAGACAATCTGGGCCATTTCTATTTGGTTAAATAGGTTTACAAATCGCTTCATCACTGGTACTCCGGTACTAGCTGCTTTTTCACAGCCAATTCTTTAAATATCCTTTATAATGTACCCTGGCCTGGCTCGTCGTCCTTTTTTCCCTCTTACAGGCGGCAAGCTGGGCCACTTCACTAACTGCCATTCACTATCACCAGCAATCGACTAACGAATTTTTCACGCAAAACTGAGGCTTCTTGAAGCTGTTCAACGTATGCCGCGATGTTCGCATCGCCGTTCGCCCTGGCTAGCAACTGTTACCGGGCATCAGCTTCCAGTTCGGCGGTGACCCATCAAGCATCGTGGATTTCTGTGAATTCGTCTTTTGGCTCTTGATTTATTAAATTGGGATTGAGGATGCGCCAGAGACGGCCACCATACTCCACAACTTCATCAGCTTGGGGCTTGCGGTATTCGGGCGTTTCGTAAATGACAATGCTCTCGTTCAAGCCCCACCGCCGAAGCGGTAAGGCCGACTTCAATCCCGTCTCCAACGGCCGGTCCCAATGATCCCCTTCCGATCGAAATCCCACACACCAACCCCCTTGTCGAAGTGCCTCAGGACCGTGTCAACTTGTTAATTCCATGTGATGGCATCCGGCCGATTTCGATGCAAAAGTTTTTTCTCACTCGATCATGCTTGACTCGCTACTGCCTGATCACCAACCTGTTTGAACATCGCTTAGGCCAGCACTTTCCCATCGGCGGGCTGCCCATCCACCAACCTGGCAATCACAATAAAAACGGCTGATCTATTGCTGCGCATAACATCCACTATAGGGGTAAAGGTATAGCAAAAGGGAAAAGAAAAGCCCGGGCAACGTTTGGGGTTGTCACCCGGGCGATGTTTGGTGCCAGAGGATTTTTGAGCGTTTCTCCAGGTTGCACCATATGTTAGGTGATAACAGTATAGCACAGGTTAATCGCTCCGCAGCCGTTGGACCTCACCGGCCACGTCGACAAGGACGTCAAGACTGACAGGTGCCGTCATGTTTTTTAAATGAGAGGCACCTCTCTGTAATGAATCACCGTTTTAAGGTCTAGCATAATTCGGTCAATCATGTATTTGTTGTAACTTACAAAACTTTGATCGCACTTTGTAGTCTGGGAAGGTATACCCAGACCTTGATATATAAACTTCGCGATTGGGCAGGGGAGAAGGTATTATTCTGGCAAACCGGTCATTGGAGGGATAATTGCCAGTTGATATCACAAGCCAATGCTCCCCTAAGCGCAATCCATTTACCTCGGGATTGTGGCCAGCAGCCAATCTTGATCAAATCCTGTTTCAGTAAGAATACAATAGCCTCGGAGGCAAAGAGGATGGCAGCGGTATTTGAGCGAACCTTTAAAATCAGACATTACGAATGCGACGCTTACGGTCATGTCAACCACGCCAATTATTTGCGCTATATGCAGGAGGCAGCCTTCGACGCCTCGGCCGCAGTTGGCTATGACTTCCGGCATTATCGAGAAATGGGCCGGGCCTGGTTGGTGCGGGAGACGGACATCACCTATTTGCGGCCGTTAGCCTACGGCGATTCGGTCGTCGTCAAGACCTGGGTGTTGGACTTCCGGCGGGTCCGCTCTCGCCGGGCTTACGAGTTGCGCGACCTGGCCACAGGCGAAGTGGTGGCTCAGGCCCACACCGACTGGATTTTCCTCGACAACCAGAGCCTGCGCCCGGTTACAATTCCCCAGGAAATGATCACCGCCTTCTTTCCTGACGGTTCGCCGGGCCAGGTGCCTCCACGAGAACCCTTTCCAAAATCGCCGCCACCGCCACCCGGCGTTTATAAAATGCGGCGCCGTCCCGTATGGAGCGAAATCGACCCGGCCCAACACGTCAATAATGCCAATTACATGATCTACTTCGAGGATTGCAGCATTCAGGACGCTGAGGCTCACGGCTGGCCCATGGCCCGTATGATGGAAGCCGGTTTTGGCCTCGTCGCCCGCCGCTACCGGATCGAATATCGCCAACCGGCCGTTCAGGGTGACGAACTAGAACTGGCCACCTGGATATCGGATGTCAAGCGAGCCACGGTTGTCCGCCATTACACTGTCAGTAAGGCCGGCGACGGCGCTCTACTGGCCCGGGCCCATGCCCTCTGGGTCTGCGTCGACCTGGCCACCGGCCGGCCTATCCGCATCCCGGCCGGTTTTCTGGCTGACTTCGCTGGTAATATCGTCGAGTGACCAACCCCCAACAAGATTAGTACGCAATGCAAAATGACCCTTCAACTCCCAAAGCCCACTCACCCATAAAATCCCCTGTATCCTCGGCAGTAAATCGCAATAGAAACTATATTAGGCGTGTTAGAGTAGTGGGCGACATTACCGGATATTTACTCCTTTTCCGGTACAATGGCCGTTTAATAGAGAAAATGACATGACCGTACAGAATGCGCAGAAACAAATTAGTGAGGCAGTGACGAATTGGGACGGTGTTGCCGCCCATCCACACCGGTTTGGCGGTACAGAATACCGCATCGGCCGGCGGGAGATCGGCCACATTCATGGCGACTACCTGGTGGACATCCCCTTCCCAACAAAAGTTCGGGAGGAAATTGTAACGGCCGGCCGGGCTGACCCCCATCATATTTTGCCTGACAGCGGCTGGGTCAGTTTTTATATCCGTGAGCCGGCCGACGTTGAGCGAGCCATCGAGTTATTACATCAGTCGTACAAGATCGCCCTTAACCAACATAAACGAAGTAAGAAACAGGAGTAATAGGTTCCAACATGACGGCCAATACCCTTCACCAAAACCAACCCCTCTATTCATACGGCAAGCCCCTAGAGCAAGCCCAGGCAGCGATGATCCTGATCCACGGCCGGGGAGCCACGGCCGAGAGCATCCTGACTTTAGCCGAAGAGCTGTACCATCCTGATATCGTCTACCTGGCCCCCCAGGCGACCGGCTACACCTGGTACCCCTACAGCTTCCTGGTACCCATCGAACAAAACGAACCGGGCATATCCTCCGGAATAGCCGTCATCGAGTCGTTGGTCAACGAGATCAGCGCGGCCGGCATTCCTTACGAGCGCATTCTGATAGGCGGCTTCTCGCAGGGAGCCTGCCTGGCGACAGAGTATACCGCTCGGCATGCTCGCCGGTATGGCGGCCTGTTAGGTTTTAGTGGCGGCTTGATCGGCCCAGAAGGTACGCCCCATGATTATGCCGGAAGCCTCGACGGCACGCCGGTCTTCCTGGGTTGTAGCGACGTAGACCCCCATATCCCCAAAGCACGGGTGGAGCTGACGGCCGAAGTGTTGGGTAAGCTGGGTGGTGAGGTCACCGTGCGCCTCTATCCCGGTATGGGCCATACCATCAACCAGGATGAAATCGATCACGGCCTGGCGATGGTTCAAGGGCTATTTGAGTCTAACTTCTGAATAATTTGGCCAGAACCTGTTTAACTGGAATAGACTGGTCCAGTTTCATATAAACCTCTAGTAGAAGCATTCTTAATCATGTCAATCTTGTACATCCTGTCTATGTTCTGAGGAGACCACACGCCGCGGCGCACTACCATGAATGACAACATGCCTACTCTGAATTCAAGTAGTTTTCCATCCTGTAAATCCTGTTAATCCTGTTCATTTTTGAAGGAGGAAAGAATGAAAATCGCCGTCATCGGAACCGGGAACGTCGGTCGTGCGTTGGGCCCTGCGGAGGTGGTCGTGCTGGCCCTCCCCTGGATCTACCTGGCCAACCAGCCCAACTTAGACAGAAACATCGCCTTTCGATTGCTACAACGCTAAGATAGGAGAATGGTCAAAGAACGACGGCTGCGCGCCCTGCAAAACCAAGTCCGACGCCTGCAACATCGCCTTGAAGAACTCGAGCGCCTGAGCCTTCGTTATTCATGGATCCGGGTAGCCGTGGTTGCCGTAGGCGTTTTGTCCAGCGCCATCGTCTTTTTCCTGGGACAGCCACAATTTTTCTGGCTACCCTTGGCCATCGCCCTACTGGTCTTTTTAGTCGTCATTCGCTACCACCGCCAGGTAGAGCAAAGCATCGCCCGGCACCAAATTTGGTCATCCCTTAAGACCAACCAGATAGCCCGGATGGGTCTGGATTGGGCTCACATTCCACCCACATTATTAGAACCTGAGACGCCTCTGGAACTGGACCTGGACCTTACCGGCGACTACTCCCTTCACCGCCTGATCAACACCTGTGTTTCAGGTGGCGGAAGATCACGACTCCGCGATTGGCTGGCCACGACACATCCTGATCCCCAATTAACGTCAAAGCGCCAACAGCTTGTTCGGGAATTAAGTCCCCTGTCCTTGTTTCGAGACAAGCTGATCTTAAACGCCACCTTTGCGGCCCAAGATGGCGGTCAGTGGCGGGCAGATGATTTGCAAAGGTGGCTTGGACAACATCAGCTACCCAGGTCAATACGCCTCTGGCTGCTATTACTAGGCGCCCTGGCTGCGCTTAACATCACCCTTTTTCTGCTATTCCTGGCTGATATCGTCCCACCCCTATGGCAGATCACCTTCGTCCTTTACGCGGTTCTTTTTCTGGTCAGGTCGAGGGAATTAGGCGAGCCATTCGGCGAATCAGCCCAAATTCGCGATGCCTTGGAGCAGCTCCTGGCCATTTTCCAGCAATTAGAAGACCATGCCTATCAGGGGACACCCCATCTGAAGGTGCTTTGTGCTCCTTTTCAAGATCCTTCTGAGCGCCCCACCCAGCATATGAAACGATTCACCCGGATCGTGAATGCCACCGGCATCCGGGGCAACCCACTGTTCTGGCTCATTTTGAACGCCCTGGTGCCCTGGGATTATTACTTTGCCTACCAGCTTGACCGGTATAAGGCTGAAATGGCCAAGCGTTTGCCAAAGTGGATGGATATCTGGTTTGAGCTCGAAGCCCTGAGCTCCCTGGCCAATCTGGCCTATTTGAATCCCTCGTACACCTTTCCAGATATCGTCGAAAGTCCACCCGAGGGTCAACCCATCTTCCAAGCACGTGAATTGGGCCATCCGCTGATCCCTGATACCGAACGGGTGTGTAATGATTTTGCCGTCGCTGCCTTGGGCGAAATCGACCTGTTCACCGGCTCAAATATGTCCGGCAAGAGCACTTTTTTGCGAACGGTGGGCATCAACCTGGTGCTGGCTTTTGCCGGCGGTCCGGTCAATGCCCGGCATATGTCGACCATTCCTTTCCGGTTATTTACTTGTATCCGCATCAGCGACTCTGTGACCGACGGCATCTCCTACTTTTATGCCGAAGTTAAGTGCCTCAAAGCCCTCTTGGAAGCTTTAAAGCACGATCACCCGCTACCCGTATTCTACTTCGTCGACGAGATCTTTCGGGGCACCAACAACCGGGAGCGGCTCATCGGCAGCCGGGCTTATATCCAGTCGTTGGCCGGCCAACCAGGGACCGGCCTGATCGCGACTCACGACCTGGAGTTAGTCCAATTGGCTGAGGAGATGCCAGAGATCCGGAATTTTCATTTCACCGACGATGTGAGCAACGGCCGCATGGTTTTTGACTACAAGTTGCATGCCGGCCCAAGCCCGACGACCAATGCTCTAAAGATCATGCGCCTGGAAGGTTTGCCAGTCTGATTTCAGGACAATCGGGATAATGAATAATACAACCGAACAAACGATCGATTATAGCCGCAAATGGTACGTCATGGCCGCCGTGGCCATGGGCGTCTTCCTGACCACGATCGACGCCAGCATCGTCAACCTGGCCTTGCCCACCCTGGTTCGATATTTCGACACCACCTTTGCCATCGTCCAATGGGTGGTCCTGGCTTACCTGCTGACCATCTCCACCCTCATGCTCAGCTTCGGCCGGCTGGCCGACATGATCGGCAAAAAACGCCTGTACGCCATCGGTTTTGTCGTCTTCACGGTTGGTTCGGTGCTGTGTGGTATCTCACCCACTGTCTTCTGGCTGATCGGATTCCGGGTCGTGCAGGCCATCGGCGGGGCGATGATCCTGGCTCTGAGCATGGCCATCATCACCGAGTCCTTTCCGCCGAGCGAGCGCGGCCGTGCCCTGGGCCTCAGCGGCACGGCCGTGTCGGTGGGCATCGTCGTCGGCCCAACCTTGGGTGGGCTACTGGTCGATGCTCTTTCGTGGCATTGGATCTTCTACGTGAATTTACCGGTGGGTATTATCGGCACCATTTTGGCTGTACGTTATATCCCCGATATAAAACCCGCTGGTGGTCAGCGTTTTGATTTCCTGGGGGCTATTACCCTTTTCTCCAGCCTTTTCTGCCTGCTATTTGGCCTGACGCTGGGGCAAGGATTCGGCTTCAGTGACCGGCGAGTCTTATTCCTCTTTGGCGGATTCGTCCTGTTCCTGGCCCTCTTTATCTTGATTGAATGGCATGCCCGGCAACCGATGATCGACCTTCGGCTATTTCGTGACAGCCGCTTAAACGTGGGCCTGATAACCGGGTTCATCACCTTCTTGGCCATCGCCGGGGTTATCGTGCTCATGCCCTTCTACCTGGAGAACGTCCTGGGCTATTCGCCCCGTCAGGTAGGCCTACTCCTGGCCATCGTCCCCATCGCCATGGGTGTCACCGCCCCCCTATCTGGCTCCATGTCCGATCGATTCGGCACCCGGCCGATCACGGTGATCGGTTTGGCCGTGCTCCTGGTTGGTTACCTGGCCCTGAGTACCCTGGATACTAAAACCAGCAGTTTGGCCTATCTATTGCGATTTTTGCCCATCGGCATTGGCATGGGCATCTTCCAATCCCCCAATAACAGCGCCATCATGGGCACCGCCACCCGGGAACGGTTGGGCATCGTCTCCGGCATGCTAGCCGTCACCCGGACCACAGGCCAGACGACGGGCATTGCCTTGTTAGGCGCGCTATGGGCCAGCCGGGTCTTCTTTTACGCCGGCGAAGTCCTGCCCGAAGGGGCCACCGGGGCATCGCCAGCCGCGCAGGCAGCCGGCTTGCAAGATGCTTTATTGAGCATCGTCATCCTCATCGGAGTGGCCCTTTTACTGGCCGTTTGGGCTTTGATTCAAGAACGCCGCCAGCGCGCCGACGAGATCTTAAAAGCGCCTGTGACCCAATAATGAATGAGCCTGGTTTCCAATAGAGGAAACCAGGCTCATTGCGCACCCACCACCTTAAGGGGGTGGTTAGGTTTGGGAATCAGCGCACATTTATGGCGCCACGATTTAGTATGTTATTTTAAAATCCCTATCCATTGGTAAGGTGCGTCTTATCGACAACTGCTACCATTTTTATCTAGGTATTTAGTCGCAATTACCGAGGCCATGGACCCAGGATAACTGTGTCGACGACGTGGATAACGCCGTTATCGGCAAAGATGTCGGCGATGATGACCTTCGAATCGTCGTTGACGTACAACTCATCATCGAATACCTTTAGGCCAGCTATTTGACCATTAGCCATGGTAATATTACCTTGCGAAACTCGGGCGGTTGCTTCGTCCACTTGGCCGGCCATGGCGTGGTACAACAGAATATCTGTTATCTCTTCCTTGCTAAAGGCATCGGCGATGTTGTCGGCGTCCAATTCTAACTTGGCGAAAGCCTCATCGGTGGGGGCGAAAACGGTCCACTCACCGCCAGACAGGGCGCCAGCTAAATCGGCATAGACCACTGCTGCCACCAATGTTGTAAAGCGGCCGTCTGCAATGGCAATGTCGACGATGGTATTGCCAGTGGGCACAGCTGCTTCGGCCTCTTCCGCTTCAGCCTCTTCGACAACCATCACCTCGTCAGCAGCACCACCAACGGCAACTTCCTCGGCAACAACGGCTTCTTCGACTGCTGCTTCAGCAACCTCATCTCGCGGCCAGGGCGGCAGAATGACGGTATCGACCACATGGATGATGCCGTTTGAACCGAAGATGTCGGCGATGATGACTTTCGAGTCATCGTTGACGTACAAGTCACCTTCGAATTCCTTCAAGCCCGCCTTTTTTCCATTGGCCATGGTGATGTCACCTAACGAGCCTAAGGCAGCCGCTTTATCAACTTTGCTGTCCATAGCATGGTATAACAGGATATCTGTTATTTCTTCCTTGCTAAAGGCATCGTCGATATTGTCGGCGTTCAAATCCAGCTTGGCAAAAGCATCATCGGTGGGGGCGAAAACTGTCCACTCGCCACCCGACAAAGCCTCAGCCAGACCCGCATACGTCACAGCAGCAACCAATGTCGTAAAGCGACCATCTGCAACGGCTATATCTACAATCGTACTCTCATGCATGTCGGCTGATACAACTGGCACAGCCAGGATGAGTATCAATACGACCACTAACAAACTACCTACTACTCGATTCATTTTGCTTTTCATTGTTAATCTCCTTTAGAGAACTAAGGTTTGGGGTGCGCACATAGTCACATAATACACCTTGTACAGATATTGTCAATGTAATGTAGAAATACGTAGGCGATATGTTAATCTCCTACTCATTTTTATTCACCGGGAAAAGCGTGATAGCTAAGCGCAGAGCCTGATTGCACCGACGAAAAAAGTCGGTATCAAGCCGGGGATTTTCGTTCCATCGAATAATACAAGGTCAGGAAACGGTTCTGCCCAAAATAAAACCGGTGATCAGTCCTTAATTGCCCGTTCTGGACATAAACGTCGATCTCCTCCCCCATCGTCGGCAGCTTGAGGATCGTCAGCGATCCATCTTCGTTGTCGATATCGGTCAGGTAGTGACCTGTAAAATCTGATCCCGTATCATGGGTCTTCAAGAGCAGGCCATCTCCCCTGTTATTGAAAGGCTTAAGTGTGGCCGTAAAATTAGCTTCCGGCAATGGGAAGCCGACGCTGACGTAGCCCAAGCCATCATACCGTACCACGGTGTAGATTCCCACGTAGATGGCTTCCCCCGAATCTTCATAAGCCCTGATCCAGCCCCTTAGAGTTTCGATGTGATCGGCTGTTACTTCATCGGCCCTTCTATCACTTTTACTTGTTGACCCGTATTCGATGGTGTCGATGTAACTGACCATCCCTCGATGAGCTTCTTCCATATTAAAAGGAAGATTCGCCTGCCCGATCTGCTGGGCAATGAAGTTTTTGAAGAACCAGAAGAAGGGTTTTATGAGAGGGTTCCATTTTGGCTCAATTGATAACTTGAACCGGGAGGTGTGCTCATAAAATTCCCGGATGAGCGGGGCCACCTGGACCGGATCGAAGGTGGGTCCTCGCAAGCTATCGAAGCTCTCCACGATGCCGATATCGGGCTTGTTGCGCTTGAAGCTGCCATCGCTGTCGCGGGCCAGATTGGCCATGTATTCGGCGCCGATATATTTGGTGCGTGCCTCAAAGGGCACGACATAGCGTGCTTCCTCGGCCGGCACGTGTTCGCCGGTGAATTGCAAAGGCGCCGACTCCCGGAAGAAGAGCAAAAGTAAAAGGCGGTAGAGTAACGTCACGCTGCCGCCGACGATGGCGGCGTTGGGATCGATGCTGAGTAACCCAACCAGTAAGCCAAAACCAAAACCAACAGCCAGGCCAAGAAGCAGCTTCCGCGGTCCCAACCCGGCCAGGCCAACCAACAAGCCCATGGCCAGGCTTAACAACAAGACATTTTCGATGACAAAACTCAGGATAACCGCCCCGGCCGCGCCGACGATGGTGGAGCCGATCAGGCGATGCCAAAGTGGTTTGAGCCCGGCTGGCTTCCGCCGCACGTCGGTGATGGCTTCGACCAGGCCAAAATAGAGCCCCCCTAAAATGGCGCCAATCAGGGTGCCGTCCGACCCGGCGAAGCTATAGCCGATGAGGGCCCCGCTGGCACCACCTATGAAGGCCCCGGTGATGCCCGCAGCTAGGGGATTCGACGGTTTACGTCGGCCAACTTGAGCGCTCATCGTCTTTCTGAATTATTCCAAACCGGCCGCTTGGAAAGCCGCCTGCACGATCTCTTGGGCTTCGGCCTGGATTTGTTTCAGATGCTCTGGCCCGAGAAAGCTTTCGGCATAGACTTTGTAGATCGCTTCGGTGCCAGACGGCCGGGCGGCAAACCAGCCATTTTGGCTGGTCACTTTCAACCCGCCGATGGCCGCTCCATTGCCCGGGGCGTGAGTTAGCTTAGCCACGATGGGCTCACCAGCCAAATTGCGGGCCCCGACCATCTCCGGCGCCAGGTTCTTCAGTGCTGCTCTCTGCGCTGTGGTCGCCGGTACATCCATTCGCTCGTAGATGGGGCTGCCGAACTGGCCTTCCAGGGCCTGGTAGTGCTGGCTCGGATCCCGCCCGGTGGTGGCTGTGATCTCAGCCGCCAGCAGATCCATGATGATGCCATCCTTATCCGTCGTCCATACCGTGCCCCCCTGGCGGAGAAAGGAAGCCCCGGCGCTTTCCTCGCCCCCGAAACCATACGAGCCGTCGATCAGCCCCTCCACGAACCATTTAAAGCCTACCGGCACCTCAGACAAGGTCCGATTCAGGTCGGCTGCCACCCGGTCGATCATGGAGCTGGACACCAGGGTTTTGCCCACGGCCGCATCCGGACGCCAGCCTGGCCGGTTTTGGAAAAGATACCAGATGGCCACGCTCAGGTAATGATTGGGATTCATCAGCCCGGCGCTTTTGGTCACGATGCCATGCCGGTCGTAGTCAGGGTCGTTGCCGAAGGCGATGTCAAACTGGTCCTTCAGGCCGATCAGGCTGGCCATGGCGTAAGGCGAAGAACAATCCATGCGGATCTTGCCATCCTTGTCCACCGTCATGAAGGAAAAGGTAGGATCCACATTTCGATTGACCACCTCCAGATCCAGGCCATACATCTCGGCAATGGGATCCCAGAAGGCAATGCCAGACCCGCCCATGGGGTCGACGCCGATCTTGAGACCAGCCCCGGCGATAGCCGCCATGTCGATCACATTTTGCAGGTCAGAGACATAAGGCCCGATGTAATCAAGCTCATGGGTGGTGCTAGCCTGCAGGGCCTGCCTAAAGGGCAGACGTTTGACCTCTTTTAGGCCATTTTGCATGATCTCATTGGCCCGATCCTGGATAAGACCAGTCGTTTCTGTCCCGGCCGGCCCGCCTTCCGGGGGATTATATTTAAAACCGCCATCGCCGGGCGGGTTGTGCGATGGGGTGATGACCACGCCATCAGCCAGGCCTGCACTCCTGCCCGCGTTGTAGGTCAAGATGGCCCGGGAGATGACCGGCGTGGGCGTATAGCCCAGGCCACTCTGGATCATGATCTCCGTCTCGTTTGCGGCGAAGACCTCCACGGCCGTGGCCAGGGCCGGCTCGGATAAGGCGTGGGTATCCATGCCGATGAATAGCGGGCCGTTTATCCCCTGGCGCCATCTCAATTCACAGAGTGCCTGGGCGATGGCCAGGATATGATCCTCGTTGAAGCTATAATCAAAGGACGATCCCCGGTGCCCCGAGGTGCCAAAAGCCACCCGGTGGGCCAGTTCGCCGGGATCCGGCTTGTAAGTATAGTAAGCAGACACCAGCCGGGGAATGTTCGGCAACAGTTCCCGGGGAGCCGGCCGGCCAGCTAATTCATGCAACGACATGGGTCCTCCTATCCCAACGTATCTACATTATTTAGATCCTCAAAGGCCTTTCTTAAACGGGCTTTGAAGGAATCTTCGCCCTTTCTCAGCCAGGCCCGGGGATCATAATACTTCTTGTTGGGGCTGTCAGGCCCGTCGGGATTGCCGATCTGGGATTGCAGGTAGCCTTCATTGGCCTGGTAATAGTGCCGGACACCATCCCAGAAGGCCCATTGCAGATCCGTATCGATATTGAATTTGATGGCCCCGTAGGAGACGGCTTCGCGAATCTCATCCACGCTGGAGCCGGAACCGCCGTGGAAGACGAAATTAATCGGCTTTTCTTCTGTGCCAAACTTTTCCTGAACGTATTGCTGCGAATCCCGCAATATTTTCGGCTTTAGCTGCACGTTGCCCGGTCGGTACACGCCGTGAACGTTGCCGAAGGCGGCCGCGATGGTGAAGCGGTCACTCACCTTCAACAGTTCTTCGTAAGCATAGGCCACTTCTTCCGGTTGGGTGTAGAGGCGCGAGCTCTCCACTCCTGTATGGTCGACGCCATCCTCCTCGCCACCGGTGATGCCCAGTTCCAGCTCCAAGGTCATGCCCATCTTGCTCATGCGTTCCAGATATCCCTTGCATATCTCGATATTCTCCTCCAGGGGTTCTACCGATAGATCTAGCATATGGGAGCTGTAAAGCGGGATGCCATGGACTGCATAAAACGACTCGCCGGCTTCCAGCAGCCCATCAATCCAGGGCAGTAGTTTTTTGGCACAGTGGTCAGTGTGCAGGATGACCCGGGCGTCATATCGGGCAGCCATCTGGTGGACGTGGTGGGCGCCCGAGATAGCTCCGGCGATGGCCGCCTGCTGGCCCTCGTTACTCAGACCTTTACCGGCGAAGAACACGGACCCGCCGTTAGAAAACTGCAAGATTACCGGCGCGTTCACCTCCCGCGCCGTTTCCATGACCGCGTTGACGCTGTCGGTGCCTATGACATTCGCCGCCGGCAAAGCAAATTCATTGGCTTTTGCGTAGGCAAACACCTCCTGTACTTTCTCGCCGGTAACCACCCCGGCTGGGACTTGATCTTTCAGTGCAGACATTGATTAATCTCCTTTCCTCAAATCTACATGGGCCTTCATTCCATCTATTTTCTTTATTGTATCGAATTATCCTTAAATCAAACACCGTCGCTCGGTCACCCCAACCAAACCGTAACCGTTCGGTATCGAACCCGTTTCCGCAGGCCACCCCCAATCCCTATAAACTATTACCATCAGGCGAAAATGCCGAAACATGGTGATCCTTCATGTGAAGGTCTTAATGGTTCATTCGGGAAATAAATAAAGCTAGCATAACGAAGAATTAAACACTCTTAGCTCCGAATGAAGCTTGCGGAATGAGGAATCCCTGAGTCCTCACAAAGAAACTACATTGAAATATTGTGAAGCCTATAGGGATTTCTCCCTTCGGTCGAAATGACATGATGCGCATTCATCCAGTTCAAACATCTATGAAATGAACCACTTAACATGATGGGCATTTATGAGAACAAAATGTGACGGATGCCTGAAATGTAAGCTCCCTCATTTTATAGAGCGAAAGTCGATGGTAACTTGTACTTCAAATTGGAGTAACAGACTATGTTGAATATTTTGCCTAAACAACTACAAACCAGATCCATTCCGCGAATCGCGCTGGTCGGCGTCATCGCCCTGGTGGCCATCATTTTGGTGATCCTCACCAACGGTGAGGCCGTTTCCGGTGGTGGGTCGTCCCCGGCCGGTGAGGCCGCTACCGGTTTAGGCGGCCAATCGCTGGCCGTTCTGGCGCTGCTCGCCTTCGTCGGCGGCGTGGTCAGCTTCGTCTCCCCCTGCACTCTACCCATCCTGCCGGCTTACTTCGCCTTCGCCACCCAGAGCGGCCGCAGCCGGATCGCCGTGAATACCGTGGCCTTTATGTTGGGCGTGGCCCTCATGTTCAGTTTGTTAGGCGCCAGCGCCTCGGCCCTGGGCCAGCTTGTCATTCAAAGCCAGGAGCTATTATTGCTCTTTGGCGGGGCCATCGTCATGCTCTTTGGCGTGATGAGCCTGCTGGGCAAGGGATTTACCGGCGTAGGCAATAAAAGTAACGCCACCGCCAACACCGGCGCCCGCGGCTCCTTCGTCTTCGGCTTGACCTTCTCCCTGGGCTGGTCAAGCTGCGTCGGCCCCATCTTGGGCGTCGTCCTGACCCTGGCTGCCTCCACCGGCAACGTCGCCCGGGGCATGCTCTTACTCTTCATCTACGCCATCGGCTTGGGACTGCCCCTGATTATCGTCTCCACCTTCTTCGGTCGGGCCAGCCGTAAGAGCCTCTTCTGGCGCACCTTGAAAGGCAAAGGCTGGTTCGTGAACTCCCACTTGATCGCGGTGGCCGTTATCTGGGCTCTGGCTCTGTGGCGGGTCCTGGTCTCTTTTAGCCAGTACGGCTTTGAAAACCTCAGCTTCTTCGCCGGTCAGCAGTTCACCCCGGTACACGAGTTCGGCATCCTGGCCATCGTCCTGGCTGGCGCTGCCCTATGGGTCTTTTCCAAAACCGGCGATCGCCGCACCACCTTGCAGCTCCATTCAACCCAGTTGTTCAGCGGCGTCTTGTTCATCTTCATGGCCATCCTGATGCTCAACGGCACCCTGGCCGAATTCAACGCCCTGATCCCAACCGACCTGGCTATCTGGTTCTCCAGCGTCGAAGACCAACTCATCGCCCTCTTCAGCTAAATCACAATTCAAACTCAAGCTCCGCTTGGGCATTCACATTTCACAATTCACTATTCACAATTCACCATTAGATTGGAGTACAAAATGTCTACCCAAAACGCAGAACTAACAAATCAAGAAACTCAGGAAACAGGTAAATCCGGCCGCAACCCAATCATCCTAGCCGGCGGCCTGGTCATCCTCGTCGGCGCCTTCCTACTTCTCATTTTCGGCGGCGCTCTATTCGGCGATAACGACCAAGCGGCCGGACAGGTTGTGGCCCAGCAGCCGGCCACCGGCGCCGTCCAACTGCCCACCGGTGGCCCGCCCTTACAAGTCGGCGACCAACCCTACGAATTCGCCTTACAGGGCCTCGACGGCCAGACGGTCACCTTGAGCCAGTTCATCGGCCAACCCATTCTGGTCAACTTCTGGGCTACCTGGTGCGGCCCTTGTCGCATCGAGATGCCGGAGATCCAGGCCGTCTGGCAAGAGTACCGGGACGACGGCCTGGTGGTGCTGGCCCTGGACCAGGACGAATCTGCCCCGGAGGTGCAGGCCTACTTTGACGAACTAGACCTCACCTTCACCCCCTTGCTCGACGAGGGTAGCGACACCGCCCAAAACTTCGGCCTGCAAGGCACCTTGCCCGCCTCCGTCTTCATCAACCCCGACGGCGAGGTAAGCGTCATTCATCGCGGCGTCATGACCCGGGGCCAGCTCGACACCTTCCTGGCCGAGACCTTGCCAGAGGATATTCAATCCTGAGAACTAAAACGTAATGGAGTAATTCGTAAAACACGTGACGTGAGGCGTGACAAAAACGCAACATCACGTTTCATCCATCACCAGACCCTATTCATTCACAATTCGCAATTCACAATTCACAATTCACTATATACGGAGATATATCATGAAAAACTACACTAAACGATTACCCTTTTGGCTTATTTTGAGCCTCTTTAGCTTGATCGTCCTGACCGCCTGCAGCACCCTGGTTGCCGGCGGTGGCGTGGGCGTTACCTTGGACGAAGAGGAACCGGCCGCCCTACTGGACGAACTGGAATCCGACTTATCAGCCGAATCTGCGGCCGGTTCCCAGGCTGATGCAACAGAAGCCCCCGAGGGTGAAGGCCAGACCAATGGCGTGACCATTTTGACCGAAGACGATCGTTCCGAACGACTGCGAAGTTTGACCCGGGCCTGGAATACCAATTTTAACCTTCATTCAGTGCCCTACGACGAGTTACTGTCCGGCGGCCCACCCCGCGATGGCATCCGCTCCATCGACGATCCCAAATTCATCACTAATGACGAAGCGTCCGAATGGCTGGCCGACAACGAGCCGGTCATCGCCCTGGAGATCGACGACGACGCCCGGGCCTACCCCTTGCAGATCATCACCTGGCACGAGATCGTCAACGACGAGGTTGGCGGCGTGCCGGCCGTGGTCACCTTCTGCCCTCTTTGTAACTCCGCCCTGGCCTTTGACCGCCGCGTAAATGGCCAGGTCTTCGAATTCGGCGTCTCTGGCCTGTTGCGCAACTCCGACCTGATCATGTACGATCGCACCACTGAAACCTTGTGGCAGCAATTCACCGGTGACGCCATCGTCGGTGACCTCACCGGCCAGCGTTTGACCTTCCTGCCCACCTCCATCGTCAGCTTTGCCGATTTCCGCGCCGCCCATCCCGATGGGCAGGTCCTGTCCCGGGACACCGGCTTGCGGGCCAGCTACGGCTCCAATCCCTACGCCGGTTACGACACCTACGATCACGTCCTCAGCTCTGGCGGCAACCTGCCCCTCTTCCAGGGCGAGATTGACGGCCGGCTAGCCCCAGCCGACCGGGTGGTCACCGTCTCCTTGGACGAGGTCGGGGTTGACATCGCCTACCCCGTGACCCTCTTAGAGCAGCTCCACGTGGTCAACGACACACGCGGTGACCAGGACCTGGTACTCTTCTTCACCCCCGGCACCGCCAGCGCCTTAGGCGCTCGAGTCATCGCCGAGGCCAAGGATGTCGGCGCCACTGGCGTCTTCGATCCCAACCTCGACGGCCAGAAGCTAACCTTCAGCTTTGACGGCCAGGACATCGTCGACGACCAGACTGGCAGCACCTGGAACATCCTAGGTCAGGCCATCGAAGGCCCCTTGGCTGGCCAGGAACTCCAGCCCATCGTCCACGGCGACCACTTCTGGTTCTCCTGGGCCGCCTTCAAACCCGACACCATCATCTTCCAGGGCTAAAGACCATTCTCCTCTCACGAAAAAGGCGGCTGGCCGGACTCGTCCCACCAGTCGCCTTTTTTATATCCCTAATTGTGTCACGTGTTATAATGCCTCAAGAAACACTTCGTTTTGGAGACATCATGCCTCAGATAAGCCGTTTCTTCGGAATTATTATCTACATGTATTTTAACGACCATCATCCGGCTCATTTCCATGCAGTTTATGGCGAATACGAAGCCGTTTATATCATTGACACATTGGAGATACTTAGGGGTAACCTACCCAGACGAGCACATGGAATGGTTATGGAATGGGCATCTTTATATCGTTACGAACTTAAACAGAATTGGGATCGAGCCCAACTAATGGAACCGCTCGAACCTATTAAACCATTGGATTAGATGAGGAAAACAGTTATGGATTCATTAGGTAGATTGGTGCGTGTACGAAAGGCAATACCGCTGGAAGCGTATAACATACGACTTGAATTTGAAGATGGATCGGCGAAAGAAGTGGACCTTGAGCCCTTCTTGCATGGCCCGATCTTTGACCCGGTGCGAAAAGATCCCGACTTCTTTAGGCAGGTGAAAATCGAGGGGGGTACAATCGTTTGGCCCAATGGAGCCGATATCGATCCGGATGTCTTATACTATGGTTTAAAGCCGGCCTGGATGGAAAAGCCCGAACACATTGAGGGACTTCAATAGAGGCTCATATGCATCGGCGCTACAATGCCACTATCACCGAGATCTATCGCGTTATCGATTTCAAACTGCTCGGCGACTATACTATCCGTATTAAGTTTAACGACAATACGGAACAGGTCGTAGACTTTGAACCTATTCTTCAAGGACCGGTTTTTGGACCAATACGCGATCCTGAACTATTTAGAAATTTGAATCTCAACAAGTTGTTCGGTACGCTAGAATGGCCCAACGGCGCAGACATCGATCCATCAGTTCTGCACGACTAGCCTGATCATGTGGACGCGATTATCCGGCGGCGACAAAAACTGTTATCCACGGCCAGTAAGTAAATCCTTGGGAAACCCCTAAACCGCCCCCACCTCCTCCCTGGGACCGCGGGCTTCCAGCCCGCACAGAATAAGACTTCTGCAACAAGCTGAATGTAATTCATACCATCCCCTCCATCTCTCCTTCTCCGCGTCCCCTCAATCCCCGATCCCCAGCCCCCAAACCCCGGCCCCAACGCAAGGTGTGGAACAACCTAATAGACAGGTATGGAGAAACAATGTTATAATGTCCTTTGCGCGTGCATGATAGCGGTTGTCCGCTTTATGTGGGAAGAAAAGGGTCAAATATTGCCATTAGAACGAACCTGCTCGCTAAACCACCATTTTGAATAATTCGTTCTTTGAGGTGTGGCCTTAACACCAAGTTGAGTGTGGTATTCACTGGTTACCTGACGGCTCTTTGTCTAAAGAGAACTTAAACGGTTCGTCAGCTAACAACTTTAGGCCAGTCGAAAAAGGGGGTGATAACTTGGGAATGATCTGAGCCAGGAAATAGGTTTTTTTGAAGGACAACGCCTGGCTTTTGTAGGAAGCAGCATTGTCCAATGCAGGTGCAAGAAGAGGAGCTTAATGCACCAATCAAGGAGGAAGCGATGAAAAAGCTTACATTATTTCTGCTCCTGGTGGTGATTTCCTTCACCGCCTTTAGCGCCGGCCAATCGGCCGACGCCCAGTCCGAAAGCCCGGAGCCACTGTTGAAAATGGTTACCATAAAAGCCGAGTCCCCAGGCGCGGTAAGAAAATTAGCCCGGATGGGCATTGATATCGCCGCCGTGCGAAAGGGTCCGGTAGTAGAGAAAAAGCAGGGTCTTCCCGTCCAGACCTACCAGGTGGAAGCAGTGCTCTCAAAACGTGACGAAGAGAAATTGGGGCGTGAGGGATTCAGTTGGACTGATGTGCCAGGCAAGGGGCCGGCCAAGAAGATCGGTGAACCGTACGACGTGTATCACAGCTTCGATGAGCCCATTACCGGCATCAAAGCCCAATTGCACCGAATACATAGCACCTATCCGCACCTCACCCAACTCAAAACAGTCGGCCACAGCATTCAA
>Ga0209536_100005465_pt1 | contig 19726 bp, 17 predicted proteins | sample DeeMarSeWOR28_12_FD_187461 | JGI IMG/M metagenome (GOLD analysis project Ga0209536, IMG submission 187461) | Marine sediment microbial communities from White Oak River estuary, North Carolina - WOR-2-8_12 (SPAdes) (version 2) | ecosystem: Environmental > Aquatic > Marine > Intertidal zone >...
CGGAACCAGCACAATGGCATCCGGGGGCAGAACAGCCGTCAGCAGCTTTCGAATGACTTCGGCATTGGGATAGGCCAGCGCCTCGTTATCAAACTTCCAAACCTCCGCACAGGAGGCAGTCAACTGATTGCAGACCGTATCCAAATCGGCACCGGACCCGGTAACGATTGCCGTTGCCGCACCATCCGGGAGGATTTTTTGGGCGGCTGAAATAAGTTCTAAAGCCGTGTCATCGGCAACCCCATCCTTATGTTCAATATATGCGAAAACCTGTGCGGCCATTATTTAATTCCTCCTTTGGCTTTTAATAGGTCAATCAGTTTTTCGGCAATCTCTTCATTGCTGCCTTCAAGAATTTCAGCGCCTTCGCCCATCTCCGGAATAAAATAATCGATCCGTTTAACTTTGGCGCCGGATTCACCCACTTGTGCCGGGTCAATGCCAAGATCAGAAGCGCCCCATATCGGTATGTCCACCGAAGCAACTTTGCGGATGCCGCGAATCCCGACATAACGGGGCTCGTTGATACCGGTTTGGATTGAAAGCACACAGGGAAGTGCAATCTCGTTGATTTCCTGATTGCCACCTTCGATTTCCCGGCCGACTTTAAGCTGGCTGTCGCTTAAAACTTCGATGGCGTTTACCACCGATGCATAGGGCACATCCAGCATGGCGGCCAGCATACCGCCGATTTGGCCGGCACCATCATCCGCCTGGGCCCCGGTCAGGATCAGGTCATAATTCCCCTTTTCGGCCACCGCCTTCAAAATTGCGGCAACGGCTTTTCCATCCGATCCCTCAAAGGCATCATCGGACACCAGAATGCCATTGTTGGCTCCCATGGCCATTTCCCTTCTGACGACCTCTTCAGACTCCTCGTCCCCTACAGAAACCACCGTCACCGCACCACCTGCCTTGTCGACAAGCTGAATGGCCTCTTCGACCGCATAATTGTCCCACTCGTTTACCGAGTAAACCAGATCATCGCGCTCGATATCGGAACCGTCGCGGTTGGCCTCGATCTCATTTTCAGCGGTGTCGGGAACCCGTTTAACACAAACCAGAATTTCCATGCTTTTCCTCCGGAATCTCGTTAATCGTTATGAGTAATTGGTTATTGTTTAACAAAGAACAGAAGTAGGGCGGCCCTCTGTGGCCACCGTTTCTCGGCCGGCACGGAGCCGGCCCTGCTTCTGTCATCCGCCCTCTGATATCTGACTTCTGTCCGCTGTAATCAAATGCCTGGAAATAAGCTCAGTCAGATCCAATGCTTCCATCTGTCCTTCCAGACCGCTGACTTTGATGGCATCTTCAAGGTTGACCAGACAGAACGGGCAGGCGGTTACAATCACATCGGCTCCAGCCTTTTCGGCCATCTGCACCCGCAACACCCCCATGCGCTGGTCTTCTTCAGGTTCATAAAAGAGCATCAGTCCGCCGCCGCCGCAGCAAAAGGACCGGTCCCGGCAGTCTTCAGACATTTCAACCCGCTTGATTCCGGGGATCGAATCGATGGCCCAGCGGGGGTCATCGTAGACATTGTTGTGCCGCCCCAGGTAGCAGGCATCATGATAGACATAAATTTTTGAAGCATCTTCAACCCCTTTGAGTTGAATTTTACCCGATTTTACACTGCGCAAAATTGTCTGGCTGATATGCTCCACCGGTGGAAGATCGTTATAGTCCTTTTTTAAAGCATTGAAGGCATGCGGATCGGCGGTCACAATGCGTTGCGCACCCGAATTTAGGATGGCATCCGTATTTTGATCCCTCAAATCCTGAAACAGCATCTCTTCGCCGAAGCGCCTGGCTTCATGACCGCTGTCCTTTTCAGCTTTACCGAGAATACCGAAATCAATTTCAGCCGCATTTAGAATGTTGGCGGTACAGCATGCAATTTCCTGCATGCGGTCATCAAATGAAGAAATACTGTCCACAAAGTACAGGGTTTCTGCCGTAGCACCCTTTTCAAGAATTTTGGCACTGCAGCCTTCCGGAAGCGCCGTGGCCCAATCCGCGCGCTTTCTCTCCATCTTGCCCCAGGGATTGCCGCGCTTTTCAAGTGAACCCAGCGGCTTTTGCAGCGATTGGGGAACCAGCCCTTCATCGACCATGCCGCGCCTCAAATCCACCATCTTGTCGATGTATTCAATGCCCAGGGGGCATTCCTGTTCACAGGCCCCGCAGGTGGTACATGACCAGATTTCATCCTCATCATAAATATCACCGATCAATGGTTTGGCCGCTGCACCGTTGTTGCCGATCAGGGGATAATGTTTAAAAGCATAATCGCGACCCTTGATGGAAATAAATCGCGGCGACAGCGGGCGCCCGACGGCATTGGCCGGGCAGCGGTCTGAACAGCGGCCGCAATCCGCACAGGTATAGAAATCAAGGATATGCTTCCAGGTAAAATCCTCAAAAACTTTGACGCCAAAAGAATCCAACTCATCGAGTTGCTCATCTGAAATGCCGTAGCGCACCGGCTTGACATTGCCTTTTTCAACCCGCATGAAAAATACGTTGAAAATGGAGGTAATCACATGGAAGTGTTTGCCCAGCGGCAGAAAGCACAGGAAAAAGAAAAAGGTCACATCATGGATGAAATAGGTGGTCAGATGCGTATTCTGCAAAGCTGCCATCGAGGAACCGCTTAGCATATGGCTGAAAAACCAGGCAAGGCTCAGCGGGGCCGGGAACTCGGCATGCACACCTTTTTGGATTTGAGCAGCGACCAGACTGGCTTCAAACAAGCTTTCCGAGATCATCAGGGTCGAGATCAGGCCGAGGACAAATATCGCTTCAGCGGTATGATCTTTTCCGTAATGGGGCGGCACAGCATATCGCTCGGGTTTAAAAATTCCCCTGCGGATGGCGGCGATGACACAGGCAATTAAAACCCAGGTGGCCGCGTAATCTTTTAATACGCTGTAAATCTGGCCGAAAACGCCGCTGAATCCGGGCAAAACAAAATTTTCGGAAAAACCCAGTATGACCAGCTGGGTTGAACGTGCGCCCAGAATAATAAAGCCGGCAAATATAAAAATGTGCAACACACCGGCGAGCATATACCGGGGCTGACGCCACTGCGCCAACCAGATTTTTAGAATCAGACCGATTCGTTGCCCGATGCAGCAAAAACGCTCGTCGGGGGCGGCTTTGAAAAGGGGTGTCATCCTGCGAATGATAATGTAGGCAAACAGGGCCGTACCGACAATCGGAATCAGGATGGCAAATACGACTGTCGGAATACCGAAGAACGAGGCGGCGGCCGGAGAAGTCAATGCGGATTCCATTACTTAGGTTTTCCCCCCTTTTGGTAACTCAACTGATCGTTTTCGTGGCTGGAAGCCACTTCCACATCGTTGTGCAGACAGCGGGAACTGTGGGAGCGGCATCTTGCCGCGATTTATTCGCAAGTTTATCGGCGCTTCATAATCGATAGCATTTAAACCAAGGGAGCATGCATATCAAAAATATTACCATCAGGCAATAGTTCTCAACAGGTTCAGAGGTTCAGCGTTCAGAGGTTCAAAGGTTATTTTTATTGCTGGATCGGTATAATCCGTTTTATTGGTTGAATTAGTTAAATTAGTTGAATTTGTTAATTAATAGAACCAATCAAACCAATCCAACGAATGAAACCGTCTTCAAGCATCGTATCTTGAACCTCTGAAACCAGAACCCTGAACCTTGAACCCCGAGCTACTTGCCTCCGAAGGCATCTGCTGAAATATCAACCACCGTCGTGTTGGCCGCCAGAATGACATTCATTTTGCCGAGGCTGACCGGTAAAATCGAATTCGCGAAAAATTCGGCACTTTTGATCTGACCTTCGTAAAAAGCCAGGTCTTTTTTCTTGGCGCCGTTTTCCAGATTTTGGGCCGCCAGGGTCGCCCGCCACAACAGCAGCCAGGCAAAAACCACATCTCCGGATACCTCCATAAAGGGATAAGCGTGGGCAAAGGCGTTCATGCGGGTATCGATTGACAGGGCCGCTTGACCGATATGCAACATCACTTCGCCCAGTTTATTGACCGCTTCCTCCACGCTGCCGGCAATATGCTCCAGGTTCGAAATCTTCTTGGCGGCAGCCAATGTCTGCTGGATCTCTCCTAAAAGATCCATAACCGGCTTGCCTTGATTCATACCGAGTTTACGGGCCAAAAGATCCATGGCCTGAATACCATTGGTCCCTTCATAGATTTGAGTAATACGGCAGTCACGCAAAAGCTGTTCCATAGGGTACTCTTTGATGTAGCCGTACCCGCCGTAAACCTGAACCCCCAAACTGCAGACCTCGAAGGCTTTGTCCGTCACGTAACCCTTGGCGATGGGGATCAACAGATCGATTAAGCCCTGATGTTTGGCCTTATCCGCTTCTTTATCACAGGTCCGAAGGTGGTCCTCGCAGTTTCCGATATAGTATAAGAGGCTGCGCATGCCTTCGACATAGGCCTTCATGGTCAATAGCATGCGTCGAATATCGGGATGTTCGATGATGGAAACCGAGGGGGCATCCTTTTCCTCCGCCTTTAAAAGATGCCTGCCCTGCACCCGCTCGCGCGCATAGTTGACGGCATACGTATAGGCGGAGCTGGCACAGGCCAGACCCTGCAGCCCCACGAGCAACCGCGCCTCGTTCATCATCTGGAACATGGCCCGCATGCCCTTATTTTCCTCACCCAACAACGTGCCGCGACAATTGCCTTTGCTGCCGAGTGACAAAGAGCAGGTCGCATTTCCATGGATTCCCATTTTTTCCTCGACACCGGTACAGACCACATCATTGGGCTCGCCCAGGCTGCCGTCGTCGTTTACCCAAATTTTTGGCACCAGAAACAGCGAGATTCCTTTGGTGCCTTCCGGCGCCCCTTCGATGCGGGCCAGCACCGGGTGAATGATGTTTTCCGCCATATCGTGCTCGCCCGATGAAATAAAAATTTTGTTGCCGGTAATCGAATAGGTGCCGTCGTCATTTTTAACTGCCGAAGTCGTCAACGCGCCCACATCCGAACCGGCTTCGGGTTCGGTCAACAGCATGGTACCGGTCCATTCTCCGGTGAACATCTTTTTTAAAAACAGGTCCTTTTGCTTTTGGGTGCCGAATGTTTGAACCAATCTGCCAGCCCCGTGGGTCAGACCGGGATACATCATAAAGGCAAAATTGGCACCGATAAAATAATCATTGGCCGCTAAGGAAAGACTGGCCGGCATGCCCTGCCCGCCCCATTGCGGGTCATCGGAGAGGGCAACCCATTCACCTTCTTTAAAAAGATCCCAGGCCTTGTGAAATGATTCCGGGACCGTCACATTGCCGCCTTCAAAGCGGGCGCCCTCTCGGTCGCCGTCGATCTGGATCGGCAAAAGTTCTTTAACCGCCAGGTTGCGGGCCTCGGATATGATCAAATCGATGGTTTTTTTGTTAAATTCTGCATACTTCTCATGTTTGCTCAGGTCCGCAACATTTAGTTGTTCATGCAGAACAAAATCAACATCTTTACGATCTGCAATAAATTGTGCCATTTTTGATAATCTCCTCGTTTACATAAAAATTACCGGTCACATTTTTGTGCCGGCTAAATTTAAGGTGTTGAATCGTCACTATGTCCGATACCTTTTATAAAAAGTTCGACCAGTGGATCGGCCATCGAAACCAGATCATATTCCCCATTTGAGTGCAGCCAGGTGTTGATGACTTCATCCACCGCACCGATGATAAAGCGTTTGACCAATCCCACATAGAGATCCTTGCGAATCGTACCTTCCTGCTGGCCCTGCTCGACAATCTCGGAGATGAGATCCCGATACATTTTGGACATTTCTTTAATCTGCGCTTCCGCCAGACGGCTGCTCTGATGGGTTTCAACCTGGTAGACCACCGCCATTTCACGGTTCCGCTGGAATTCTTCCAAATGCCGGTGGATGAGATATCGCAGTTTATCCAGACTGGAATCCGCACGGGCCACTTCCGTGCGAAAAGAATCAAACACCAGTTTCGTTTTATAGTTGAAAAACTGGACCAGAATATCGTCTTTGTTTTTAAAATACAGATAGATGGTACCGTCGGCCACTCCCGCCTCTTTGGCAATCTGGGCAACGGTGGACTGATGAAATCCCTGTCGGGCAAATACCTTTATCGCCGCCGCGAGAATCTGATGATATTTATGATTTTTATCGATCCGATTTGTGGCTGTCCTCACGTTTTGATCCTTTCAAAAACAACAATGAATGAATGTTCATTCATTTTCTATCAAAACTTGATCGGTGGTGTCAAGTGAAAATTTTAAGAATGTGTTGATAAATTTTTGCTTTAATTACAAAATACTAAAAGTGATACAAAATAAAACGATTGATAAGATAACAGATCGTTCGGGACTAAAATAAAATGAGTATATATTCATTGTTAGCAAAAAATCAGCCGATAAAGCTTCCCGACCCTATCTGATCGGTTTTGACCGGTACTTCCCTATTGGCGATTTCCGAATCAAATCGTATTGAGCCGGTGCAGTCGAATTGAAAAGATTCAAAACCGTGGCTCATGAGACAGGACTCAATCAATCCCCGCTGTTGTTTTTTGAAGTGTTCGATTGAGCTTAGAAGGATCATAACCTTTTGAAGGCAGGCGTGATAATATATTTTGGTAGAGTGTCTGGTTCATTGTCGGCGTGCGGCTGAGGATCCAAAGGTACTTCCGTTTCGGCTCACCGACGACGGCCCACTGGTAATCATCATCGAGATCGATGATCCAATAGTTCCCTTTGAACGGCCAGAAAAACCAGACTTTCAGCTTGGCATTTGTCTGATTGTCGCTAACCTCGGCTTTGCCCACAGACTCTTTTAGCGGGCCATCCGGACGACCTTTATGGCAACGGTTCATAATCCGAATTTTACCATCGGTGAGCATGGCGTATTCTGCCGTTGATGCCGTGCAGCCCCTCTGAAACCAGGCGGGATAGCTGGCGATTTCGTACCATTTACCCAGGTATCGATTGAGATCCACCGAATCGACGACTTTAAGCTCAGCTGAATCCGGATGTGCGGTCGCGCTCATCAACACGACGGTTATGACACAACATAAACAGACAATCCGTTTCATGTTCATCTCCGGTCTGCGGTTTGATAAAGATGATGTGAACACCATATCCATCAGGGATAAAAGTCGATGGACTGTATCCAAACTTAATACAGCTCATGGTTGTTGCAAGTTTAACTTTGACGGGCAAAATAAATAACGCGCATGCGACCGCCAGAGGTGCCAGAGCGCACAGTCTATCCGGTTCCAGGGCATACAAATAAACTTGATATTGATCATGCGCGCTAATGATATTTGAATTCTGAAGATCTTTTGTGTATCTAAAGGGGGTGACTCGCTGATACATGCTGAACGCGAATGAAATGATATCCATGCAAAACCAAAAGATATGCGGACAGGATTAAGGCATCCATGAGCTTCAATTTTGCAATCGTTGGCGGTGGTCTGACGGGAACCGCTATGCTTTATCAGATCGTGGAGAAAGTGCGTCGCAACATTGATCCGAGCGCAGTGAAATCTTCCAGGATTAAAATTCAGATATTTGAAAAGCAAGAAACCTTCGGGCCCGGTTTTCCGCATTGTGATCGGAATGTAATGCCCTTTCATATTACGAATATGTGCGCGAAGGACATGGGCATCCGGTCAGGCAACCCTGCGGATTTCCAGGAATGGGTGATCCATCATCAAAATAATCTTAAAGAACGTTGTCCGTGCCTACAGGATGCATCCTTTAACCAGGGGCGCTGCAACCATTACCCCCGCGCGATAATGGGTGCATATCTGAAGGACAGATTCCAGGAAGCACACCGAGAGGCTAAAGCACTGGGCCTGGTCGTCGAGCTCTATTCGCGGTCTGAGGTCATCGATTTAGAGGAGCAACGCGATAAGATCCATCTCACCGTGAAGAACCTTTTATCGGGATCAATTTTTTCATGTATTGCCGACCGAGTATTGCTCGCGACAGGGCATTGGTTTGGGGAAAAAGAACGGAACCATTACTTTTCCTCGCCGTGGCCGGCGAAAAATTTGCTCGAGAGGATTCCGCCGGGCGAAAAAATCGCCGTCATTGGGACCAGCTTAAGTGCCATCGAGGTGGTTTTAACGCTCACCTCAAATGGCCAGTTTGTGCGCGATGATACTGACAAACTGGTTTATGTCCCTCCTCCAAATCCAAGACGATTCGCGCTCTACTCCAGAAGAGGGCTGCTGCCGAAAGTCAGAGGCAAGATGGGTAAATACCGCAACAGGTTTCTGACGCGCGAGAAATTGGAAAGCCTGATCGTCGAAAACCAGGGCAATTTAACGCTTGAAGCCGTATTTCAGTTATTGAATTCAGATCTGGAAGCGGCGTACGGACATGCCATGAATTGGAAAGCGGTTGTAAGCCCGACGAGACCGCCCGCAGAATGCTTACAGCAATATTTGGAAGACGCGATACATGGAGATGGGCCGGATGGAGAACTCATCTGGCAAACCGTGCTTCATCAGTCCTTTGATATGGTTCGAGAGATTTATCTGCGACTATCGCTGGAAGATCGGGAGCGTTTCGATAAAACCTACACCTCGATTTTTTTTACACATGCTGCAACCCAGCCCGCCATCAATGCTGAAAAAATATTAGCGCTTATGAAGTCCGGGCTGGTTGAGGTATTTAATCTGGGAAGAGATTATCAATTTGTCAAAAATGACACAAAAGACGGTTACGAATTTATTTATACGGATTCTAGCGGGAAAACAAAAAGAGATGCTTACCGGTATGTTGTCAATGCACGCGGGCAGGCAAAATCGATTCAGACAGATCCCGCGCCTTTAACGAAAAATCTACTTAAACGGGGCATGGTTCAAATTGAAGAAGCCCAGAGCGTTCAACAAGGCAATATACAAAGCCACCGGTCGGTCAATCAACCGAAAACGAAATTACATACTTACAAAACCGGAAGCATGTGGATCGATCCAAAAACCCACCAGACGATGAGACGCGTGTCTGGCAAAACAACAGCTCAATCGAATGCGATTTATGCGGTCGGTGCCATGACAAGAGGTCAGATAATCGACGCCAGTATGGCACAGGGAATTGTGCAGTCAACCGCCAGGATTGCAAACCGTTTGGTTGATGACTTAAAGCAGATCACGGTGAAACGCAACGGCTGAAAATATCTGGATCAGATTTTGTTGGCCGCATGCGGCATTTTAAGTTTTGGGGCTGACGTTCCCCTTTTTGAAATCGGCTAAACGAGATTGACTTTCTCTTATCATTTAGACTATTGAGAGGGTAGTATTCTACCATGAAACAATTTGGGATGTGCCGCTATGAAGAAAAAAATGCGTGTCATGACGGAAAAACCCCTCAATGCTGAAACGCCGATTGAATCGCTTCGCACCTGGACCACTGATAACGCGGTATTCTTTAAGCGCAATCAGGGTCAGGTGATGCAAAGGCCGATCAAGCTTTCATCGTGGAAGCTGCGCATTGAAGGTCTGGTGAAACACAACCTGACCTTGACCTTTAGGGATATCCGGTGCATGCCGAAAGTGGAAATGGCCAGCACCCTGGAATGTTCCGGTAACAGTCGCTCTTTGCTCAAAGAGAAAGCTTCCGGTAATCCCTGGACGATTGGCGGCGTGGGCAATGCGATCTGGGGCGGCACCTGGCTTAAGGATTTGCTCGCTAAGGCGGAACTTCGAAAAGGTGCCCGACATGTCAGCTTTGAAGGTTCCGATAAGCCGCTTGGATCGGCTGGAATAAAATTTATCCGCAGCATTCCGCTGGAAAAGGCCATTGATTCCACCTTGCTTGCCTACGAAATGAATGGACAACCCCTGCCGCTCAAACACGGCTACCCACTGCGGGCGCTGGCTTTAGGCTGGACGGGCGCCAATTGTGTCAAGTGGCTTCGCAAAATTACGGTGCTTGATCAGCCGCATGAAGGCTTTTTCATGGATCGGGTATACCGCGTTTTCCAGAAAGGCGAAGATCCAAAATCCGGTGAAGTGGTTAAAGACATCAACATTAAATCGATTATTGTGGAGCCCTTAAACGCTGAAACACTCCCGGCTGGCAGGGTACCGATCCGCGGTGCCGCCTATGCCGGCGAAGCCGGTATTAAAGCGGTCGACCTATCGGTTGATGACGGCCAAACATGGCTGCCGGCAAAATTGATCGGCCCTCACGAAACCTATGCCTGGCGACATTGGGAGTATTTGTGGGAAGTTCGGCAAACAGGTGAATTTACCATTATGGCCCGCGCCACGGATAACAGCGGGCGCCAACAGCCTGAGACGGCCCACTGGAACGTGTTGGGCTACGGGAATAACGGCATCCGGGAACATGCCATCGTGGTCCAGATCGCATAAGTCAATCGGAAAATAACCGCGATAGCAGTTCAACGGTGCGTCCGTTCATTGGTTCAACGAATGAATGCTTCTAAAAAGGAGCCAGCGTATGGCAGAAGAGAACTTGTTAATGGTCAACATCTCAGGGCCTGATCGTCCCGGAATTATAGCTGCTTTTGCGAAAGTCCTGCAAAATAAACAAATTGAAATAAAGGACATCCAACAGGCTTCGCTGCTGCAAACCATCGGACTGCACCTGTTGTTAAAATTTGAAGCGGCGAATCAATCCAAAGACAGCGCCATCAAAGACCTTCTTTTCGAGGCCAATCAGCTCAATCTTACACTCAATTTCCAACTGGTTGCGCCGGATCAAATTAAAAGAATAGACTTTCGCAAACGACTGGTCCTCACCTATTTCGGCGATACACACGCCATCGCTGATCTATCAAACGTGCTGGCAGAGGAAAATGCAAATATCGAGATGTTATTCAGCCAAACGCATCACGGCGCCCGTTCTTTTGAGATGATTGTAGACATCGTCGGGGTCGAAAATCTAGACCGTCTGAAAAGCCGCATGATGGGAAAAAGCCGCGATTTAAATGTTGATCTATCCGTTCAAAATATGGTTGCACATCGCAAAAACAAGCGCATGATATGCTTTGATATGGACAGCACCCTGGTGGCAATGGAGGGCATTGATGAAATGGCCCGCAAAATGGGTGTCCATCGGGAAGTTGCCAGAATCACGGATAAGGCGATGCGCGGCGACTTTGATTTTGAAGAATCTCTCAGGCAACGGGTGGCCATGCTCAGGGGTCTGCCACTAGCAGATGTGATGGAGATCAGAAATCAAATGACGCTTTCCCAGGGGGCGGAGGAGCTTTTAACAACCCTCAAATGGCTGGGGTTCAAACTCGGCATCGTTTCCGGAGGATTCGATATCTTCGCCGACGGGTTGAAGGAAAAATTCAATCTGGATTTTGCATTTGCCAACCGCTTGGAGATCGAAAACGGCAGCCTCACCGGAAAGGTTCAGGGGGATATCGTCACCGCCGCTCAAAAAGCCCGCCTTGTAAACCGAGTCGCATGTGATGCGGGCATTCCGCTGGACCAGGTGGTCGCCGTCGGCGACGGTGCCAATGATGCATTAATGCTGACCCAGGCAGGTCTGGGAATTGCCTACAATGCAAAAAAGGCATTGGATCGGGTCGCCAATGTGGCCCTGTCCCACGCGCGTTTCAACCATGTCTTTCATCTTCTGGGCATCACGGAAGATGACATCGAGGAGGCGATGTCCTGTGCCGCGGTCTAAATGTCCTCCAACACGGACAGCTTGAAATCGATTAAACGTGAATTTTTGTCTGAAATGGGGTGCCTCACCCAAAAAAGGCGCGGATTTACAGAACCGCGCCTTGCGAGTGTCCTAATTACGGATCGGCCTGAACCGTGTCATCATTAGAATTTGGTGGCATTTACTTGATCGGATAAGACTTACATTCCTCCGACAGCCGGGGACAACCCAACCTGGTCCCCGTCGAATAGGACCGCATCCAAATCGACTATCCGACTGTTTACAAAGGCAATCTTTACGTCTTCTCTGGCAATCCCCGCGTGGTCAATCAGATCCTGAACGGTTTGACCGTCCGTCAAATCATATGGAGTGCTGTCTTTATAATCGCATGCGTCTATATCGACCAGAGTCGAAAAACATTTTAAATTTACTTTCATGATTATCTCCCATTTTTTTTATTGAGATCAATTTTGTATGATAGGAGCAGGGTAATCACGTATTCATTTTTTGCAATAAAAAATCCGAAGCGCAACATAAGGGATAACACCTGTCGCTCGGTACGCCGCAAAAGATTCGGCAACGCCTTTTTCTGTTTGAGCTTGTCCGGAGTGTCGACCGTACTTATCGTAGGGTGTCGATTGTTTCTGGAGCCGCATACCCAAATTCGGTCTGCTGCTCATCCCTTAATAATCACCTAAACATAAACCGGCAGGCTATCAATGACGAATTCCATTCAGGCGAAATCCCGTGGCGCCCTTTACGGCCTGTGCATCGGCGATGCACTGGCGATGCCCGTTCACTGGTATTACAATCGCCAGGCACTTTATCAGGATTATGGCCGGGTGACGGACTACTTGGCACCTCGCAACCCGCACCCGGACAGCATTCTCTGGCGTTCCAGCTACAAGACGCCAAACTCAAAAGGCGAAATTCTGCACGATCAAGCCCCATACTGGGGGCAAAAGGGCGTTCATTATCACCAGTTTCTTAAAGCCGGGGAGAACACGTTAAATGTCATAATTTGCCGGCTGCTCATTGAATCGATAAACCAAACCGGCACTTACGACGCCGACGATTTCCTGAGACGGTACATCGTCTTCATGACCACTTCGGGTAACCATCAGGATACCTACATCGAGGAGTGCCATCGCAATTTCTTCGCAAACTATGCCAGGGGTCTGCCGGCCCACCGATGCGGTGTCGCAGAAAAGCATATCGGCGGCCTGGTGGGAATGGTTCCGGTCGTTGTTTTTTATTTCAATCGGCCCCGTAAAGCCCGTGAGGCCGCTTTGGCCCACCTGGCGCTGACACACCCCGGTTTCAAAATGGAAGCTGCCGGATCATTGTTTATTGATATTTTACTGAAAGTGCTCAATGGCGCCCCGCTGAAAGAAGCCATCATTGAGGAAATTGAAAAACAGCAAAATCCGCTGGTTGGGCATCCATTTATCAGGTGGCTCGATGATCCTGACGATTGGGTCGTGGGTCCGCGCTTCAGCACGGCCTGCTATGTAGAGGACTCAATTCCGGCAGTTGTGTATCTGGCATTAAAATACCACGATGACCCGCAAAATGCACTGATCGTCAATACCAACCTTGGCGGGGACAATGCCGCGCGCGGTGCAGTCCTCGGGGCGCTTCTGGGGGCGTCCGAAGGGATTGAAAAATTTCCACGTCGCTGGATTGATGGGCTTGTTGAGCCGCTGCCGGATATTTTGCACACGTAATATGCTGCTGAGGAAGTTAGATTCAGTGTGCCGCTGAAATTTATGCTGGCGGTCCGACTAACTTTCGCCAAGTTCCTTGATTACCGCTTCGGCGACATGTCGACCGGAAAGCAGGGCCCACTGAATCCCCGGAACGCTTTGGTACTCACCACAAACATAAACACCCGGCATTACCGGTTTTGCTGGTAAGGTGGGGTCCGGCATCGGCGGCGGCTGTGCGGGCAAGGCATGTTCAATGCGGTAGGTTTTCAAATGACGCCATTCTTTGACCACGGGCCCAAACCAGTCGGTTAGCTCTTCTCGCACCACAGATTCAGCGCTCCTGTCGTCTAAGGCTAAATGCCCCAGAAGCACCACGGATATCAGCGCTTCCCCGGCCGGCGCATATGATGGTGCGACAATGCTGGGAACGCTCAGGCTGTTAATCAACCCGGTCCCTTCGCCGTTGAGGATTAGATAGGGATCCTTGATCGGCGCATTTGGGGCTGCAAAATAGAGACATAATTCGCCCTGGGAGACAATCGATGCGGGTTTTCCCAGCAAACGCAGCGTCTGCGGGCCTTCGGCTGCCAACACCACTGCGCGGCATTTGATTGTTTGCCCGGATGTTAAAACCGCACCGCCAGGGTGGATCGATTCGACCCTGGTCCCGATTTGGATAGCCTCCTGAGGCAAACCCTCGGCGAGTTGACTCACGATAGCTCCCATACCCTGGCCGGGCAAAGCGACATTGCCCTCGGCAAAGACGCGCAGGACGTATTTGAACACACGGCTTGATGCCTGGATACCCGGATCCAGGCATACGCCCCCGAAAAAGGGCTTAAAAAATCGCTCAATCATTTTTTCGGAAATGCCCTGGGAGTGCAAAAACTCAAGCGTCGTCATATCCGGGCTCTGAAACAGGCTGGAAACGCTTCCCCGCTTGGCGCTTGAAGCCATCCGAATCATCCGCAGACGGTCTGTAAACGTGCCAATCGGCGCCGTTAGCGAGCTCCAAATGTCCTGGGGACGGCGCCTTGGATCGGCAACGCGAAAAAATCTGCCTCCCTTGCGGATCATTGCCCCCGGAGCAAACGGTTTCAGCTCGAGGCGACGATAGTTTAACTGGCGCCGGGCCTCGGGGTATGCGGTTTGCAACACCTGGAATCCGTGGTTTAATATAAACCCATCCAACACATCGGTTTTCAGGCGGCCACCGATTCGCTGATCGGCTTCAAGGACGACAAAAGACACGCTGTTGTTCATGAGGTGTTTTGCACAGGACAATCCGGCAAGGCCGGCACCGACGACGACAACGTCTACATCTGCTGATTTCATCTAAACCTCCGGTCAAACGGCACCTAAGCGGTTAGCGGTGTCCATGGCCTAAAATGCTGGCCACCTTGTGCTGGTACAAATTCGGCTGTTTGTCTTTGTCAATTCCGCGCAGTTCATCTATTTGCTTATTCAGGGCGAGAAAGGCTTTGGTGATATGCTGATAATCCGAAAAAAAATGCCGCATGTCATCAACTAATGCCGGATCAACAGAGAGAGTTTCGGGAACCCATTCCTGCGGTTTGCCTTCTTTCTGTCGCAAGACGTTTAAATAAATTGCAATGAATTCACTGTAAACGTTAAATACATAATCGGCCAGCTTTTCTGGCAAGGTAGATGTATCTCCCAGTCTTTTTGCGATGATGGCTTCGCAGATATGCTTAATTCGGTTGTCCAGTTTCGATGGTTGCATGGCGTTTTTCTCCAATAACATGGCTTCTAACATGCGGGTTATTTTTTAAGCACACCCATTAGCAACTCATAGATTTCCCGCAATTCTTCACCCGCGGAAGGCGGCGTTTGGCTTTGCCAAATATTTGCCACGACTTCATCGGGCACACCCAGTTGTTCGCACAGCAACCGGGCCTGGTGCCAGGTCGGCAGCCATACCAGTTTTTCAGCAATCGCTTCAATACTGCCGAATATGGCCATAAACCTCGGCAGACTGAGAATAAAATAAATTCTGTGGGGAAATGGAGAGTCGGCTTTGATATGTTTATCCGGATCCCATACGAAGCATCCCACATGCGGTTGCCAGGGAATTCCCAATCGTTTTATTTCGGTTGCCAAACGGCAGATTTTGGTGTCGAATACGACAGGCGCAAGATCTTTTCGCGGGTTAAACGGTATCGGTTTCATTTCAAATCGTTTCTCCTAAAGTCTGCCATTGTAATGATTGACGGTTTAGGTTTTGCCGGCTGAGCTTTTTAACGCGGACTAGATAATCGTTGACAAGCTGCCGGGCGTGAGCGGTTTTAATGCGACGGATCAGTGGAAACAGTCGATCGCAGTCATCCAAAGTCAGCAGCTTGACCGTTCGAATACAGGCGAGCTCGTTGCGAACATGCGGAAACGTTGCCAAATCGGCCGACACTTCTTCCTTTTCAATCAATTTCGAATAAATCAATGATCGGGCTGCCAGCAATGCTTCTTTTAAGGTTCCATCGACTGTTGGATGAAATACATAGGTAAGGGTCAACTGATCACCGGGTCCGAACAGGTGTCCCTTCACGCCAAGGGTTTTCAGCGCTTTATGGGCTAAAAATACGGGTTTTAGTTGAACCGGCTTTGGCATCCTTTTTCTGAGCAAATGGTATAATGAAAAGTGAATCGCACCGGCTTCAATGTAAGCGGCTGACCCTTTTTTCAATTCAGCGGCTAACGCCCGGGCCCGCATGGCGTCACGCAATCGAAATCGGGCCGCATCGAAGCGCGCAAACTGGATGATGGCCCTAATTGCGGCCTGAAATGAGCCGCTCATCACGATCTGATAATAATCTAAGAGTGCTTTGGTGGCATCTCGCTCCGCTGAATATACCTGATAGCGAAGTGATTCCGGCTTCAGTTCATGGGGGCGATGGCCCTGTGAAAAAAAGGTATGAATCGCCAGAAGATTTTGTAAAAACGGCTCCACCTGAACGATTTTCTTCCCATTCCGATGAAGCTCACGCAGTAGGCGACACATGCGGCGGCTAAATTCAGGGTATTCAACCTCGGCCGGCAATAAATAGTCATCAATGGACAGTGAGCCCTGAAGCATTGCTTGTAATCCGTTTGCCGGCGGTTCTTCCAGGAAAATGACATCGTGGCGCTGCATTAAATCCGCGGTTATGCCGATAACTTCCGGCCGATGGATTGAAAATCCGATGGTGATGGGTTTCATTGGCTTTCGTGAGCGCCAAGGTTTTGGCGATTCAAACTACGGTTTCATAAAAGATCTTTACAATAGAGTGTACAGACTTATGATATATCCAATAATGCGCAGTAAATTAGAATTTGCAAACAGAATTCAGTAAAAGGGAGGACGAAATTCAATGGTGAAAGCCTTGGCCGTTATTTGTTCCATTTTTATTATTTTTGCCATTTGTGCCCCCGAGGAGGCGGTGTCAATGGATTTAACGAAGTTTCAGTGGAAAAACCGACTGCTTTTTCTTTTTGCTCCGGATGGCAATTATCCGCTTTTCAAAAATCTACAGAACCAACTCATGGCTCAAAAAGCTGAAGTGGAAGATCGGGATTTGGTTGTTTTTGAAGTGCTGGCACAAGGCCCTTCCCGAATGAACACGACATCTTTAGACCGCCAGCAGGCCGATTCGATACGCGATCACTTTGGCTTACCCCGAAATACATTCAGCCTCATTCTGGTGGGCAAAGATGGCAGCACAAAACTGAAGCGTAATGATCAGGTCGATATCGCAGCGGTTTTTGAATTGATCGACTCGATGCCGATGCGCCAAAGTGAAATGCGGCAGAAAAATCAGTGAATTTGAATTTTCCGTGCAGTGACTGAATTTGCCGTCAACGAAGATGCCGGCTTATTGAAAAACAAAAAATCGACAATTTGAGGAGGGCGAAAGATGGACATGAACCGTTTTTTTGTTGCGGGTGGCAGTTCCGGCATTGGTCTGGAAATTGTCAAAGCGCTTCATGAAAAAGGGAACGAAATCTACGTGGGTTCACGAACCAATGATCCACTGGCCGGCCTCGGCCGCGTGCATCATTTTGCGCTGGATGTGGAGGCGGACCCGCTTAATCTCGAAGACCTCCCAGAAGTGCTGGATGGAATGGTTTACTGTCCGGGAACCATCCGGCTCAAGCCCTTTCAGCGTCTAACCATCGATGATTTTTTAAAAGATCTGCAGATTAATTTTTTGGGTGCGGTGAAGACCATTCAAGCCTGCTTAACCCGTCTAAAAAAATCTAAAACCGGCGCCGCTGTTGTCCTCTTTAGCACGGTGGCCGTAAAAACCGGCATGCCATTTCATGCCTCCGTTGCCGGCGCCAAAGCGGCCGTGGAGGGATTAACTCGATCATTGGCCGCTGAATTTGCGCCCCGTATCCGGTTTAATGCGATCGCCCCTTCCCTGACCGATACGCCTTTGGCCCAAAATTTATTGTCCAGTGAAGAAAAACGTCAGGTATCGGCGGATCGCCATCCCTTAAAGCGGATCGGAACAGCGTCGGAAATTGCCGGTTTAGCCGTGCATTTACTGTCGGATGACAGCGCCTGGATGACCGGTCAGATTATTCACATCGATGGGGGCATGAGTGCTCTGAGAACCTTTAGGTAATGGGAATCCCAATGGTGCAAAAAGTTTTGGTTACCGGGGCCACCGGATTTATCGGCATCGAAGTCTCCAGGCAACTGGCAGAGCGGGGCATGCGCCCCAGGCTGATGGTCAGGCGTCCTGTGCGCGGGCTGATGCTCAGAAATCTGGAAGCCGACATCATGCAGGCCGACATCCGCAGCCCCAAAAGCCTGGATCGTATACTTAAGGGGGTTGATACCGTCATTCATCTGGGGGCGCGGGCTGCTTTTGAACCCTATCCGCGTCTGTATCCATCCATTGTCAGGGGCTCCATGAATCTCATGCAGGCCGCCATCAAAGCACATGTCAAAATCTTTGTGTTTGGCGGCAGTCTGCTCGTCTTCGGGGATCGCTCCCAGCCGATCGATCAACAGACGCAACCTGCACCGGAGTCCGGTTACGGACGGGCCAAGCTCGAGGCCGAACAGCGCCTGGCAGAGATGGCCGCCACTGCCGGCATCTGCTTTGTATCTCTGCGTCTGCCGCATGTTTACGGGGCCCACAGCCTGTTGTTTGATCAGGTTCGGCACGGCAAGGTCTTTTTCCCGGGAAGAGGCGAAAACCCCTTTGCCCATATCCATGTCTATGACGCGGCCCGGGCCCTGATCCATGCCGCCCAAAACGATCGATCGGGGATCTGGGTGGTGGCCGATGAGCTATCCTGCACCTGGAATGAATATTTTGAAACGGTGCAAACCTATTATCCACGGCTGCGCGTGACGCACATTCCGCGAACCATCTCGTATGCGGGCACCCGTATTTTAGATGTGCTCTTCGCATTAACCGCCCAGGCGAATCCCTATCCCAGCGGCGCTATATCCTGCTGGAATTTGCGTCTGCCGGTCGTACCCGGAACGATCCAGCAAACCATTGGTGTGGAACCGAAATTTCCAACCATTCACCAGGGCATTCCCGCCGTCTTGGACGACTCCATTTCTTTTTATTGGCTGCCTTCCAATCTTGATCGTCTCTAAAACCCAGATCGCCTGCAACCAAAGTGAAAAAGAGGTGTAAAATTTTAAAGGGCCAGCGGTCGACAGCGGCAGCCGAGCCCCTGGACGCTTGACGGAGCAAAGCAAAAATCGATCTAACGGGAAAGCCGGGCAAACTTGACTTTCGCCCAATTCGGATAGAACGGTATCATCTCAAATAAGTGCATAAGGGTATTGAAATTGCCGTCCAAATCCTTTAAAAGGAGATGTGGGCTTTCCCCGCCAAACCTTCACCCGATAGACAAGTGTAGATTGAAATTCTTATTATCAAAAGCGTTTTGTTTATGAATAAAGTCAGGCATACCGCTAAAAGATCGAATATTCTGTTGTCGCTCTGGCGCTGGTTCGACGCAGAAGCTGCTGCTGATCCATTATCGAACGCTGAGATCAAGAAAGTCGATTGGTTTCGGATCATTCCATTTGTGATATTGCACCTGATGTGTTTTGGCGTCATCTGGGTGGGGTGGAGCTGGTTTGCCATTTTGACGGCTGCCGGGCTATATTTTGTTCGGATGTTTGCCATTACCGGATTCTACCATCGGTATTTCTCCCACAAAGCGTTTAAAACCAATCGGTTCTGGCAATTTGTGTTCGCCGCCATCGGCAACTCCTCGGTTCAGCGCGGACCGTTGTGGTGGGCAGCGCATCATCGCCATCACCACCGCTACGCCGACACCGAAAAAGATATCCATTCACCCAGCCGGCACGGATTTATCTGGAGCCAC
>Ga0209536_100005466_pt1 | contig 19726 bp, 18 predicted proteins | sample DeeMarSeWOR28_12_FD_187461 | JGI IMG/M metagenome (GOLD analysis project Ga0209536, IMG submission 187461) | Marine sediment microbial communities from White Oak River estuary, North Carolina - WOR-2-8_12 (SPAdes) (version 2) | ecosystem: Environmental > Aquatic > Marine > Intertidal zone >...
CAACCCGGCTCAATCCATAAGAATGCGCCGTGAGAAATTCATCTTTGGTCAACAGCAGTGCGGAAAGTGTCGGCCGGGTGAAAGGCGCATTGGGAATATCCACTAGGGGAAAAGTGCAGGCAATAGCTGGGAAACCAAACAAGCCTTTTTCTCCCAGCTTGATGACATCACCCGCGTTGATGGCTTTTTGCATGGCGTATTTGTACAACAGCAAAAAGAGTTGCAACGGCTGGGTGGGAAATTTTGTGGTGTCTTCCCCTTCCTGTGATTGTAAGGTAAATACAATTTCTTTTTGTTTCAAAGAAATAAAGCCGTCGCTCACATATGACCAGGTGGGTATGGTTTTGCTGCCGACGGGTACGTAATGTAAATAAATACTCACTGCGAGTTTTTGCGGAATAATACCCAACTTAATGGGATATTGCCCTTTGCTGCCGCTGATGATTTTTATGACGTTATTTGGATTTTGCGGCATCACCGTTCGGCCTGGAGTTTAGGTTGGATAATGATCGGGGCTCGTGAGTCAACATGGGCGAATCGTCCATCGCAGCTTTTATGCCACTTAATGCTCCTTGTTTGTGATGTTGCCAATCATATAGGCAAAAGGAAACTAAAATCAAAGCGAAAGCTCATATTTTTAAACAACATACGGCAGATTTTAGACGATCTTTAGGATTTGTGGAGGAAAGATATGAAACCGTGTTGAAGGTTAGCGGCTTTGGTCACCCCATTCATCTTCGCCATTTAAAAGGTTTAAAATATATTGCATACCGTCTAAACCGTGGATCAGCATGATTTCTAACGGCGATTTGTTGGCGAAATTCTCCGAATGCGTGGTGATCCAGTAATTTGCGGCGGTGGCGTTGTGGGGAAACAAACTGTCGATGGCGTTACTTATGGCCAAAATATAATGCGCTCGCTGCAAGAACTGGGGATTGTCCGGCACTTCCATGCCAGCCCGAAAACGGTTCAGTATTCGCGGTTTGCTATCCTTCGGCAAGCCTAATAATGCGATTTGATCACTGGTATTCAGGTTCCAATTATTAAAAACGCTGAGCAAGGTTTTGGTCAGGTCAATTTGCTGTTCCAGCTCGGATTGATCCATATCGATACTTTGAAGTGGGTGTGGTTGAAAGTCTATAATTTAAAGATAACAAAACAAATCACAACAAGCGATAAAGATTATCAATGTAAATATTCAAGAGTTTATACGCTATGAGTTCCGAAGATAAAGCAGTAAAGACCTGTACGTGCGATTGGTTGAAAAACGCCGCCGAGGATGCGCGGTTTCCTGTGGATTACGACGAGGAAAGCAATCAGTTTAAGCTGCGCTGTCAGCTGGAGGATGGGGAATTGGGTTATATCGTGCTGCACTTCTGCCCATTTTGTGGCGGCAAGGCCCCGGATATCAAAAAGGAACGCACTTTTGCCTGCATAAGCGAGCAAGAATTTCTGCGTCTACAAGAGCTCACACGGCAAATCCAATCCATTGAAGACGCGTTTCGCATCCTTGGTGAACCAGAGTTTGGGGTTGGTGGGGCCGAACAAGAGTTACTGGAAGCCGCCCGTTCTCTCACCTACCAAAATATCTCGGAAACTGCCACCATCCACATTACCGAATACGAACAAGGCAAAGTACGCATCGTGATTCAAGAGAAATTCATCGGCAAGCGGCATTCCGCATAATTTATTTCGACGGTAAGGTTGTCACGAACTGCTTGGCCTGATCCAGCCAGCGATTTAACGCATCGTCGGATCGAAAAGCCGGACTTTCAACCAATACCCAGCCTTTCATGGGTTTGCCGGTAGGACTGAATGGTTTGACATGGGTTTGTTGTAAAGCCGCTTCCGCCGCACTCACCCCCAAGCGTAAGATTAAATGCTCATCTAGAACACCGCAAAACATGTTGCCGTTTAACGTATGGCAAACGCCGCCAAACATTTTTCTACTGGCGATATTTTTCCAGCGTGCCGTAGTTTTGTTAATGCGCTCGTTTAACTCGTTGCTGTATGCCATGTTCCCACCTCTCAGAGTATCGCTTATCCGATTGTTGATCTATTTTATAAACAAACCAACCAGCAACAAGAATTTAAAAAATTCCATAAAAATCAGAAACTAGGCTTTATTGAGGATCGGCAATGGAAAGACAATATATTTTTTGGGTTAGCGGCAAAGGCTGTCTGGCCGCGCTGGTTTTATACACTGTTGCGTTGATCGTGTTGCCAATATTGTTTTTGTTGATTCCAGGATATCATTGGTTGCACCTGCTGCTTAGTTTGGCCGTCTTTGCAACTGTGACACATGTTGTATTCGCGGTGGATGAAAAATCCAAAAGAAACAAGCTGTGATTTGTGGTAATGTTTCCTGCTCAAGACATGCGTTCAAGACCGCATAAACTAAGAACACACAACATTTTAAGGATAACGACAATGACAAAACCGGGAAATATCAAATTGATTGTCAGCTTAGTACTGGCAGTACTGCTATTGGTTTTTATCATCCAAAATGCTGCAGTCGTGGAACTGCACTTGTTTTTCTGGACATTATCCATGTCTCGGTCATTAATGATTCTATTTGTGCTGTTCATCGGCTTGGTGATAGGTTGGATTGTAGGGAGCCATTTTAGCCGCAAAGCGCAAGCAAATGAGAACTTAGAGAATCAAGAAAAATAAACGACCGAAAACGAGTTTGTTTTTAATCAATATAACCACCAATCAACGAGGCTTCTATGTTCGAATGGATCGCTGATCCCCAAGCATGGGTGACATTGGCTACTTTGGCGCTATTGGAAATTGTATTAGGCATAGATAACATCATTTTTATTACTATACTGACCAGCCGTCTTCCCGCCGAACAACGCCGCAAAGCCATGACTATGGGATTAGGGCTGGCCATGCTGAGCCGCATTGCATTGTTGTTTTCCCTCGCATGGATCATGTCACTAACCAAACCACTTTTCAGCGTATGGGAGCAGGAGATCTCCGCCAGGGATTTGTTGTTAATTGTGGGTGGTTTGTTTTTATTGGCCAAAAGCACTGTGGAAATTCATAAAGCGCTGGAGACGGAATCGCATGTGGAAGTCAAATCTAAATCCGCGGGCTTTTTTGCCGTCCTGATTCAGATCGCCGTCATCGATATCATTTTCTCTCTGGATTCGGTGATCACCGCCGTCGGCCTGGCGCGACACTTAAGCGTGATGGTCATTGCCATTGTCATCGCCGTAGGTGTTATGTTGTTCGCGGCACAAGCGGTGAGCGATTTCATCGACAAACACCCCTCACTAAAAATGCTAGCATTGAGCTTTCTGGTGCTGATCGGTACGGCGTTGATGGCGGAGGGATTCGATGTTCATGTTCCCAAAGGGTATATTTATTTCGCTATGGCATTTTCTGTAATAGTGGAAATGTTGAATATTCGCATGCGGCGCAAGGTGGCGGCGCCGGTCAAATTGCACCGCGTGAGAACAGAGGAGGGGGGATAGGGCTACTATTCTTCGGCTTTTTCCGGCTTTTTTTCTTGGGATGCCTTTTTATCGTTTTCGCGGGCTTCTTCCAGTTCTTTGCGAATGGGCTCGGTGCGGCCGACTTCACGGCCGATGTAATAACCCAACAATAGCAACGCGGCTCCGGTTAACACTCGTATGATCATTTTGCTTCACCTTAGAGTAATAAAAGAAATTAACATTTCGCGAATATGAGCGGAACCAAGAGTTCCCGTTCATCCAAGCCGCCATGCACTCCGATTTGGGTAAACGGCTTTTCACCCATTAGACAATCTTTTATGACATGGTTCGATTTCATAATCAGGGTGTAGTCGCCAACGCGTTGCGCGAGTTTGCTATTGGGATCTCCTAGTCCAAAATAATTGGCATTGACTAAGTCTTCACTTCGATGTAATTCGCAATACGAGGCGAGATGATTTTGTATGTACGCTTCGAACGCGCTGGTTTTATTCGGTTTCACATAACAATAAGCCACTCTTGGTTCGCCGCACAACGGTAAGCTCAGCATGTCCGCCAATTCCGGATGATCGTTCAGATGTACGATAGTTTGTGTATCGCAATCAATCAGTCCATGATCGGCAGTCACGATGACAACACTGTCAGTGCTCTGTAGAAAGCTTAACAACTCGGAGAGTTCTTCGTCCAGGTCCTTAAAATGCTGGTGGACAATATCACTGTCAACACCGTGCACATGGCACAAAGCGTCGAAATCGGCCCAATAAGCGTGGATGTATTTTTTCGCATCGTTCATTTTAGCCAGATTGATGATTTGCGCAAAAAAATCCGACAAGCCGTAATATTCCACTCTTTCCGCACCCATCGTAGTCAGCACGCTGTAATTAGAGTCAATGATGCGTTTATGATTGACCACATAAGACAAACGATTTAAATAGGTAAACATAGGATTTAACGGTAGCACCTCGGCTATAGTGACCCTATCACCAAACGGCTGCATGGTGGCTCGCGGAGTAAACGGCAATACCGCGGTAACACAACCCAGTTCCTTAAAATGCATAAACCAGCCGGTGACGGCATGTTGCATGGGTGCCAAGGCGGTGGCAAAAGTAGTGATGGCAGACGATGTGGTGGTAGGGAACACCGATGTCATGGATGTCTTGAGAAATTTTTCAATAGTGCTGCCCGCGCCATATCGTTTTATATAGTGATAACCGAGTCCGTCAATGAGTAAAACGATAATATTTTTTGCTTCTTTGAGTTCCGCTATAGACAGGTCAGGATGAGGATTGTACGGGGAAATCGTTGCGTCACACGCTGCGCAAACAGTGCTCATCAGATTTACAATGCTGCCGTCTTGATAATTAGGTTTATTCATTGAATTTTTTCAAACCGAAAAACAATTATCGTTTTATGAATTATGGCATAAGTTTCAAGATAGTTTTGTCAATTATACCGGGTTGCCAAAAAGATAGTGAAAATGAATAAATTCCGGCATGCATTTTCGCTAGTTGCGTTAACTATCCTAACATCGATTTGTACGTACAAACACGCGGCGGAGAGCCATGGAACGAAGCGTTATGGGATTTATCTGTTGGAATGATCGACGGCAATGGTTTGCCAGGTTTTTTGGAGTTGGGAGCAATGCAACACGCATCGAAATATTTACTCGCATTAGAATAGTATGGCTATTGCGAGTGCAACACGGCAATCTCAAAAGCTCTCCAGCAGCCACGTAGCCCTGTGCTAGCTCAAAGAGATTGCCGCTGTGCCAAAAGAAGCGCCTCGCAATGACAAAGAAGTGGGTTATAATAAGCCGCCTTTACATACAAGCATATAACCCAAGAAAGCAAACAAAATGAGTGACTTATACGCGGTTTTACAAACCAGGCTGCAGCAAGCGATCTGCAAAAGTTTCGGCGATACTTTCCAAGACACCGACCCTTTATTGCGTCCCACCCAAGATCCCAAGTTCGGAGATTTTCAAGCCAACGTGGCTATGAGCTTGGCAAAAGCGTTGCAGCGCAAACCGCGAGATATCGCCGAAACGATTTGTGCCAATGCCGAGTTAACTGATTTATGTGAAACACCCGAAATTGCCGGACCCGGCTTCATCAATTTGCGGATTTTACCGACCGCCATTGCCGACCAATTGCTGGTACTGGCGGGCAACGACCGTTTGGCAATAGAAAATGATCCCCATTTACAAACCGTAGTGGTGGACTATTCCGGCCCTAACGTCGCTAAAGAAATGCACGTGGGGCATTTACGTAGCACTATCATAGGTGACGCCATTGCCAAGGTGCTTGAGTTTTTGGGCCACAAGGTTATCCGCCAAAATCATTTAGGGGATTGGGGTACGCAATTCGGCATGCTGATCGAGCATCTCATAGACTCAGGCTGGAAGTTAGACGAGGGAAAAAGCATTGGTGATCTGAACGTGTTGTACCAAGAATCTAAAAAACGTTTTGATGCCGATGAGGATTTCGCTGAGCGTGCACGGCAGCGGGTGGTGGCCTTGCAAGGCGGCGACACCGAAACTCGAGCGTTGTGGCAAGAACTGGTTAAAGCCTCGCGAAACTATTTCAGTGAAGTCTATGATCGTTTGCACGTGTCGTTGCAGGACGATGATGCCAGGGGAGAAAGCTCCTATAACGAGACTTTGCAAGACACCATAGAAGAGTTGTCAAACAAAGGATTGACCCAAAAAGACCAAGGCGCCACCGTGGTTTATTTGCCGGAGTTTGTTGGCCGTGACGAAAAACCGTTACCGTTAATCGTGCAGAAGTCCGACGGCGGTTATCTTTATGCCACCACTGACTTGGCTTGTTTGCGATATCGTATTAGGCAATTGCATGCCGATAGAGTAATTTATGTCACCGATGCACGCCAGAGCCAGCACTTCGCTATGGTGTTTAAAACCGCGGAATTAGCGGGCTGGGTAGACAGCAAAGCAAAGCTAGAGCACGTACCGTTTGGATCGGTGTTAGGTGAAGATGGCAAACCGTTTAAGACCCGCAGCGGCGAAGTCGTGCGTTTGATTCAACTGATCGAAGAAGCCGAACGGCGAGCTTTGGAAGTGGTAAGCAGTAAAAATCCCGACCTTAGCGTTGAACAGCAACATGAAGTCGCCGACACCGTTGGGGTCGGGGCCATCAAATACTCCGACTTATCCAATGACCGGGTCAAAGACTACGTCTTTTCCTGGGACCGGATGTTGGCAATGGAAGGCAATACGGCGCCGTATTTGCAATACGCCTACACCCGCGTGCAATCCATATTTCGCAAAGGCATGGCGCAGCTCGCCGATATGGATATCACTCAACTGCATACCACGCACATCGAGATTAAAGAACCTATCGAAAGACAACTGGCGTTGAAACTGTTCCAATTGCAATCGATTCTGCATTCAGTGGCCGAGCGATCGGAGCCGCATCGCTTGTGCAACTATTTATTCGAGTTGGCAACACTATTCAGCAGTTTCTACGAAGCGTGCCCGGTGCTCAAAGCCGAAACCGAAACTAGCCGTAATAGCCGTCTGCTATTGTGCGAGTTAACTGCGCGCACGCTTAAGCTGGGATTAAATTTGCTTGGAATCCGCGTGCTGGAGAAGATGTGATTGCGGCGGCAATGCTAGACGATTTTCTGTAAAGTGTTGTTGGCTGAGGTCCTGATAGTATCTTCGAGCCTGGGCAAGTCCACATAAAACGTTGTGCCGCCACCGGAGTGGGATGTAAATCCAATCTTGCCGCAATGCTTTTCAACGATGGCTTTGGCAATATTTAATCCTAGTCCGGTTCCGCCAACGCTACGGGTGCTTGAACCGTCGACTTGAGTGAATCGTTCAAAGATTTGTGATTGAAACTCCTCAGGTATACCGCTACCGTGGTCCGAAACGCTGATTCGTATTATATCGTTGTTGAGAACTGCGCTGATTTCCACACTGGACCCCTCGGGAGAAAATTTTGCCGCGTTCGACAACAGATTGCTTAGCACTTGCATCATTCGATTCCGATCCGCATAGATCAATAAATCTTGTTGCGATTTGCTAATGATAAAATTTACACTATATTGCTCACCGTAACCTTGGTTGGCTTCAACCGCTTCTTGTAAAAAGTTATTGAGTTCCAGTGGCTTGTATTGGAATTCCATTTTTCCTGACGCAAGCTTTTCCATGTCTAGAAGATCATTTATTAAAAACAATAGACGTTCACTGTTGTTATTGGCAATGTTCAATAGGTTACTTGCTTTAGCCGGGAATTCGCCCAATTTGCCGCTGGCAAGCACGCCCAATGATCCACGGATTGAGGTTAACGGCGTACGCAACTCATGGGAGACGGTAGACACAAATTCATCTTTCATTTTATCCAGTTTTTTACGTTCCGTGATGTCACGCATTACGCTACAAAACATGCGTTCGCCTTCCACCCACATTTCAGACACGGTCACTTCTAGTGGGAAAACCGAACCATCTTTGCGTTTTCCTTCCACTTCTCTACCCAACCCGACGATGTGGCTTTTGCCGTGCCGCAAATAGTTAGCTATATAGCGATCATGACTGGCGCTGTGTGAATCGGGCACCAGGAGACTGATATTTTTACTGATAACTTCGGTGGCGAGGTAACCGAAGAGGTTCTCCGCTGCGGGATTGAAGCTCTCGATAATTCCTTTGTCGTTTGTGGTGATAATGCCTTCGGTGACATTATTTACTACAGTTCGCATGCGAATCTCGCGCTCGCGCACGAGCATTTCAATTTTCAAACGGGTTTGTTCGGCTTTGTAGGCTTCGACGATCTGGGTGCAAGTATTAATGATAGGTTTGAGATAATTTATTACCGTGTCATCGTAACCTTCCGGCCGGTTGGCAATACCGACCATGCCGATTACCTTATCTTCGCGTTTGAATGGTATACCCAAAAACGCGTCTAGCGATGGGTGCCCATCCGGTATTCCGGCTGCCCTGGAATCTTTTGGCGGGTTATTAGTAATAATGTTTTCCCCATTGACAATGGCGGCGCCGAAAAGCGTTTGCATGTTTCTGAATTCCAAACCATTGGGTGCATTTTTTTCATAAAACTCTCGTGTTTGTTCATTCCACGCAATATTGGTTATCGCAAAGGTTTTCAGATAAGGCGCGTCGCCGTCGTATAAAATTTCACCGATGAATCCGTATTCGCTGTTTGTAAGCGATAGTATATCGTTCAACAGTTTATCGAATAGCTGTTGTGGATTGGCGTCCCTGATGAATCGTGCTTGAGCATTGGTTATGACTTCAAGTATGCGGTGTTGCAAGGCGGTTTGTTTTTGCCGCGCTTCGAGCTGGGATTGCATTTGATCAATCGCTGCGGTCAATTGTCCCACTTCATCTTTGGAATGCTGGCGTATATTGTGACTAAAATCGCCGTCTACTATTCTATTGGTTGCGCTGACCATGAGTTTTAGAGGTTGGCGAATCCACCGATCAAGCAGCAATGCAGCCACAATGGTAATAGCGAGTGAAAATAGTAACAGATATATTTCAAGCGAGGTGATGTGCTTAGTTTCCGCATCCAATAGTGTGGATACATCAAGGTCTACGCTTAAATTCGCTAGAGCGTCATTCTCATATTTTATGGTATGAGATATTCTGAAGAGGTTTTGCGCATCGGCGTTGTTCTTATCGATGGGATACAGGCGTACCTGACTGGCGTTGTGCAGAGATACCGCTTTCCAGTGTGGTCTGCGCGCGGATATAGAATCCAGCGTGGCATGGATTTGTGCAAGATCGCTGGCCAGCAACGAAGGTACCAGACTGGCGCCCAGTGCTTCGATGTACGCTATTTCTTGCTGGCGGATGTTGTCTTCTTCATCCAACACATATCCCGGAAGCCAATACAGATGGAATATTAGGCTGAGTGAAACCACTGCCAATACAAGCGGTAAGAGTAGTTTGAATCGTATGCTCATGAGCTGCAACGTTTACTCTACATAGTACTTATCAAGCCCCAGGTGCTTGAGTGGTTCGTAATCTTGAGCGAACGCTTCGCCGATTTGGCTCATGGGGATTTCTTTGAGCAATGCTTTCCCTTCAGCGGTGTTTCCCAATGATAGAAATGCATTCAGTATTTTGCCTCTGACTTCCTCCGATACACGGGGATGCACTGCGATTGGGTGCGGTGCCACTTTACGGGTTTGATAAATGATTTTGAGCGCGTTGCGGATATTGTCCGGCTGGGTGTTAAAAGTTTTTTGCACACCACCGCCTGCGGCGGCTTGGCCTAAAAGTACGTTTAAATACACCGAATCGTGGCTGCGGACATATTTGGGTGTGATTTCAATTTTGTAGATCTCCCCAAACTCTGTGCGCGGAATCAATGCCGCGCCCAAGGCGTTGGGCGCGGGGAAAGCGACGGTTTTTCCATGCAGGTCAGCCACTTGCTCAATCGGACTGTCTTTGCGCACCACGATGATACCAAATAGCATTCTCCCCACGTCGCGTAGGAACGGTTGATAACCTTGGGCCTGCTGAGCTTTCACTAAATGGTATGGATTCATATAGGCAAAATCGAATTCGCCTTCTGTAAATTGCTTCTCGAAAGTTTGAATGTTGGCTGATCCGACCAGTTCTATTTTTATCCCCGTTTGTTTATTCACGGCATCAATAATGGGTTGCCAAATATTCTTGATTCGACGGGCATCAAATTGAGGCACAACACCAAAGGTGTACACTTTTTCGGCGGCCAAAGCTGAAGCGGGCGGACACCATACTAAAATGGTTAAAATAATAAATTTCAGAAAGGTTTGAGAATTTCTAAGCCACATTGGTGCTGTCTGGATCCAAAGAAGATTAGCTAACTTTATGAATTAAATGATAAATAAAGTGATGGTCATCATTAATATTCAGCTTATTTAATATCGGTTAGAGACGCTTTTTTCTTTAAATTCGTTGATTTGAAACGATTTACCCTAGAATTTTGTAAGAAGATCGATGGTTGGCTGTCAACGTATGAGTTTGGAAGTGGCGATTGGAGAAGGGATTGATTCTAAAACCTCAAGATAGATTGCTAACCTGTTGCTTATCGAAATACTCATGCTCTTCAGTCGATAGCGCTCTAGCACTGGGTATATGGACAGAAAAAGTTGAGCCGCCACCGACTTTGCTTTCCAGTGAAATAGTGCCGCCCAGCATTTGACAAAAGCGTTTCGTAATTGCCAAGCCTAATCCGGTGCCACCGTATTCGCGTGCTACCGATGAATTAGCTTGGTTAAACGCTTCGAAGATAGATTGTAATTTTTCCCGTTCAATGCCTATGCCGTTGTCAGATACTTGGAATCCGTACCATAGTGTGTCTTCAATAGCATTTGTAGTGACGCGCAAAGTGATTTCACCTTGGGTGGTAAATTTGCAGGCATTGCTCAATAAATTTACCAATATCTGCTTAATCCTAATGGCGTCGGACAGGATGTTTTCATGCTCCGCTTCATAGATGAGATTAAATCGATTGCCGTTTTTTGCCGCCATGGGGATTATAGTTGCGGTGATGGATTCGATCAGTTTTCTCAGGTCAAACTCTTCTTTGTATAACTCCATTCTACCCGCCTCTATCTTCGACAAATCGAGCAAGTCGTTAATAAGGCTTAACAGGTGGGTGCTGGAATCCAGGATTTTGTCGAAATCTTTTAACGCGTCTTGCGGTACATCCATATCACTGAGTTCATCCACAAGTAATTCACTGTAGCCGATTATGGCATTTAGCGGTGTGCGCAGTTCGTGACTCATGTTGGCGAGAAATTGGCTTTTGGTCGCGTTCGCCTGTTCGGCTTGTTCTTTGGCGAGCGCCAGTTTGATATTGGTTGTTTCCATCGCCAGTAGATGTTGTTCTCGCTCGGCGATGGCTTGTTTGTTACGGCGCATAATGACGGTTGACACCAATATTCCAGTAATTCCCGCGAGGGCTGAGAATATCAATATCCACGTCCGTGCTGTGAGATAGGATTGTTCCGTTTGCGAGATGGCCTGTTGGGAAGCGCTTTCTTGATAGTTGTACAATTCCGTTAATTGGTCCATGACCTTGTTTTGCAGCGGGATGGCCTGTTCGCTTAACAAGACCTGCGCCGAACCCATATCGCCGGCATAAATTAAATCAACGATCTGGTTTTGCACAGGAACGGTCTCGCCGGTTAGTTTTCCTTGTTGTGCGAGTATCGCGCGTTCTGTGCCGGTTAATTCACTTTGCAATAGTTGCAGGCGGGCTCTGACAAATTTGGCGCCAAAATGATTGAATTGCAGAAATTCTTCATCCTGCTCGAAAGGATCCTCGAAAATCAGCATATTGGACAGGCACATAGTGCGCGCTCTAGCGGCGTCGCGCATTTCCACCACCAAACGCATCTTGGTCATATGCGTATTTATCACTTCGTCGAGATTTTCCTGAATAGCGCCCACTCCCCACATAAGGGCAGCCATGGTGACCAGCGCAACGATGGAAAACATAGCACCAAACCCGACTAAGAGACTCGACTTTTTGGTATTCAAGGTATTAGAGGCCGAAGTTAACGTGTGATTTTGATAATACTTATCGGACTTTTATCGAAGTTCTTTATCGATCAACAAGCAATCCTGGTGGCCCAGCGCCTTTTGCGACGATAACAATAGCCTCCTCGTGTGTTAGGTGGCGAGCTCCACATTGGCCTTCGAGTTTGAGGGAAGCAAATCGTGGCGTGATTCTATACGTGGTGGAAAACAATCCAATACATTAAACAAGTCGCGGTTAAGCTCGTCTTGTGTGCGTAGATGGTTGTCCAGTACGGTCGAAGCGGTTAAGCGCCACACTGGTTTTTGGCTTAACGTATCGACAATATTCACGATTAAAGTTGCGTGCGTTTCACTATCCGGGATCAACGATGCATTTGGATTGACCTCTTCGCCAATCGGTTCCAAACACAAGCCTTTTTTGGATTTTAGTCCAACAATGAATTGCACATCCAACTCCGGGGACGAATTGGTACGAGTGAATCCGATGCTTTCAAAATAATAATTAATGGCATTACCGACAAGCTCTTTCATGTCTTTGCGTCGGCTTAGATCTACTTTCAATGGCGTAATTTTAAATGTCGAGTAAGTGGGAAACGGTGCTTTGCGGTCATAGACCACATCTTTTTTTACAGTACCGGGTTTAACTGCGCCTTGTTCCAAACGAAACCGCAGCGATAAGTTGTTACGCGAATCCGCCAGCCGCAACGCTTCTTGATCGGTGATTTTTCCAGTGTTAGTCAAGTCATATAATGCTTCGTCGAAAGTATGGCCGTTTTGACCTTTAGCTTGCGTCATGGCAGCCTTGATTTTGCTGAGCTTTCCTGTTTGGATAAGTTCGCTGATGAAAGGTGTGTTCAGCATGATTTCCACAACGGGTACACGGCCGCCGCGTCTGTCGTTTGCCAAGCGTTGTGAAACGACACCCACCAGGTGTTGGGATAGATCAGTCAATACTTGTTGATGCGCAGTTTCCGGATAGAAATTCAGTATTCTATCCAGCGTTTGGTTTGCATTGTTGGCGTGAAAAGTGGCTACGCACAATTGACCGGATTTGGCGTACGCAATGGCATGTCTCATGGTGTCGAAGTCGCGAATTTCGCCAATCATAATTACATTGGGTGCTTCGCGCATGGCGTTTTTTAAGGCGTTTTCAAACGATAATGTATCGATGCCCACTTCCCGTTGGTTGACCAAAGATTTGCCGTGTTTATGTACGAATTCGATGGGATCTTCGATCGTCAATATATGACCGGCTTTATTTTTGGCACGATAATCAATCATGGATGCTAATGTAGTTGATTTGCCGGCGCCGGTGCCGCCGGCAACCAGTAACAGGCCGCGTTCTGCCATGATTAATTCGCGCAATTTACGTGGCAGACCCAATTCGTCCATGGTTGGTATATAGCTTTTTATATAGCGTGCGACCAAAGCGGGTTCGCCACGTTGGCGATAAGCATTGATTCGAAAACGAGCGGAGTCGCTCAGGTTTAGCCCCATATTCAATTCGAAGCTTTCTTCATAAGTCTTGATCTGCTCGTCGTCCAGAACCGAATAGACCAGTTGGTGTACTTGCTGTTCATCAAGCGTTGCCTGTGCCAACGGCGATAATTCACCTTCAATATTGATCATCGGTGGCGCGCCTGCGGAAATAAACAAATCTGATGCGCCTTGTTCAACCATCTTGATTAAATACGGGGTGAGTTCCATAACGAGCCTCTTGTTATTGTTTGTAGTTGTACGTAGCGATTAACGGTTCTGATTAAGGGCTGACGATGCACAGCGTATCATGAGGCTCTGCTAAGACGCTGTGAAAAATGCACGTTTTCGACAGGAGATATTAACTGCGAAACCTCGCTGTTTGCGATTGCGGCTCTTGTCATGGTATACAAACAGCAGTTGATCAATGTAAGAGCTTGCGGTATACCTCTGTTCCTCGGCATGCAACCTTCTGTTGTGTCGGGAAAATGCATGAATTGTGCTGTTAACGAACTTCATGGGTCCTTAACTATGCAAATCGGTATTTTGATTATTGGTGATGAAATTCTAAGCGGTCGTCGCCAGGATAAACATTTTGCGCAAGTTATCCAGGCCCTGGCGCAACGGGGTTTGGAGCTGGCTTGGGCGCGGTATGTGGGTGACGATGAAAAAACACTCGTGCAAAATTTTCTTGAAATTCGCGCCCAAGGCGATCTGTGTTTCAGTTTTGGCGGAATAGGGGCAACGCCCGACGATAAAACCCGACAAGCCATCGCCGCGGCGCATGATTTGCCGCTTGTGCGGCATGAGCAAGCTGTTAAGGAAATTGAAGCGCAATTCGATGATGCAGCCTACCCCAATCGTATCTTAATGGCGGATTTACCACTGGGGGCAAATCTTATTCCTAATCCGAAAAATCGTATCCCTGGCTTTTCTTTGGCGAACATTCATTGTTTGCCGGGGTTTCCTGAGATGGCGTGGCCGATGTTGGAATGGGTATTGGACACCCACTACCCTGAACTGCATGCTCAGAAGTCTATTTTATATACTACAAAAATCCAAAACGCTCACGAAAGTGATTTAATCGAATTAATGAACGAAATCCAATTGGCTTTTCCTCAAATCAAGCTGTCCAGTCTGCCTAGGTATCTGCCAGGGGACAAACGCGAGATAGAATTGGGCGTAAGAGGTGAAGAAGCCTTAGCATCAGCAGCGTTTGAGTGCTTAAAAACCTTGCTTGCGAAACAAGGATTGGAACTTCAGCAAAATACGAACGCTGCATCTAAGGAAGATTAGTTATAACCAACTATCGAACAACAGGAAAAGGCAAAATTGTAGATAATTGGCGTATACATTCCTTATGAGGCTATGGCTACGTAGTCCACCTTTGCAAGGTCTCCCGCGTTAGTCGCTGTGCAAGGCAAGCACAAAATCCACCAGCGCTTCAATGTCTTCGGCGGCGACCCTTGGCGAGTAAGGCGGCATCGCCATATTGCCGACAACATCGGTCCAATTGCCCCGGCCACCTTTGGCTACTTTATCGACCAATTTGACCTTAGCGTTTGAATCACTGGCATAGCGTTTGGCGACATCTTTCCAAGCCGGGCCTACCACTTTCTTGTCAATGGCGTGACACGCCAGACAACCACTTTTTTTTGCCAGTTCCAGACCTTTATTATTCGGCTCATCAGTACTCTCTGTGGATGTTTCCTCTACTTGCGCACTTATGGCGTCTTGCGGCTGTGCCAGCGTTGCGGTTTCTTTCGTAGCAGGCTGTGATGGTGCTACGGTCGGTGTTTCCGCGGCGGCTGGTTTGGGTGGGGTTTCTATTGGGGTTGGAGCCGACTGTGTCGGACTCTGCTGTTTATCTTCACCGCAAGCGTTAAGTACCAACATCAGTATTGTCAGGCAAATAAGATGTAAGCGCATTGTGCATCCTCTTTGGTTTGGTGGTTTGATTAAACGCTGTTGCATTACAAACAAATAACCGGGAAATTTCCAGCATGTCTGCCAAGAATGAAAAATTAGAATATTCTAATAATGCGAGATTTGGCTGCGTTTTTTAATCCGATACAAAATAATCTTATGGTTAAACGGTTGCCAGCAATTAAAAAATACTATATGTTACTTTTTAATCATACTGAATATGTATGATTTGCAGCCAGGGGGTGTTTCAACAACAACGAAACATTGGAAGTCGTGTAATAATAATTAATGATGTGCAACATAAGCAGTAACAGCAATAGAAGTTCCTTCTCTTGTTTAGTCTAGATCCAAATAGGGGCCTTAACAGTAAACACTGTATTTTATACAGGTTGCTGTGCTGCATTGCCTAAAGTTTTTATAGGCTATAAATTGTACCATCTAAGGCAATATTGATTTGTAAACAGTCGTTGTATTTTTAACTGGAGGAGAAAGTAATGCGTTACGTAAAAAACCTACTTTTGGGCTTAATGCTGGCTGGCTTATTTATGGGCTTTGCTCAAGCGGAAGATGACAAGCCATTCGCGGAGAAAAAAATCGTTCTCCAAATCAGTGATGATGATCCATTTAAACAAACCCTCGTATTAAACGTCGCCAACAATCTCTTAAAAGAGTATGGCCCGGATAAAGTGGCTATCGAAATTGTCGCTTTCGGTCCCGGTCTGCGGTTGATGTTCGACGATAACGCCAACAAAGGCCGTATTAAAGGCCTGGACACCAACGGCGTTAAATTCACCGCGTGTTCAAACACCATTAAAAATATGGCAAAAAATCTAGGGCATGAACCAAAAATCAATTCTGTCGCAACCACCAATTCACCAGGCATTGTTCGCATTGCAAAGTTGGTGACTGAAGAAGGTTATATTTTGGTTAAACCTTAAGTTACTTGATTTAATAACTTATATTAATAATTTTCGTAACAACAAATTACTTGCAACTAACTTCTTGTCAAAAAGAAAAAGATTGCAGGGGGAGGATAACAATGAAGTTGAATAAAAACGTGTTGGGAGCGGCGTGCGCCTGCGCCGTTTCCGTTTCAGCAATGACAATAAGCACTGACGCCTCGGCAGCAAACTGGTTGATGCTGCAAGGTACTGAGCCCGCATCCGCAGCAGAGCGCATGAAGATGTGGGGATTTATTCAGGCTCAATATCAAAAGGATTATAGTAAACCTTGCGCAAGCGCTCCGTGCGCTGACCAGTTTATCCCGCCAAAACTGATCGGCCCTAACCTTGAATCCCAGGAACAGTTCAATGTAAACCGTGCCCGTATCGGTGCCCGTGGTACTGGCTTTCCATTAGACAGCAAAGTCAATTATTTTATTCTAGCTGAATTTGGTAACAACGCCATTACGGAAGGTTCTAACAGCTTTGCTAAAATGACTGATGCCAGTATTACCTTGAATCATATTCCGGGTGCCAGAGTACGTGTTGGGTTGTTTAAAACTCCAGGAGCGGAAGAACACTTGCAGGCGATTCATGTATTTGACTACATCGAATTTACGCAAGTCACCAACCAAATGTTGCTGGAACGCATTCCCGGCCATCGGAATGAGTGTACGCTTACAGACGTAACTGGTACCGACACCGACGATCCTGCCGACGGTAATATTAATACAATTACCAACAACTATCGTTGCGAAAATCAAAATCTCTTTCCCCCTGGTCAGGGTGGAGTAATAGGTGCAGAGCAAAACGGTTTTGCGAACGGGGTCAGCGCGTTTCGTGATGTAGGTATACAGATCTTTGACGCCTTCACAACTGGAGCTTGGGAACACTCCTACGCAGTTATGTACGGCAATGGTAACGGTATGAATTTGGGTGACAACGACGACAATAAGGACTTGTATTTGTACTTGTCTACCGAATGGGTGATGGGTGGTAACGGTCCACGCCGTGAAGGTCTGAAGATTTTTGCCTGGAATCAGGATGGCAAACGAACCTACGACCTTACTTCAGATAACGTATTTAACCCAGAAACATACGATCGTAAACGTCAAGGTTTTGGTGCTAAGTATTTGAAAAAACCTTTTCGTGTCACCGCTGAATATATGAAAGGGGAAGGTTTGATATTCGTCGGTCCCGACAAACCCAGCTTTGACCAAAATGGCGGCACTGCAGCAAATGGTGGCGACGGAATTAAAGGTAAAGCTTCAGGTTATTACCTGGATCTTGGTTGGTATATTCCAAAAACCAATTGGGAGTTAGACTTGCGTTACGACGTGTACAATCGTTTGGAAGACGACAAAGGAAATACTGCCGGCAGTTTAGAATCTGAGTGGTTGACCACTACTGTAGGTGCACAATATCACTTCAATAAGAAGACCCGCTTTACTCTCAACTACACTACGCGAGATGTGAAAACGCCAGATTTGCCATCAACCGCACCACCTAACAAAAACATGAATACCATTGAGAACCGACTCGGTTTGCAACTTACTCATATATTCTAATCGAGTTTTTTCGTTTAGAGTGTCACGACCCCGGCTTAGGCCGGGGTTTTTGTTGGTATCTCGTCCATATCGAAGTATGATTGCTATTCCATTAAACGTAGATTGGTTTTAGCAACATTATCGTTATGTCCGCAAGTATTGATTTTATTGCCGTCGTTTATCTGTTAGGCGCCGCGCAAGCTTTGGTCTTTGTTGTTTTACTATTGCGAGCGCCTCGTTCAGCGCAGCATGCCAATCGTTGTCTCGCCGCGTTTCTGCTGACTTTTGCGTTGGCACTTGTTGACGAATTTCTGCTGTATACACGTTATTACCGCGACGTTCCGCAGTTGCTAGGCGTGTTATGGCCGCTGGATTTTGTCTACGGTCCTTTAATGTATTTTTATTTTAAGGCGTTAACTGAGCAGCACTTTGTGTTAACACGAAAGTACTTGGCGCATTTCATCCCGTTGGCAATCAGCATCACCAGTTATACGCCGTTTATGCTGCTCAGTGGCACCGAAAAATTTGATCTAGTTTTTGCACCAACGGCACTCACCGGTTACCACAGTGTGTTTACCTTGATTGCGCTTGCCGCCATGGTGCAAATCCTGGTCTATATAATACTGCTTATCTTGCACTTAAAGCGGCACTCACGCGCCGTGGCGCAGAACTTGTCTTATCGAGAAGGTGTGGATTTGCGGTGGTTGCGCAATCTGGTTCTGGCCTGCTTCACACTGTGGGCGTTGTTTGTGTTGCGTGATCTGTTGTTGCCGTTGTGGGGCATGGGGGGGGCTGATCATTGGTCTTTGCCGGTGGCCATTGCAGTGGCGGTGTATGTGCTTGGCTATTTCGGACACCGACAACCGGAGATCTTTGGCTTAATGGCGACCACGCCTGAAGTTAGGCGGATTGCGTCAGAGGCACAAGTTGTTGAGGGTGATAGCCCCAACAACGAGGTCGGTCAAGCAACGCCAACAACGGATAAATACCAGAAGTCGGCGCTGAGTGAATCCCATGCACAATCCATTCATCAGCAATTAATCGCGGTGATGCAGGCTGAAAAACTCTACTTGGACAATGAGCTAACTCTTTCGACATTGGCGCAACGACTCACCATTTCCACCCATCATCTATCGCAAGTGATCAACGAGCAAGTTGGCTGCAACTTCTTTGACTTTATCAACGAATACCGCGTGCGCGAAGCACAAGCACTGCTTACCGATCCGGCTGAACAACGCAGTTCGATTTTAGCGTTGTCAATGCAAGCGGGATTCAAATCCAAATCTGCTTTTTACAAGGCTTTTCGTAAACACATGGGCATGACGCCGGCGCAATACCGGGAATCATTAAGCGAATTTGTCGCCGAAAATCAAGCTACGGATTAAACACCTTCCTCCAATTATCGGGTTCTACCTGATCGGACAGGACGACGGCAGCGGCGGTATCCGCTTAACTCCAGTTATTGGATAACAATAAGGAGTCAGATTATGTATACCCGCTTTCCGTATCAACTTGTCAAAAAATTGATCAATTCCAAAAATGACGGAAACACAGTGTTTACGGTTCGGCGCCGATTCCTGCAGGCTATGGCAGCGGCGTGTGCGCTGCCTTTTGTGACTGGATGTGCAAAGGACGATGAACCCAATAATTCCTACAATCATTGGGAGGTGGACGATGGCAGTACAACTGTCCCCACGGCCGCTCAAGGTGAACCGACTCGGATCATTGTGGTAGGGGCGGGATTTGCAGGGCTGACTTGTGCTAACGCCCTGGCTGCCGCGGGAGTCGAAGTCGTTGTGCTCGAGGCCCGCAAACGTCTCGGTGGCCGGGTGCATACCGTTGAACTCAGCGGTGTGCCGGTGG